>JAABUM010003422.1_pt1 | contig 19468 bp, 13 predicted proteins | sample 5559161 | NCBI WGS metagenome assembly JAABUM01 (sample SAMN10711868, study PRJNA513369) | rock metagenome | isolation source: Antarctica rocks | place: Antarctica: Victoria Land, Siegfried Peak nord | reverse complement strand
CAGGACCAGGAGGTCGGTATCGCCGTCGCTGTAAAGCCCTGCCCAGCGCCCGCCCTCGAGCAGCGCCGGGCCATCGGCGAAGGCGCTGCTGATCGGGCCGAGTTCGAGCAGGCGCATATGCGCCATTTGTGCGACCTGCTCGGCCGCGGCACCGGTATAGATCCGCGGCCCGGCGACGTTGACCAGCGCGTCCTGCTGGCTGAACAGCCCTTCGAGCGAGCGCAAGGTGGCGGCCGAGAACGGCACCGTCGCGTCGGCCAAGTCGAGCGAGACCGGCGGAATGCTGATCTGGCCGGGGCTGCGCGCCGCCGACGCGATGGGCCGGCACGGGGCTGGAGCACCCAATGCAGGCGCTGCGCCGCCGAGCAGGACGGCCAGGAACATGAGGCCGAGGATGCGCTGTGCCATACCGTTGCCGTTGCTGACCTGGCAACGAAAGCATATCGGAGCGGCAACGTCCAGCTCAGGCTGGGACCGCGCCTGCTATCCCGGCACCTCGTCCGCCAGCTTCAGCATCTTGGCGGCCAGCGGCGTCTTTTCCGCATACTGCTTCCACGCGGAGCCGCGAGCGACCGCCTGCCAGCGATCGACCGTCGCGTCCTCCATCGGATGCACCGCGACCCCCGCGGCGGCGAAGACCCGCGCCATCTCGAGGTCGTCCGACTGGGCGCCGGCCAGGTTGAAGGGCACCATCTCCTCGCCCACCGCCAGCATCGCCTCCTGCTGCGGCTTGGTCAGCGTGTCCCAGACGCTCTTGGACACCATGATCGGCTCCAGGATGAAGAAGAAGCTGCGCTTGCCCGGCGTCGTCAGGTGCTTGCTCGCCTCCTGCAGCTTGAACGACAGGAAACTGCTCGAGCTCGTGCAGGCCGCGTCCATCACCCCGGTCGACATGCCGATATAAACCTCGTTCGACGGCATCGAGGACACCGACGCCCCAGCCGCCTTGAACATTTCGTCCATCTCGCGCGAGCCGCCGCGTATCTTCATGCCGCGGGCGTCGGCGGGGTCGATCAGCGGCTGCGTGCGCGACGCCATGCCGCCCGACTGCCACATCCAGCTCACGAGGACGATGCCGCGCTGCTCCAGCAACCCGGTCAGCTCGCGGCCGACCTGCGTCGTGCGCCAGTTGTAGCCCTGGGCGTAGCTGGTCACCAGCGCCGGCATGAACGAGATGTTCATCTCGTGGATCTCGCCGCCGGCGTAGGTGAGCGGCACCAGGGCGATGTCCAAGGCCCCCTTCCGCAGCCCGCTGATCTGCGCGAAGGTCTTCATCAGGGAGCCGTTCGGATAAACCTCGAACTGCAGCTCACCCCCGGTGCGGGCGCCGACCAAGTCAGCGAACCGGCGGCACATGCGGTCGCGGAAATCCCCGGTGTCGCCGGAGCTGGCGGGGAACTGGTGCGATATCCTGAGCATGCGCGGCGCAGCTTGGGCAAGGCCGATCAGGGCTGGCGACAGGAGGGCGGGCAAGGCGAGCGCTGCGCGCCGCGTCAGCGGGATGGGCATGGGGTTCCTCCGTGTTCTTGCCGCTGGGTGGCGGGTTTGCCGTGCCATGCTACGCTGCCAGGAGGGGGGAAGCCATAACATGGAAATACGTCCGATCGCCGGCGCTCTCGGGGCCGAAATCCTGGGCGTGGACCTCGCGTCGGGACTCGACGACGGGACGGTCGGCGCGATCCGCCGGGCGTTGCTGGACTACCTCGTGGTGTTTTTCCGCGACCAGGACCTTGACCCCGCCGCGTTCCGCGACGTCGTCCGGCGGTTCGGCCGGCCGATCGAATACCCCTTCGTCCGCGGCCTGGAGGGCTTCCCCGAGATCATCCAGGTGCTGAAGCGCGAGGACGAGCGCAGCAACTTCGGCGGCATCTGGCATAGCGACACCTCCTATCTGGACGAGCCGCCGATGGGCAGCGTGCTGCTGGCGCGAGAGCTGCCGCCCTATGGCGGGGACACGCTGTTCGCCAACCAATACCTGGCGTTCGAGGCGCTGTCGGACGGGCTGCGGCGCACGCTGGAAACGCTGCGCGGCGTCAACACCTCGGCCAAGGCGGACGTGACCCGGACGCGGGAGGACCGGGTCAAGGATAGCGGTACCGCGGTCAAGGACTACGCCGCCGAGCATCCGGTGGTCCGCACCCATCCGGAGACGGGGCGCCGCGCGCTGTATGCGAACGTCGCCCACACCGCGCGTTTCGCCGGCTGGACCGAAGAGGAGAGCGCGCCGCTGCTGCAGTTCCTGTTTGCGCACCAGGTAAAGCCGGAGTTCACCTGCCGCTTCCGCTGGGAGCCGAACTCGATCGCCTTCTGGGACAATCGCGCGGCGCAGCATAACCCGGTGAACGACTACCACGGCTACCGCCGGCTGATGCATCGGATCACTCTCGCCGGCGATAGGCCTCGCTAGCCTTGCGGCGCGGCGCGGGTTGCGCATTTCCAGGCTGTGCAGCCGGAGCAAACGGCTGCGGCTGTTGACGAAAAGGGGTTTGCATGTCGGCGACTATCAGGATTTCCGAACAGCCAGCGGCGGGCGGATGGGGCTATACCGGCGTCGCCAAGGCGTTCCATTGGCTGGTCGTCGCGATGCTGCTCGTCCAGTATTCGGTGGCGCTGCTGCTTGGATTGATCCTGCCCAAATCGGCCGAAGACAGCCTGATCGCCTGGCACTTCTCCATGGGTTCGTCGATCCTGGTGGTCATGCTGGCGCGGCTGGCGTGGCGGCTCACCCATACGCCGCCACCGCCGCCGAAGGACCTCTCGACGGGCCTGCAGATGCTCTCGCGGTGGACGCACTGGGCGTTCTACGCCGTCTTGATCGTGCTGCCGGTGCTCGGATGGGCGGCTGCCTCCGCGGACGGCGCCAGGGTCTCGCTGGCCGGCCTCATCCCCTTGCCGCTGCTGGTATCCAAGGGCGATCCCTTCGGCAAGGCAATGCAGACGATGCATCCGACAATCGCAATCTCGCTGCTCGCCGTCATCGCGCTGCACGTCGCCGGTGCGCTGTATCACGCGCTGGTCAAGCGGGACGGCGTGATCCAGCGCATGCTGCCCGGCGGAGCAAGCAGGCCGTCATGACGTCCATGCCGCCGGCGTAGGCCCGAGGCTCCTGCTCCATCCGAGTGCTGGCCTGCTGGACATCATCGGCTTGTCCTTGGGCGTGGGCCTGGCTGCCACGGCCGTTGCTGCGCTAATCGGCCTGCCGCTCGGGGCGGTGCTCGCCGTCTATCCGGTGCCCGGCCGGCGCTTATTTATTATGCTGGCGAACGCCTTGCTGGGGCTGCCGCCGGTGGTTGTCGGGCTGGCGCTCTATCTGCTGCTGTCGCACGCGGGGCCGCTCGGCGGTCTCGGCCTGCTGTTCACGCCTGGCGCCATGATCGCAGCGCAGGCGTTGCTGGCGCTGCCCATCGTCACGGCGCTCGGCCACCGGGCGGTCGGCACGGTATGGCGGCGCTACGGCGACGACTTCCTGGCGCTTGGCCTCACCCGGCTCCAGGCCATGCCGCATCTGTTCCGCATCGGCCGGGACGAGACCCTGACCGCGGTCCTGGCCGGGTTCGGGCGATCGGTGTCCGAGGTCGGCGCGATCCTGATGGTCGGCGGCAACATCGCTGGCTATACCCGCACCATGACCACCGCCATCACTCTCGAGACCAGCCAGGGCCACCTGGCGGACGCCATGGTCCTCGGCGTCGTGCTGATCGCGATCAGCATCGGCGTGAGCAGCGCCGCTTTCCTGCTCACTGGGCGGTCGCACGGCTGGCCGGGCCAGGCGCCCCGCTGATGCGCACGCCCGCTTGGCTCGCGGCGGCCCTCATCGCCGCGCCCGCGGCCGCGCAGGTCGCTCCGTCGCAGGTCGCTCCGTCAATGTACCAGCTTCTGCTGGGCTCGACCACGTCGGTGGAGAATAGCGGGCTGCTCGCCCATATCCTACCCCAGTTCACCGCGCTCACCGGCATCAGCGTGCGCGTGCTGGCGCAGGGCACCGGCCAGGCGCTCGCCACCGCCGCGCGCGGCGACGTGGACCTGGTGCTGGTCCACGATCCCGAGGCCGAGCAGCGCTTCATCGCCGAGGGCCACGGCGTGAGCCGGCGGGAGATCGCCTGGAACGATTTCGTCATCGTCGGCCCGGCGTTGGACCCGGCCCATATCGGCGGCGGGCACGACGCAGCCGGGGCGTTTCGGGCGATCTCGGCAGCGCAGGCGCCCTTCATCGCGCGTGGCGACGGCAGCGGCACCAGTTCGCGGGAGCTGCAGCTCTGGCGTCTGGCCGGGCTGGACCCGGCCGCGTCACCAGCGGGTTGGTATCGCAATATCGGCGGCGGCATGGGCGCGGCTCTGAACGCCGCCGCGGCGATGGACGCCTACACGCTGTCGGATCGCGGCACCTGGCTGGCCTTCGGCAATGCCCGGAACCTGCGGGTTCTGGTCGAGGGCGGTCCAAACCTGGTCAACCGCTACGACGTGATCCTGCTTGCGCCGGGCCAGCGTCCCGCGGCGTCGGGCGAGGCTGCACGCCGGTTCGCCGGCTGGCTGGCGTCGCCGGATGGTCAGTCGGCGATCGGCGGCTATGAGGTGGCCGGCCAGCAGCTGTTCCATCCATCGGCAAGCGCTGCCCCGCAGTAGACGCTTGACTTTACCAGGCCGGAAGGCTGCAAGCCTAAGTTGAGAACAGATGGGTCGAGAACGGAGGGCATGATGCAAAGCTTCAAGGTGACCGGCATGACCTGTGGCCACTGCGTGCTTGCGGTGACGGACGCCGTGCATAAAGTGGACCCTGGCGCCGCGGTCGATGTCGACCTGCAAGCCGGCCGCGTGACGGTGCGGGACGGAACGGCGCCGGCGAGCCAAATCACCGATGCCATCGCCGTCGAAGGCTACGCCGCGGAGCAGGCGGCATAAGCGAAACTATCCAATAAGCGCCTCCGCCCTGACCAAGCTGGGCGCCAAACTCCTTATGGGCTGCAATCTTGCGCCGCGGATGCTGTCGCGCTTGGTGCGTGAAACCTATCAACCCTCTGGTTCAGTAACGGTCCCCGTGGGTTTCGGGCCTCATGCCAGGCATCAGCAACCGTTCGAACTACTCGCGTAAACGAATATCCTGACTTCTCAATGGTACTTGCCTGTGTTCAGGGCCGATACCAGCAATTTCCATGCTCCTGTGCTATACTCTGTCCACGTGAGAACCCGAAAATCGGCTGGCGAGTCGATCCTTATATGAGCGGCGTTCCGGGGATGCGAAGTTTTCGGGTTCTCACGTGGACGGAGTATAACGCCGAGGCGGACGTTTCGCCAATCTGCGTAGCAGTCCGGCACTGAAGTCAAGAATGGGGCGCCATGAACATCGACGATCGAGGCGCGCCTGGCCAGGTCCATGACGCTGCGGAAACCTTCTCTCCCGAAAATTGGGTGCGATAGGCATGAGGGATGTTCTGCTGACGCTCAACGCCGGCTCGTCCAGCATCAAGTTCGCCGTATTCGAGATCGTAGCCGGGCGCGATCCGCTTTTGCTCAACCATGGGCAGATCGAGGGTATCGGCACCGCACCGCACTTCCTGGCGCGCGACAGCTCCGGCGCGGCATTGGCCGAGCGCCGCTGGCCCCACGGTGAGAACGTCACCCATGAGGACGTGTTCACGGAACTGCTTTCCTGGATCGACGCCCATCTCGACGGCGCGCGTTTGGCGGCGGCCGGGCACCGCGTCGTGCATGGCGGGCGCAGGCTCGTCGCCCCGGCCCCGGTCACCGAAGCCGTGCTGGCGGAGCTGACGAGCCTGATCCCACTCGCGCCGCTGCACCAGCCGCACAGCCTCAACGCAATCCAGGCGCTGGCGAAGCTGCGGCCGGAACTGGCGCAGGTCGCCTGCTTCGACACCGCGTTCCATCGCACGAACTCCGCCGTGGTCCGCCGTATCGCCGTGCCGCGCGAGCTCGCCGACGAGGGGGTCGAACGCTACGGCTTCCATGGGCTGTCCTACGAGTACATCGCCTCGAAGCTGCCCGAGGCCGCGTCCGGCCTCGCTGCCCACAAGATCGCGGCGCCGGGCCTCGCCGCCGGCAAGGTGGTCGTGGCCCATCTCGGCAACGGCGCCAGCCTCTGCGCGCTCGCGGGGGGCTGCAGCGTCGATACGACCATGGGCTTCACGGCCCTTGATGGCCTGCCGATGGGCACGCGCTGCGGCGCCTTGGACCCGGGGGTCATCCTATATCTGCTTCAGGCCAAGCGCATGGCGGCGGACGCCGTCGAGCATTTGCTGTATTCGCAATCGGGGCTGCTCGGCGTTTCCGGCGTCAGCAGCGACATGCGCACGCTGATCGAAAGCCGCGACCCGCACGCCCGGGAGGCGATCGAGTTGTTCGCCTTCCATATCGCCCGGCAAACCGGGGCGCTCGCGATGACGCTCGGCGGGCTGGACGGCTTCGTGTTCACGGCGGGCATCGGCGAGAACGTCGCCTTGGTGCGCCGCCAGGTCTGCGAACGCCTGGCCTGGCTGGGCGTCGCCGTCGACGATGCGGCGAACGAGCGCGGCGGCCCTTGCATCAGCAAGCCGGGCAGCCGCATCGCGGTCTGGGTGATCCCGACCGACGAGGAGCTTATGATCGCCCGGCACACGCTCGCGTGTCTGTCTGATACGACAGACCTGAGCGGCAAGCCGCAACGTAATATCGAGTGAGGGACAGAGATATGGACGAGCAGCAGGTAATCGCCCTCAAGGACCAGTCCGTCTCGGCCAGCGAGGTCGAGCGCATGAATGCATACTGGCGGGCAGCCAACTATCTATCGGTCGGGCAGATCTACCTGATGGACAACCCGCTGCTGCGGGAACCGCTCGAAACGCATCACGTCAAGCCGCGCCTGCTCGGCCATTGGGGCACCACGCCCGGCCTCAACTTCGTCTATGTCCACCTGAACCGGGTCATTCGGCGCGACGGCCTCAACGTCATCTACATCGCCGGCCCCGGCCATGGCGGCCCCGGCATGGTGGCGAACACCTACCTCGAAGGCACCTACAGCGAAGTTTATCAAGACATCTCGCAAACCGAGGCGGGGATGAAGCGGCTGTTCACCCAGTTCTCCTTCCCGGGCGGGATACCGAGCCACGTCGCGCCGGAAACCCCGGGCTCGATCCACGAGGGCGGCGAGCTCGGCTACTCGCTGCTGCACGCCTATGGCGCCGTGTATGACAACCCCGACCTGCTGGCCTGCTGCGTCGTCGGCGACGGCGAGGCGGAGACCGGGGCGCTGGCCGCGAGCTGGCATTCGAACAAGTTCCTCAACCCGGCGCGCGACGGGGCGGTGCTGCCGATCCTGCACCTCAACGGCTATAAGATTGCCGGGCCGACCGTCCTGGCCCGGATCGGCGAGGACGAGCTGGAGGCGCTGTTCGTCGGCTACGGCTACAAGCCGCATATCGTGGCCGGTGACGATCCCGCGGTCATGCACCGTCTGATGGCGGCCACGCTGGACACCGTGCTGGCCGAGATCCGCGACATCCAGGACCGGGCGCGGACAGGAGGCGACACGACGCGCCCGCGCTGGCCGATGATCATATTGAAAACGCCAAAGGGCTGGACCGGGCCGAAGATGGTCGACGGCAAGCCGGTCGAGGGCACCTTCCGCGCCCATCAGGTGCCGTTCGCGGAGGTGCGGACCAACCCCGGCCACCTCAAGCTGCTCGAGGACTGGATGCGCAGCTATCGGCCAGAGGAGCTGTTCGACGCGGACGGGCGCCTGACGGCCGAGCTCGCTGCGCTGGCGCCCGAGGGCGACCGGCGCATGGGCGCCAATCCGCACGCGAATGGCGGCCTGCTGCTGAAGGACTTGCTTCTGCCAGACTTCCGCGACCATGCAGTGGCCGTGCCGGCGCCGGGTGCTGTCGATGGTGAGGCCACCCGCGTCATGGGCATGTTCCTGCGCGACGTGATGGCGCTGAACGCCGGCGCCGCCAACTTCCGAGTGTTCGGTCCCGACGAGACCGCTTCGAACCGCCTGAATGCGCTGTTCGAGGTGACTGGTCGGACCTCGGAGGCCACGATCCTCCCGGGCGACGACCACGTTTCCCGCGACGGCCGGGTGATGGAGGTGCTGAGCGAGCATCTGTGCCAGGGCTGGCTCGAAGGCTACCTGCTGACCGGGCGGCACGGCTTCTTTTCATGCTACGAGGCCTTCATCCACATCGTCGACTCGATGTTCAACCAGCACGCCAAATGGCTGAAGGTGACGCGGCACATACGCTGGCGCAAGCCGATCGCGTCGCTGAACTACCTTCTGACCAGCCACGTATGGCGCCAGGACCATAACGGCTTCAGCCATCAGGACCCCGGCTTCATCGATCACGTGATGAACAAGAAGGCCGACATCGTCCGCGTTTACCTGCCGCCGGACGCCAACACGCTGCTGTCCGTCACCGACCACTGCCTGCGCAGCCGCAACTACGTGAACGTCATCGTGGCGGGCAAGCAGCCCTCGCCGCAGTGGCTGGACATGGCGGCGGCGGTCCGCCACTGCAAGGTCGGCGCCGGCATCTGGACCTGGGCCAGCAACGACGCGGGCGCCGAGCCCGACGTGGTAATGGCCTGCGCCGGCGACGTGCCGACGCTCGAAACGCTCGCCGCGGTCGACCTGCTGCGCACGCATCTGCCGGAGCTGCGGATCAGGGTGGTGAACGTCGTGGACCTCATGGCCCTGCAGCCGAAGTCGGCGCATCCGCACGGCCTGTCCGACGGCGAGTTCGACAGCATGTTCACCGCCGGCACGCCGGTGATCTTCGCCTATCACGGCTATCCCTGGCTGATCCACCGGCTGACCTATCGGCGCACCAACCACGACAACTTCCACGTGCGCGGCTACCAGGAGGAGGGCACCACGACGACGCCGTTCGACATGACCGTGCTGAATGGGTTGGACAGGTTCCACTTGGCGATGGACGTGGTCGAGCGGGTGCCCCGGCTGATGAACGTGGCCGCGCACCTGCAGCAGCATCTGCGCGACAAGCTGGTCGAGCACCGCCACTACGTGCAGACCTACGGCGAGGACCTGCCCGAGGTCCGCGATTGGCGCTGGCCGAGCCGGGAGTAGCCGTCCAGCGAAGGCCCCCGCATGGCATCACTCGACCCGGCCGTCGTCAAGCAGCCGGAACGGCCGCGGCTGCGGCACATCATGGGGCCGGGCCTGATCACCGGCGCGTCCGACGACGACCCGAGCGGCATCGCCACCTACTCGCAGGCCGGCGCGCAGTTCGGCTACGACCTTGGCTGGACCCTGCTGCTGACGTTTCCGCTGATGGCCGCGATCCAGCAGATCTCCGCCTGGGTCGGCCGCGTCACCGGGCGCGGGCTGGCGGGCAACCTGCGGCGGCATGTGCCGGTCCCGGTGCTGTATGCCGTCGTCGGGCTGATGGTGGTGGCGAACGTCGTCAACATCGGCGCCGACCTCGGCGCCATGGCGGCGGCGCTGCAGCTGCTGGTCGGCGGGCCGCTGCTGCCCTATGTCGCGGCTTTCGCGGCCATAACGGTGCTGTTGGAGGTGTTCGTCCGCTACTCGCACTATGTGACGGTGCTGAAATGGCTGACGGTCTCGTTGTTCGCCTACGTGTTGACGGTGCTGGTCGCCGGGGTGGACTGGGCTGCGGTCGGCTTCCATTTGATCGTGCCGCAAATCCAGTGGTCCAACGCCTATCTGACCGTCGTCGTCGCGGTGTTCGGCACCACCATCAGCCCATACCTGTTCTTCTGGCAGGCGGAGCAGGAGGTTGAGGACGCGCATGAGCGGACGGGATCGAGGCCGCTGCTGCGGGCGCTGGAGCAGGCCGGGCCGGAGCTGCAGCGCATCCGGATCGACACCTATGTCGGCATGGCGTTCTCCAACCTGATCGCGCTCTGCATCGTGCTGACCACGGCGGCGACGCTGCATGCGCATGGCGTCGTGGATATCGCGACGTCGGCCCAGGCGGCGGAGGCGCTGCGGCCGATCGCCGGGCGGTTCGCGTTCGAGGTGTTCGCGGCGGGCATCATCGGCACCGGGCTGCTGGCGCTGCCGGTGCTGGCGGGTTCGGCTGCTTACGCGACGGGCGAGGCGCTCGGCTGGCACGTCGGCTTGGCACGGCGTCCAAGCCGGGCGCGGGCATTCTATGCCGCCATCGCCGCTGCAACCGGGGTTGGGGCGATATTGAATGTGGTCGGCCTTGACCCGGTGAAGGCGCTGTTCTGGAGCGCCGTGGTGAACGGCGTGGTCGCGGTGCCCGTCATGGCGGCTATGGTAATTCTGGCGTGCCGGCCGGCCGTCATGGGCCAGTTCACCCTTGGGCGCACGTTGCAGGTGCTGGGCTGGCTCGCGACGGGAGTGATGGCAGCTGCGGCTGTCGCGATGTTTGCGACATGGTGATGGCGGTCTTGCAAGATAGCTGGTCGCTCTTGACCCGAGGGCAAAATTTGCACTCCGATCAATTTGGGCTGGTTCGCCTAACCGAGAAAAGGTCGCAGGTTTGCGTCATGATCAAACCATGGCGTTCTCGAGCCTGATTGCACGATGAAGCAGCCGGACCAATAGAAAAAACTTCATATTACGGTTTGCGCTAAAAATGCGTTACTTCACGAGGTCTGTGACGATTTTGAGGTGCGCGAGGGTGCGTAGTTTGCTGAGCTAGCTGGGATCTATTGTTGCCACAAGATTGAGTTCCAGGGCTAGATTGGGTGCGTCTATATGCGGCTTTGACGTAATCGACAGCAGCCAGCGCTTGGACCCGGTCGATGCACGATACAGTTGCTGTACCGACTCGCCATTTGGCATTGCCTTTTCCTCAACAAGCACTACGGCGATTCCTTCTCGGCTAAGATTTGCGAGCAACGTCTGGCGCACGGCTATCGGATCTGCCGAAAGCGCGATCACTTGGCACGAGCCGTTGTCGTAGGACACAAGGGCATGCTTTCCAGAGGCGGTGCTAGCTCCGAAAACCTGGCCGAGGCCAACACCCCGGCGAAAGATTGCCGCTTGGTTATCCGGGACTGAAGGCAAATTGTGCAAAGCTATCCAGTTCCTTAACCCCGCAACGTTCCCAACGAAACGCATGCAGGCCCCTTCAAACAGTCCGGTTATCTGCGGGACATCAGGGTCTGGTGCTACCGCCTGAGAGTGAGCAGAGCTTGCGCAACATAACAACGAACAGATAACCACCTTGACGACGAATGATCTCACTGGGACAGCCCTCTTCATCTCAGAAAATCTAACGGATAAAGGTACGGTCTCAAAACAAATAAAGGTTTTTGTCTTCGTATAGAGGGTCAGAACGCACGATGTGTCTTGGCGCCAAGGGCCAGGATGCGGTTTACGAAATCAATGATCACGCGTCATAGATTAATCTCGACTGAAATATGCCTTTACAGATTGCAAAACTCTGGTGGGATTATCAGCTCTCCATCAAGGTGGCCAAGGATCAGAGCCGCTAGGTTGCCTCATATTTAAGCCATAGCGGCCACCGCCCGCGTCGCCACGGCCAGTCCAGCAAAATCCGGTGCCGCCGCGGCCTCGCGTGCAAGCTGCAGCACCGCGGCCGCGCCGGGCCGCTGCGCCGGGTCTCGGCCGCGCACCATAGCCCGGGCCAGTCCGATCTGCGCCGCCATGAGGTCGGCGAGCAGGGCGGCTTTGGCGCGGCCGGCGAAGCTGCCCAGGGCCGGCACCGCGCCGATCGCAGCGCGCAGGTCCTCGATGCCGAGCGACTGACCCACCTGCTGCCACGCGGCCGCAGCGTCCCCCGGGGGCACGCCCAGGTCCTCGGCCAAGCGAACGATGGCGGGCGCCGCCGCCAGGAACGGCGCCGCAGCGACCTGCGCTGCCAAAACATCCGGCAGCCCGGCGTCGCGCAGCCGCTGCGCCGCCGGCCCGGCCGCTGCCTCCAGCGAGGCCGACGCGGTCAGCGCGGCAATGCCCGGGCGGAGCGCCGCGATGGCAGCATCGAGCGGTTCATTGAGCACGGCGACGCCGAGCAGGTCACGGGCCGCAAGCTCATGCAGCCGCCGGACCGCCAGCAGGGCGTCGAGCCGGACCGCGGCCGAGGCCGGCGCAGCGTCGATCGCATCATACAAGCCCTCCAATCCGAACAGCGCCCCCGCAAGCCAGGCCGCCCGGGCGACGCGTATGGGACTGTCCTCGATCGCCAAGCGCCCCAGCGCCGCCGGGCCAAGCCGGTTGGCGACGGTGTTGGCGATCGTCGTCGCGATCAGCTCCCGCCGTAGCCGATGGCTCAGCACGAAACGGGCAAATCCGGCCCGCAGCTCGGTTGGAAAGTAGGCCAGCAAAGCCTGTATGAACGCCGGGTCAGTGGTGAGGTCGTCGGCGGGCGGCGCACCCTCGATGGCGTCCGTCAGCCAAAGCTTCACGACCGGCAGCAGCGCCGCTACTTCCGGCCGCAGCAGCGCTTCGTTGGCGGCGGCGCGCGCCTGCAGGGTGGCCGCGTCCGGCAGGCCGGAAACCGCGCGGTCCAGCGTGCCCTCGGCCTCCAGCCGCGCCATCAGCGCCGCGTGCGAGCCGAGGTCGCGGACGCCGTCCTGCATCTCGAGCGACACCGCGAGCGATTGCTGATGATTGTCCCGTAAAACCAGGTCGCCGACCTCGACCGTCATGGCGGCGAGCAGGTCGTCGCGCTGGCGCCGGGTCAGCGCACCCTCGCGCTCGGCGTCGGCCAGCAGGATTTTTATATTTACCTCGTGGTCGCTGGTCGACACGCCGGCCGAGTTGTCCAGCGCGTCCGTGTTCACCCGGCCGCCAACGCCTCCTGCGCCGGATTGCGCATACTCGATACGGCCGGCCTGGGTGATGGCGAGGTTGGCGCCCTCCCCCATAACGCGCGCACACACCTCGGCGCCGTTGACCCGAATGGCATCGTTGGCGCGGTCGCCCGCATCGGCCTGGGTCTCCTCAGCGGCCTTCACGTAGGTGCCGATGCCGCCGAAATACAGCAGGTCCGCCGGCGCGCGCAGGATCGCCTGCATCACCGCCGCAGGCTCGACCGGGCCAGATGGCAATCCGAGCAGCGCGGCCGACGCGGCCGGCAGCGTCAGCCGCTTTTCCGCCCGGGAGAACACGCCGCCGCCAGCGCTGATTTTGATCGGGTCATAGTCCGCCCAGGACGACCGCGGCAGCGCGAACAGCCGGGCCCGCTCGTCATACGAGGCCCCCGCGTCCGGATCGGGGTCGATGAAGATATGGCGGTGGTCGAACGCCGCCAGCAGCCGGGTCTTGCGGCTGACCAGCAGGCCGTTGCCGAACACGTCGCCGCTCATGTCGCCCACGCCGACGCAGGTGAAAGGATCGGACTGGATGTCCAGGCCAAGTTCCGCAAAATGCCGCGCGATCATTACCCAGGCGCCCTTGGCGGTGATGCCCATGGCCTTGTGGTCATAGCCCTGGCTGCCGCCGGAGGCGAACGCGTCGGCCAGCCAGAAGCCGCGCTCGATGGCGATGCCGTTGGCGATGTCGCTGAAGGTCGCAGTGCCCTTGTCGGCGGCGGCGACCATGTAGGGATCGTCGCCGTCCCGCCGGACGATGCTGTCGGGCGTCACGACCCGGTCGCCGTGCAGCGTGTCGGCCATATCGAGCATGGCGTTGATCAGGATACGGTAGCAGGCCACGCCCTCCGCCATCAGGCCCTCACGGTCGCCCGGCGCCTGCTTCAGGACAAAGCCGCCTTTGGCGCCGGTCGGCACGATGACAACGTTCTTCAGCCGCTGCGCCTTCATCAAACCCAGAATTTCGGTGCGGAAGTCCTCCCGCCGGTCCGACCAGCGTATGCCGCCGCGCGCTACGGGGCCGGCGCGCAGGTGGCAGCCCTCCATGCGGGCGGAGTGCACGAAGATCTCGCGCCAGGGCCGCGGCAGCGGCATGTCCCCGGCCGCGGCGCTGTCGATCTTCAGCGCGACGTAGGGCTTATCCTCGTAGAAATTGGTGCGCAGCACGGCGCGGAGCAGTGTCATCAGCCGCGCCAGGATGCGGTCCTCGTCCGGGTTGGCCACGCCGTCCAGCAGCGTCGACCAGGAACTGTCCAATGCACTCTCGTCCCGATCCTGCCGCCCCGGCGCGAAACGGACGTGGAACAGGTCGACCAGGGTTCGTGCCGCCATCGGATGCGTGGCGAGCGTCGCCTCGACGCTAACCTGGCTGAATGCGAAGCCGACCTGCTTCAGCCAACGATACATCGTCCGCAGCAGCCAGCATTCTTGCCAGGTCAGCCCGGCGCGGAGCACCAGGCGGTTGAACCCATCAGCCTCAGCCCGGCCGTCCAGCAAGGCGTCCAGCGCCTCCAACAGCGCCGGCAGCACGGCCGGCACAGCCTCCACACCGGCCCGCAGGTCGAAAACCTGCAGCACGACACCAGGCGCGCCCGCCGGGTCCAGGTCGTAGGGCACCTCCTGGATGGCCCGGAGATCGAGGCTTTCGAGCAGCGGCAGCGTGTCGGCCAGCGGCATCGGCGCGCCAGGCTGGGCCATGCGCATCGTCAGGTGATCGGCGGCGTTGCCCGGCCGATGCTCGAGCCGGACCGCGGCCCGGCCGCCCGCGATCGCACGCTCGGCGAGTGCCAAGTCGGCGGTGCCCTGGGCCGCCGTCGCGCTTTCCCGATACGCTGCCGGGAAGGCGTCGCCCCAGCGGGCTACCAGCTCGGCAGCGGCGGCTTCACCCTCGGCGTCGATCAGCGCCTCGCCCAGCCGGTCGCGGAAATCGCGCGCGGTTTGCCGGATTGCGGTCTCCAGCACCGGAACATCCACCTGCGGCACCGCACCCGGCGTGGTGCTGACGATGTAGTTGACCCGGGCCAGCGGCTCATCGCCGAGCGCGATGTAGAACGCCGCGATATGCCCGGCGAAGGCGCGGGCCAGCATGCCCCCAATGCGCTCCCGCAGCCGGGTGTCGAACACGTCGCGCGGCAGCCAAACGATGGCGGAAACGAACCGCTCGAATGGGTCCTGGTGCAATACCAGGGCGGCGCGCGGACGCAGGCGCAGGTCCAGCGCCCGCCGCGCGCCCTCCAGGATGGCCGCCTCCGGCGCTTGGAACAGCTCATCCCGCGGCCAGGTGTCGAGCGTGTTGCGCAGCGCACGGCCGTCATGGCTGTCGGGATCGACGCCGGACACGGCGAGGATGGCGTCGACCTTCTGCGCCAGCAGCGGGATCGAGCGCGGGTTGCGGTTATAGGCGGTGGCGGCGAACAGCCCGTAGAATATCCGCACGCCGGTGACCGCGCCGTCCTTCCCGAAGATGCGCGTCACCACCGCATCGCCGTGCTGCGCGCGGTGCACGGTGGACCGTAGGTTCGCCTTGGCGACGGCGAGCGCAGCCGGCTCCAGCAACGCCGCGCGTACGGCCTGCGGCACGGTAGCGAGGTCGGCCAGCGCGTCGAACACCGCCACGTCGGAGTGGCGGAGCAGGCCACGGTTCTCCTCGGCCGCGACCGCCAGCGCGCCGTCCGCATCGACGGCGATCCGGCGGTGCCCGAGCAGGACGAAGTTGTCGTCCGCCATCCAGCGCAGGAATGCCTGGGCCGGGCCGCCATCGGACGCCGAGCCGGCTGCGACCTCGGCTTCCGCGCACTGGATCAGCGCCAGCATGGCGTCATAGTCGGTGGTCGCGGCCCGCACGTCGTCCATCACGCTGCGCAGCGCCGCCTCCAGCGCCGGTCCGTCGTCGCTGCCCTGTCGGCGGGCGGAGCCGGTGAACTCGATGCGCATCCAGCTTTCCAGCTTCGCGCTACCTAAGCTGGGGCCGGGTCCCTCGCCCCATCCCAGCAGCCGGCCATCGGCGTCGCGCCGGATCGGCGTCACGGGATGCAGCAGCTGCCGCACGACCCGGCCGCCCTTGGTCAATGCCGCCAAGGCGCTGTCCACCAGGAATGGCATATCGTCGGTCACGATCTCGGCGACCGCTCGGGGTCCGGCCGACGATCCCGGCCGGGTCACGCGCACCAAGGCCTCGTTTGGCCGGCGTTGCGACGCCAGCGACCACAGGCTTGCGGTGGCCGCGGCCACCGCTTCTGGCGTGGTCTCCGCGAGTTCGGAGCTAGGCACTCCCGCATGAAGGCGGGTCATGAAGCTTGCGGCCGCAGGCGGCAAAGCAGGGGCTGAGCGGGCCAGCGTGTCAGCAGCCGCGCGCAGCAATTCCGCTCGGACGGTATCCTGAGAATGGGGCGCAATGTCCGGCATGGGACGTCTCCGCTGAAACGCAGGAAGCGCTAGCCCCTGTGCTGGCGACAGCGGCAGCATCGGCTTGAGCCTGCTAAACCTTAGCACACGCTGAACGGCATCGGACCAGGAAGCCCATCAGCTTTCGCTCACGGACGACTTTGCCAAGGCCGAGGAGGCTGGATGCCACCTCGAATGGGGCGAAACACCATGGTTCATGCTTGGGGCGTGGTGGCGCAGAGCCGATGCAGCAAGTTTCCCACGTTGCAACTTCTCATAGCGACTGCCACTCTTATGATAGCCGGAGCCGTCGATCCAGGCTGTCGAACTGCCCGTAATGATTGCTACAGGGCGATTACCACCAAGTTCGTTTTAGCAGAAACAATGTTAGCAGTCTAGCCAATAGAGTGCTAACAGACGCGCTACGGGTGAGCCTCCGGGGCCTAAGTGGTGCCCGGTCACGTCAATCCTTCCCGTTTGGAGACATCCACATGAAATTTCGTCCCCTGCATGACCGCGTCGTGGTCCGCCGGATTACGCCGCTCGAGAAGTCCGCTGGCGGAATCATCATTCCCGACACCGTCAAGGAGAAGCCGATGGAGGGCGAGGTGATCGCCGCCGGGCCGGGCGCCCGCAACGAGCAGGGCGCCATCGTCGATCTGGACGTGAAGGCTGGCGACCGCGTGCTGTTCGGCAAGTGGTCCGGCACCGAGGTGAAGCTTGATGGCGAGGAGCTCCTGATCATGAAGGAGAGCGACATCATGGGCGTGATCGAAGGCGCCCCGGCCGTCGCGAAGGCCGCATAAGCGGCTGTGATGACCAGCTTCGCTCAAGCAACAATAAAGAGGAAATAAGCACATGGCAGCCAAAGACGTTCGCTTCGGCGACGACGCACGCGTCCGCATGCTGCGCGGCGTGGACATTCTCGCCGACGCCGTGAAGGTCACGCTGGGTCCGAAGGGTCGCAACGTGGTCATCGACAAGAGCTATGGTGCGCCGCGCATCACCAAGGACGGCGTAACCGTCGCCAAGGAAATCGAGCTCGCCGAGAAGTTCGAGAACATGGGCGCGCAGATGGTGCGCGAAGTCGCGAGCAAGACCAACGACATCGCCGGTGACGGCACCACGTCGGCGATCGTGCTGGCCCAGGCGATCGTCCGCGAGGGCGGCAAGGCCGTCGCCGCCGGCATGGCGCCGATGGACCTGAAGCGCGGCGTGGACAAGGCGGTTACGGCCCTGGTCGAAGAACTCGCCAAGCGCACCAAGAAGATCACCACCGAGGCCGAGACGGCGCAGGTCGGCACCATCAGCGCCAACGGCGAGGCCGCGATCGGCAAGATGATCGCCGAAGCCATGCAGAAGGTCGGCAACGAGGGTGTCATCACCGTCGAAGAGGCCAAGGGCATGGAGACCGAGCTTGAGGTCGTGGAGGGCATGCAGTTCGACCGCGGCTACCTGAGCCCGTACTTCATCACCAACGCGGAGAAGATGACGGTCGATCTCGACAACCCGTATATCCTGATCCACGAGAAGAAGCTGTCCGGCCTGCAGGTGCTGCTGCCGCTGCTGGAGGCTGTCGTGCAGTCCAGCCGTCCGCTGCTGATCATCGCCGAGGACATCGAGGGCGAGGCCCTGGCCACGCTCGTGGTGAACAAGCTGCGCGGCGGCTTGAAGGTCGCGGCCGTGAAGGCGCCGGGCTTCGGCGACCGTCGCAAGGCGATGCTGGAAGACATTGCCGTGCTGACCGGCGGCCAGGTCATCAGCGAGGACCTGGGCATCAAGCTCGAGAGCGTCACGCTTGAGATGCTGGGCCAGGCCAAGCGGGTGCTGATCGAGAAGGAGAACACGACCGTCATCGAAGGTGCCGGCGCGTCCGACCTGATCAAGGGCCGCTGCGAGCAGATCCGCGCGCAGGTCGAGGAGACCACGAGCGACTACGACAAGGAGAAGCTGCAGGAGCGGCTGGCCAAGCTCGCCGGCGGCGTTGCCGTCATCCGCGTCGGCGGCAGCACCGAGGTCGAGGTGAAGGAGCGCAAGGACCGCGTCGACGACGCGCTGCATGCGACCCGTGCGGCGGTCGAAGAGGGCATCGTGCCCGGCGGCGGCGTCGCTTTGGCCCGTGCCAGCCTGATTCTGGCGCAGCTCCATGCCGAGAACGAGGACCAGAAGTTCGGCATCGAGATCGTGCGCAAGGCGGTGCAGACGCCGCTGCGGCAGATCGCCGAGAACGCCGGCGAAGACGGCGCCGTGGTCGGCGGCAAGGTGCTGGAGAACGCCGAATACGGCTACGGCTACGACGCGCAAACCAACGCCTACAAGAACCTGGTCGACGCGGGGATCATCGACCCCACCAAGGTCGTGCGGGTCGCGCTGCAGAACGCCGCTTCGGTGGCTGGCCTGCTGATCACCACGGAAGCCATGGTGGCCGAGCGTCCGGAGAAGCGCGCGCAGTCGTTGCCGCAGGGCGGCGGCGGCATGGGCGGCATGGGCGATATGGACTACTAAGCGACCGATCCACGACACGCCGCCCGGGCATTCCGGGCGGCGGCTACCCCGGCGGATCGGGGCTCTCGATCGGCGCGGTCAGCACGGCGCGCATGCCTGGATGGTTATCCTCATAGACGAGCCTGCCGCCAAGCTGGATCACCAGCGCATTCATCATCTTGGTGCCGAAGCCGCTGCCCGACGCTGGCCTGCCCGTGCCGCGATCTGCGACCACGAGGCGCAGGCTGCCTTGCTCCCCCATAAGCTGTATTTCGATGGGACCTGCCTCCCCGGCGTAGGCGTGCTTATTCACGTTGATGATCAGCTCCGTAAGCACGAGGCCAAGCGTCACCGCGCGGTTGGCCGACACCGTCAGCGGCGCCAGATCGAGCGACAGGGCGTCGTTCCAATCCCGGCCCATCGACACGGCTGCTTCGGCGCACAACTCCTCGATGTAGCGCGCAGCGTCGATCATCTGGACCTGGTCGCCGCGATACAAATGGCGATGCACGAGTCCCACGGCGGTCAGGCGCCGGCGTGCCTCCTCCAGCGCATTGTGCAGTTCGGCGCTATCCGACTTGCGAGCCTGCAGCGCGAGGAAGCTCGATACGAGCTGCAGGCTGTTCTGCACCCGATGATTGACCTCGCCCATGAGGAACTCCTTCTGTTCCAGCAGAAGGTCCTTGTCCCGCAGGGTTTCCGTCAGCTGCAGGTTGAGCTCATGGACGTGCCGGGTCTGCCGCGCGTCCAGCAGCGTGGTGCGGAGACGCATCGCGGCTTCGACCTCTGACGTGGTCCAGCGGCGGGCGCGTCCGTGGAC
>JAABUM010003421.1_pt1 | contig 19469 bp, 14 predicted proteins | sample 5559161 | NCBI WGS metagenome assembly JAABUM01 (sample SAMN10711868, study PRJNA513369) | rock metagenome | isolation source: Antarctica rocks | place: Antarctica: Victoria Land, Siegfried Peak nord | reverse complement strand
AGCAGACCTTCCCCCCCGATGTCCGCCACCAGGTACTCGGCCACCCCGCCCAGCGCGTAGGAGCGCGCCTTGGCCCCCACGTCGTTGCCCACCGTGGTGCGGCTGGCGATCTCCACCACCAGGTGCGGCGGGCCATAGGCGGCCAGCGTCACCTCGGTGAGGCCGGTGGGCAGCGCGCGGGGGTGGACCACCACATCGGGCTTGGGCGCGTACGGCTCACCGTGGGGCTGGGGAAAGCCCCGAAAGCCCAGGTTGCGCCCCACATCCCAGGTGTGCTTGTGGGTGCGGCGCAACTCTTCGAGCATGTCGGCTAGCGTGCTGATGGCCTTCTGGTGCAGGGGTGTGCCCACCACGCTCTCCTCGGTGTCATCCAGCAGGAGCGTCCCCTCCGCCACCGGCCCCCGTCGTTGCGCTACCATCGTCCGCGCCTCCTTGCTCGCCGCCTCCTGGCCCGTTAGGCCCAGTATAGCATGGCCCGCCGCTGTGCCTGCGTGCGCCTCAAGCCACTTGCCCTGCCCCCTGTGCCAGCTTCTCCGTCGCATCCTATCGCCACGCCCTTTGAGGCGGCATACTCCAGCATCCCGCCTGACCTGATAGGCATGGGATAGGGCAGGAGCACGCAACGCCTGGATGACGAACAGGGATCATGCCTGTACGGCAATGGCGTGTCGGCGCCGCCAGTAAGCGTGATCGGGATCACCTGACCGCGCCACGCCACCGTTGCGGCAGGTCGAGGCAGAGCTGGAGGCCGGGCCAGGCTTGCGACAGTTATAGAGGCTGCAAGCCGAGCAATCGGTTGGGCAGGCGCCCGTCAGCACCGGATCGTGATGCCATCAGGAGGAGCATAGTAGGTTGCCGAGAACCCGGGGCCGACCGCCTGGATACGCAGATAGTAGGTCTGCCCACAGTGGCCGGTTGAGGCAAAGCTTGAGGCCGACCCAGCCAATCGTTGCTGGCTATCACCGACAGGTTCCTTACCAACATAGTGATAGACGATACCGAGGAACGATTGAGGCTGGCGCTGGACAAGCCATCGCCAGGTCCAGAGAAGTCTGTTTTGTACGGATGGATGAGCCATGATAGCCATGGGCAAGGTGAAGAGCGTTTCTCCTCCAATAGAGAAGAGATGCGCGCTTGTCGCGACAAGAAGGGTGTTGTCCTGAGCAACAACCAAGTTGCTGATAACTTCATCTCCACTGCCTCTCGGCAGGGGCAGCACCCATTTGCGCCCCCCATCACGGGCAAAGGCGGCCACAATCGCCATGTCAGCCCGTACCATATAGAGATAGCCCTGGCTATCAATCTGTATCGGGGTGCTGAGGTTATAAATTTCTGGATCAGCCGAGGTCCAGGCTATAGAACCATTAGGGTTGAGCAAGAATAGAGACCCCCCGACAGGGCCATTGGCCGCGCTTACAAGAAAAGTGCCATTCGATTGCACGGTCGGAGGCAGCACATAGCCTGACGCATCCAGATTACGCGCCCACCGCAGGTGCCCACCCGATGACACGGCAGCGATGATATGCCTGTTTGGCAGAGTGACGATGATGTCACCAGATGGCAACGTCAAGAGATTGTTGCCACGGGAAACAGTAGTGGCTCCATCAGGAATGAGTTCAACACCTAGCTTATGAGCACTTGCCCACGCTACATCAAGCCTCCACACCTCGCGATCATGAGCAATGGCGTGAACGATACCATGATCATCCATAAAGTACGCCGTTGTCCGTTGCGAGTCGGCCCGTGGCCCATTGGAGAGGCTTGTTTCGACAGTATCAACGTGAAAGCTGTGGCGCACTGTTCCATCGAGAGCGAAAAGGCTATGGAGGACTCCATCGGCGGTCAGAACATCAACCGTACCGTTGATCAAGATGGGGCTACCTACAATATCCCCCTCTAACATGACCGACCACATGATCTGGCGCGACGGCATCGCCAGCGCACTGATCTGGCTACCCTGGCTGGCTAGATACAGCGTCCCGTCGTCCCCGAGTGCGAAACCCACGCAGGGGTGACCATCGGGCATACGCACCGTGGTACGCACGTGGTCTGACCCAATGATGAGCAGGGCGCCATTGTCTGTTGCCATGTAGAAACGTCCGTCTGGGCCGCTCACAGGACCCCACAGCGGTACGCCATGCAACGCGGTCTCAGCGTCAATAATGGGCAGACTTACCGACCCTCCTCTTTGGGTGGGGGAAGCAGGGGCGCTTGTCTGTGGCGAGGGTGTGCCTGTAGGCAGAGGTGAGTTGGTTGCCGATGAGCCAGGTGTCGCCGTTCTGTGTGGCTGTGGCGCTGGCGCCGGGGATACCGTGGGGGTAGCGACCGGGCCACGTCGCGTTGCCCTGACCAGCGCCACTATGCGGGTAACCAGGCGAGCAGCGGTCAGTGAGACTTCACTCCTAACCATAGTCCGTAGGCTCGATGACACTCCAGCAGCAAACGACACCAGGGTGAACTCGAGAGGGCCACTGACCCCCACAACGTACATGCCTGTTTCCTCGTTGGGTGTACTGGAGGAGTAGCCACATGTTTGCGTGGGGACCGTCAGCTTTAGGTCAGGCGAAGAAGTGCAGGTGTCACCCAGAGAGTTGTTATCATCCGCGTAGGCGTGGGTAGCGGCCTCCGCCGAAGGAAACGCCGTCACTAGAAATAAGAGTTGGTGTTGCTTGCCTTCCACGCGGGGCAAGTTAACCCGCTCGACTAGCGACCCCGTGAATCCGAGGCGCTGGTAATCCGTTCCCTGTGTCGTCTGTGAGCCCAGCACTCCCTCTGCATTCACGGCTGCCGCCGTGGTAGCGATACGGGTTGTCAGGACCACTGCCCCTGATGGCAGGTCCCCTACGTCTAGAGCTAGGTGAGTGAGGTCTATCTGGGGAGTGGCAGCGGCGGTCCGAAGTGGTGCGACGACCATCACTATGCATAGCAGAGACAGGAGCTGGCTATAGCGGCGCTTCATCTTTGGATGTGTCCCTCCATCTAACTTGTAGAGCAGCTAATCAGTAGCACGTCTGGCATTGTAACATTGTCAGGTTGAATGAGTTTTGGGATGGGACGCTGGCCGACGGGCTGGAGGGTGATCAGCAGTGATGGCGCGGCGGCCGGCGCCTGAACTCGCGCAGGGCAACGTGTGGTTGGTCAGTGGCGCGGCGTGCGAGGCTCCGGGACGGCTGGGTGGTGGCCCCTGAAGTAACCCCCAGGGCTGCCGGTTCGCGGCACATCAGAAAGAGGCCAGGCCTGAAGGGTATACCTTCAGGCCTGGCCTCTCCGCCCCAGGAGAGATGAGGATCGCGGGGAACGGGGCCGCTTCTCTCTCCTGGGCGTGATCAGGGGCGCGCTAGGCGCGGGCGCCGCTAGTACGCAGGCCTGGGCTCGTCGCCGTCGCTGCCTTCTCGGTGCGGGGCGCGAAGACGACCTCGTAGGCCAGGGCGCCTAGCATGGCCAGAGTGGCCAGTGCCAGCACGATGGCCGCCCAGAAGGAGTAGGCTCCAATGGTCTACCAGCCCCAGCCGTTGAGCAGCAGGCCGCGGAGCGTTTCGCCCTTGAACAGCGTGTTCACCGTGCCCTGCAGCTTGAGGTCGGTGAGCGCGGCCATGGCCTTGGCGCTGGCCTGGGAGAAGGTCATGCCCATCTTGCCCAGGTGGACGTTGATGAAGTTGTTGGCGTAGACTTTGGCCTTATCCCCATTATCCAGGGCCTGGCCGGCGTACTGGGTCATCGCCGCCGCGTCGGCGGCGGGCAGGCTGGTGATCGCCGGGCTGGTTGCCGGTGGGAAGGCGATCTTCTGGCTGACCAGTTCGTCGTGGACGTACGACTGCGTGAAGTTGCTGGCCCAGAACAGGAAGCCCGAGCCGAAGGCCAGGGTCACGGCCAACACGATCTGCAAGCTGATGATGCGCCACTTCAATCCCGGTGTCATGGTCGTTCTCTCTCTCCTGGCCGGTGGGGCCGCGCCCTCTGCTCGGTGTCCCCCCGTGCCTTCGCCTCCAGTATGCGCGCCACTGCGCCCCGCTGGGCAGGGTACAATGGCCCCAGTTTGGCGGGCCAAGGGTCATCCAACGCGCGGGCCAACCAGCCACGGCCCACCCCGGTCTGGCAATGCCCCTGGGTTGGCCGCTTGGCCGCCGGGCGGGTATCCTGGGGGTAGCCGCCGCTGACCGGCGCCCCCAGTGTGGGCCGCCCAGGCCACGGCGTGGGTTGCTGGTGGGCGCGCCTGGTCTACCCCTGGGCCGGGCGGCACCGTGGGGGCCTTCCCGCGACCACGCGCGGTTCGGCGCGGCGGTGGTCTGTTAGGGGCGTCCCCTTGTGGGCTCCCAGCGGGCGCGATGAGAGATGAGTTGACGTAGGGGGCAGGAGGGCGGGAGTTTTTGTACACACCGAAACAGTTCGAGGCGCCCGACCAGGCGGCCCTCTACGCGCTGATGGAGCGCTTCAGCTTCGCCCCCCTGATCACCACCGGACCGGATGGACCGCTGGTGACCCACCTGCCCTTCCTGATCGAGCGCGGCGAGGACGGCGAGGGCCGTTTGATCGGCCACATGGCCCGGGCGAACGGGCAGTGGCGGGGCTTCACCGGGCAGGCCGAGGCGCTGGTGATCTTCCAGGGTCCCCACGCCTACATCTCGCCGTCGTGGTACGGTGAACCGCTCAGCGTGCCCACCTGGAACTATACCGTGGCCCACGCCTATGGCCGGCCCCGCCTGATCGAGGACGAGGGCCGCGTGTACGCTATCCTGCGCGCCCTGGTGGACCAGCATGAGGCGGCCCGCGCGGCCCCGTGGACCATGGACGCCCTCCCTGCTTCCTATATACAGGGGATGATACGCGGTATCGTGGCCTTCGAGCTAGAAATCGAGCGCCTGGAGGGCAAGTTCAAGCTGAACCAGAACCGTCCCCTGGCCGACCAGCAACGCGTGATCGCGGCCCTCTCCGCCTCCGATGATCCCCTGGAGCAGGATGTGGCCGCCGCCATGGCCGAGGCCCTGGTCCCCCACGCCGGCGCCCTGGGCGACTGATCCGCCAGGGTACACTGCTCGTATAGTGTGGCTGATATTCGGCGGCCCGTTCGCTCAAGGCGGCGGGGCGGACACCCTGTTGGCCCAGGAGCGCCGCGTCGCTGACCATGATGGTGGTGCGGCCCTTCCACCCGCATCGTGATGCCCTTGCCAGCGCCACAGACTTTGTACACCCACCTGGGGTGGCCTACACTGATAGGAGATAGATCAACATCCTACCCGCTGTGAGTATAAGCGTCCTGCCCTGGCTGGCGCGGTGATCGAGGGGGAAAGGGATCGTATGGTACCCCCAGTATAAGGAAGCGGCCCCGCGGCTGGAGGGGGCAGCGGGGCGCCTGGGGGTGTCCGCCGCATAGTGGCTGGTCTTGGCCGGAAGAGGGTATGACCCAACCATGCTGATTGGACAACGGGTGACCCGGGCGTTTGTGCTTCTCCTGCTGGTGGTTCTGGGCGCGCATCACCCTGTTATGATGGCCGAGGCAGCGCCAGGTAGCGCGGCCATGCACGCTGGGGCCAATGCCGCGCCGCCGTGGCGTGCTCTGCTCCCGCCTGCCGTCATCGAACGGGCGCCCACGCTCCAGCCTGAACGCAACACGAGCGGGTGTGCGTGCTGTAGCGCTTTGGATGTTGTGCCCTCCAGAGCGCTGATGGAGCGCCTTGACCCTGCGCCCGCTCGCCGCGGCCCGGCCGCGTGGCCCCTCCATGGTGTCGTCAACGGCGCTGAGCATGCCCGGACCTTTGCACTCGCCGTGCGGGCGGGCGCCCGGTCCGCCGTTATGCCCTCCCCCCGGGTCCGGCGAGCTCTCCTGGGCGTGTTTCTGCTATAGGCCCCTACCACGCGCGTCGTCGGTGAGCCGATCACCCCCGCGGAGCGCGCCACATCTATGCCGGCCCCGCCCATGCGCCCCCTGTAGGTGGGTGGGCGCCGTCGTTGCTCTGCTCTTTTATTGTGGGCGGCAGCCGTCTGGGCCGCGACCGCCCGCGTTCGTCCACGACCATCCACCCCTCTGTACTGATAGAAGGAGCGTGTCCCATGTCCACTCTGGTTAACCATCATCCGATCCGCCGCGCCGTCAGCGTGGCTGTGCTGCTTCTGGCCGTTTCCTTGGCGCGGACGGGCGGCGTTGGGCCATCCGCCCACGCGAGCGCGCCGCGCGCTGGCACAACGGCGTCGGCCCCGTTCGACCGCCTGTTCATTGATATGATGGCGCCCCACCACCAGGGCGCGGTAGCCATGGCTCGGGTTGCGCTTAGCCGGGCTCAGCATGCCCAGATCAAGCGCCTGGCCCGCTCGATCATCACCGCGCAGAACCAGGAGATCAGCCAGATGAAACGGTGGCGGGCAGCCTGGTATGGCAGCGCCGCCACCCCGCCGGTGGATAGGATGCCCATGCTACCCGGCCTGTCTATAGGCATGTCGGACATGGGGGGCGACGTGGCCCGCCTGAAGACGGCTACCCCGTTCGACAAGGCGTTCATCGCCGCCATGATGCCCCACCACCAGTTGGCCATCGCCGCGGCCAAGCTGGAACTCGCCCACGGCAGCCATAGCCAACTGAAGGCCCTGGCCCTGGCTATCATTGAGGATCAGGCCCGCGAACTCGGCCTGATGACCGCCTATAGCGATCTGTGGTACGCCACGAGCACGATGCCCGGCATGAACGGTATGGCGCACTAACCCGCGCTGCCCTGGATCGCGCCTGGCAGGTGGTCCCACTGGCCTCCCCCGGCTGTCGCTGGTCCCACATCGTCCACCCCTCCGCTGTCCTTGACACCCCACCCCGGGTGGGATATACTGGGTTGTAGGCAAGAGCACCCCACCTGGGGTGGATATGGAGCGCCGGCGGTGGCGGGTCGGAGGGGAGAGGGAGCGCATGTTACCCCAATACAAGAAGGAGGCGGCGCTGCGGCTGAAGGTGGCGGCGGGGCACCTGGAGGGTGTACGCCGTATGGTAGACGACGACCAGTACTGTGTTGATCTGATGAAGCAGCTGGCCGCCGTTCAGGGTACCCTGGAGGGGGTGCAGCGCATTTTGCTGCGTAACCACCTTAGCTCCTGCGTGGCCACGGCGATCAGCAACGGCATGGGCGAACAGATCATTGATGAGCTGATGGGCGCGCTGAAGTATGACAAGAGCCTGATCGATGGCCGCGGCGACCTCCCTCTGGAGGGCATCCTGGCCGGTGACGCCCGGGGGGCGGCGCGCCCTGCTCCGTCGGAGCAGGCCATCACCACCCCGGCGGCGCGGCCGCGGGCCTAACGCCAGGACAGCCAGAACAGGAGAGAGCCATGGCGCTCACACAGAAGACCACCCCGGCCACGGCCGCTCAGGCCGAGCCGGCTCAGGCTGAGCTAGCCATTGAGGGGATGACCTGCGCCTCGTGCGTCGCCCGCATCGAGCGCCGGCTGCTCAAGGCGCCAGGCGTGACCGGAGCCTCGGTCAACCTGGCCACGGAGAAGGCGACGGTGCGCTTTGACCCGGTCGTGACCGATGTGCCCGCGCTGGTCGGCGCGGTCGATGCCGCCGGCTACACCGCTCGTCCGCTCACCCCGGCCACACTCCCTGTGCCGGCCCTTTCGGGAGATACACAGGCAGACCTGATCATCGGCGGCATGACCTGCGCCTCGTGCGTGGCCCGCATCGAGCGCAAGTTGGGGCGGCTGGAAGGAGTGGCCCAGGCCTCGGTCAACCTGGCCACGGAGCGGGCCACCGTGACCTACGACCCCACGCACGTCAAGATGGCCCAACTGATCACCGCCGTGGAGGCCGCCGGCTATACGGCAGCCCCCGTGGTGGAGCAGGGCGCGGCGGATGCGGCCACCGAGGCCGAGGAGCGGGCACGGCGGGCATTGGCCCGCCGGCGGGTCACCTTGGTCGTGGGCGGCGTGTTCACCGCGCTCGTGCTGGTCCTGGCCATGGCGCCCGGGCTGATGGACGCGCCCACGCCGCGCAGCCACAACTACCTCCTGGCGCTGTTGACGCTGCCCGTGTGGGCGTTCGTCGGCTGGGACTTCCACCGCGGCGCGCTGCGCACCCTGCGCCATGGCAGCGCCAACATGGATACGCTGATCTCGCTGGGCTCCAGCGTGGCGTACATCTACAGCCTGGTCGCCACCGTCGCCCTGCCTGGCCAGTTCGTCTACTACGACACGGCCGCGTTGATCATCACGCTGATCTCTCTGGGCAAGTACCTGGAGCATGCCGCCAAAGGCAAGACCGGCGCGGCCATCACGGCCCTGATGGGCCTGCGGCCTCAGACGGCGCGCGTCGTGCGGGGCGACGTCGAGCGCGACCTGCCTATCGAGCAGGTGGTTACCGGCGACGTGGTGCTGGTCCGCCCCGGCGAGAAAGTCCCCATCGACGGCGTCGTACTGCAGGGCGAGAGCAGCGTCGATGAGGCGATGCTCACCGGTGAGAGCATGCCGGTCACCAAGGGGCCGGGCGAGGGCGTCATCGGGGCCACAGTGAACGGTGCTGGCCTACTGCGTATTGAGGCCACCAGCGTTGGACGCGACACGGTGCTCGCGGGCATCATCCGCCTGGTTGAACAGGCCCAGGGCTCGAAGGCCCCCGTGCAGCGGCTGGCCGACCGCATCTCGGCGGTATTCGTCCCAGTCATCATCGGCCTGGCCCTGCTGACGTTCGTGGGATGGCTGCTGACCGGGCACGCTCTTGGGGCGGCGCTGATCCCGGCGATCGCGGTCCTGGTCATCGCCTGCCCCTGTGCCCTGGGGCTGGCCACGCCGACGGCCATTATGGTGGGCACGGGGCGGGGCGCGCGGGAGGGCATCCTGATCAAGGGTGGGGAGAGCCTGGAGCGCATCCGTACCCTCAGCGCGGTGGTGCTCGATAAGACGGGCACCGTGACCGTGGGCAAGCCGGTCGTCACCGACGTGGTCGCCGTGAGCACGCACTCCGAGGCCGAGGTGCTACGCCTCGCTGCAGGCGTGGAGCGGGCGAGTGAGCACCCTCTGGGCGCCGCCGTGGTCCGTGGGGCGGAGGAACGCGGGCTGAGCGTCCCGGCGACCCCGGCGGTCTTCCGCTCGATCACCGGCGGTGGGGTGCAGGGCATGGTGGACGGCCATGAAGTGCTCGTCGGCTCCCGTCGCCTCTTCGCCGACTATGGCGTCTCGGCGGAGCATGTAGCGACCCGCGTGCAGGCGCTGGAAGCGGAGGCCAAGACGGCCCTCCTGGTCGGGGTGGACGGCCAGCTGGCCGGCATCATCGCCGTGGCTGACCGCATCAAGGATGGAGCGGCCGCCGCGGTGGGCGCCTTGCGCGCCCTGGGTCTGGACGTGACCCTGCTCACCGGTGATAACCGGCGGACCGCCGAGGCCATCGGGCGTCAGGCGGGCATCGAGCGGATCATTGCCGAGGTGCGGCCCGAGGAGAAGGCAGCCGAGGTGCAACGGCTCCAGAGCGCGGGGAAGGTCGTGGCGATGGTCGGTGACGGCATCAACGACGCCCCCGCGCTGGCAGCGGCCGACGTGGGCATCGCCATGGGCGCCGGGACCGACGTAGCCATGGCTGCCGCCGACATCACACTGGTCACCGGCGACCTGCGCGCCGTTCCCCAGGCCATCGCTCTGTCCAAGGCCACCATGCGGGTGATCAAGCAGAACCTGTTCTGGGCCTTCTTCTACAACGTGATCCTGGTGCCGCTGGCCATGCTGGGCATCATCACGCCCATCTTTGCCGCCGCGGCCATGGCGCTCAGTTCAGTGACGGTGGTCGGCAACAGCCTGCGCCTGGGCCGCTTTGGCTCCAGAGGCGTGCGGCCGACGCCCGTGGTGAGCGCGGCGGACGGGACCACGCCGCGGCGGGCCGCGTGATCAGGATAGCTGACCACGACCCATAAAGGAGGAGCACGAGAGACGACATGCCAGAGAGCCCATTCACGCTACACCACCTGCGTTCGCCCAAGAAGACTATCGAACAAAGAGAAAGAGGACAGATCATGGAAACCGTGACCTATACCGCGCCCGCCATCTCCTGCGAGCACTGCCAGCATGCCATTGAAGGGGCACTGGGTGCCCTTCCGGGGGTCCAGACCGTGACGGTGGACATCCCCACCAAGCGTGTCGCCGTCACCTACGACCCCGGCACGGTCGCCCGGCCGGCGCTGGAGGCCACCCTCGACGAGGAGGGCTATCCCGTCCAGAAGTAGGCGCGTCACCATGGCCGCGATGCGTCCACCCCGCTAGAGAGTAAGCCAGCAGACACCCACGAGCGTGTCCTGAAGGAGAAAATCGTGAACCAGCACAACACACGCGGATCATCCATGGGCTCCGTCATCGCCGTCATGGCCCTGGTAGCGAGCCTGAGCGCCCTGTGGCCCCTGCCGCGCGTGCAGGCCGCCGGCCCCGCGGCGATGGCGACGCCGCACGTGACCAAACAGGCGACGGCCGGCCCGTACCACGTGGTCTTCTCGCTTGGCCCCCTGGAGAAGATGTATACCCCCGCCCAGGTCAAGACGCTGCATCCGAAAGAAGGCGAAGTCATGCTCAGTGGCATGATGGCGCCCAGGAGCAGCACGAAAGGCATGCTGACGGCCCATCACCTGGAGGTACATATCTTTACCACGCGCGGTGGGCACGTCGTCACGACCGCCCACGTCACGATCACCCTGACCGACCTGCATACCAGGACGACCACGATAGTGCCCATCATGACCATGCAAGGCCTGACCTCGGGCAGAGCCGATTTTCACTACGGCAACATCGTGATGCTGATGACCGAGCACTACCGCGTTGATGTGACGATCAACGGGATCCCCGTCCACTTTACCGTTGCCTGGCAGGAGCCGGGCACGGGCAAGGGGATGTAGCTCTGCTCTGCCTGAGGACAGGGAACGCGCGGCAGCGGGACTCCCTGTTCGTGGGGACCTGACCCCGACCCGCGGCGCGTCCAGCGTCATATGGATGCGGGAGAGCCAACGAGAGCCGGAGGACGAGAGATGGACATCCTGCTCGCTCTGGGGCACGCGCTGCAGAGCGCCTTCGACATGTTTTGGGAGGTGCTCTGGCCGCTGATCCTGGGCTTTGGCCTCTCGGCGATTGTCCAGGCGCTGGTCTCCCACGGGACCCTGGCCCGCCTCCTGGGTGACGCCTCGCCGCGCAGCCTGACGCTGGCCACGCTCTTCGGCGTGGCCTCCAGCTCCTGCTCCTACGCCGCCGTGGCCCTGGCCCGCTCGCTGTTCCGCAAGGGGGCCAGCTTCACCGCCGCGATGGTCTTCGAGCTGGCCTCGACCAACCTGGTGATCGAGTTGGGCGTGATCCTGATCGTGCTGCTGGGCTGGCCGTTCGCCGCCTCTGAGTTCGTCGGTGGCATCGTGATGGTCGTGATCATCGCCCTGCTGTTCCGCCTGACCCTCACACCACGGCTGGTCGGGCTGGCCCGCGAGCACGCGGAGCGCGGAGCGCTGGGCCGCATGGAGGACCACGCCGCGATGGATATGAGTGTTGGCGGCGGCGGCCCGCTGCTGGCCCGCCTGTTTTCGGAGCGGGGCCTGACGGCGGTGAGCCACCTATTCGTGATGGATTGGGCCTCCGTGTGGCTGGATATCGTGCTGGGCTTCCTCATCGCCGGCGCCCTGGCCGTGTGGGTACCCGACAGCGCGTGGCAGGGTGTCTTCCTGTCCGGCCACCCCACGCTAGCGCGCATTGAGGGGCCGCTGATCGGGCCGCTGGTGGCTATCGTCAGCTTCGTCTGCTCGGTGGGCAATGTGCCGCTGGCCGCCGTGCTGTGGCGCGGGGGGATCAGCTTTGGCGGGGTTGTCTCGTTCATCTTCGCCGACCTGATCGTGCTGCCCGTGCTGGATATCTATCGCCGCTACTATGGGGGCCGGGTGGCCCTGTATCTTCTGGGCACATTCTATGTGACCATGGCCCTGGCCGGCTACATCGTGGAGATCCTGTTCGGCGCGCTGGGACTGATCCCCACCAGCCGCGCGGTCAGGGCCATCGCCGAAGGGCCCACCTGGAACTACACCACGGCGCTGAACATCGTCTTTCTGGGTATCGCCGCCGTCCTGGTCCTGCGCTTCCTGCGTACGGGTGGGCCGGCCATGCTGCGCATGATGAGCACACCGGGGCCGGACCACTCCGCCCACCAAGGCCACGCCATGACCGGCATGGACCACGACTCTGGGGGCCACGCCAGCCAGGAGGACGCTACCCCGCCGACCCTATAGCCACCTGTCATCCCCGGGCTCCATCGCGCGGACGGGCCCCACGCTATGCTGTAGCCACCAGTGTGGTCTCATTGGCGAGAGAGAGATGAGCGCCGTCGGCATCCGTGAACTAAAGGAGCATACCTCGCGCATTGTCCGCCGTGTGCGTGAGGAAGGAGAGACCATTGAGGTGACGCGCCGAGGAGAGGTTAATGCCAGCGTGTGGGTGAGCAGGGTTATCTCGCCCTGTCTGAGCGGACCGTTCGGCCTTACCTCAATCCACGGGCGCGGTTAGCGCCTCCACTGAGCCTACTTCGGCCACGCCCGCACTGTCCTGGCCTGAGCAGGCACAGCCAGCAGTCTCACCACGCGCCACCGCCTCGTCGTGTAGTACTACGCCTGGTCCGGCGTGGTTGGTAGGCTGGGCTGTGTCCACCGCGCTGGGCCAGTAGAGCTGCCAGCGCCACCTCGGCAGCCTGGGCACGCTGCTCCGCGGACCGAGCCCTGTCCTCGGCGATGTGGCGGGCCTGCTCTTCCTCTTCAGCGCGACCCTCAGCGGCATAGCGGGCCTGCTGCTCTTCTACCCGGGCTCGTTCCTCCACCTGCGCGCGCTGCTCGGCGTCATGCGCCCACTGCTCGGCGGCCAGGCGGGCCTGCTGCTCCAGGTGGACCTGCTCGTCAGGCACGGGGATCGGTTCGCCCGTGTCGGGGTCCAGCACGCGCAGCCACGGCCCCGCTGGCCGCCACTCGTTCTCACCCATGGGCAGCACGCGCAACTCCGCCCCTAACAGCGGGCTCCACAGCCCCCCACTGGCCAGCAGCTCATAGCGCTGCCACTCCCCATCCACCCAGCCATAGCCCCGTAGCGCTGGCTGCACCGCCGCCTGCGGATCGAAGATGTAGTACTCTCTGACCCCGCGCCGCTTGTACAGCGCCGGCTTGTCCTCCCAGCGCCCGCCCACATCGGTGCGCCAGGTGCTCGGGGAGCTGATCTCGAAGACGATCTCGGGGAACTTGCCCTCGATCCAGGTCTGCCACTTGGCCGGCAGGGGCGGCTTGTAGTCCAGCACCATGTACACGTCGGGGGAGACATGCTCCCGCCCGTTGTGGGGGTTCCAGTACATCAGCTGGTTGCCCCCCACGGCCACCGGGGCGCGGCCCTGCCGACGGGCCAGCTCCAGCAGCGCCCACTGCAGGTCAATCATCTGGATGCTGTTGACCTGTGTCTCGGCCATGGGCTCCCCATCGTCCTCCGGGAAGGTGGCGTAGTAGTCTTGCTCCACCCGTTCTTGCGTGGTCATCGGCCTGTCTCCCCTGTCTGGCTGGTCCCCGTGCGCGGTAGTGTACCACGCGCGCCCCCGCGCCGGGAGTCGGCGGCGGCCCGAAATGGGGGCTAGAGGCGGCTATCCTCGTAGATGATGTCCATGGGCAGGCTCAGGGCCAGGATGTCCAACGCGATGTCGTCGCCCGGCCCGTAGGTGGCGCCTGCCCATGCGCCTGTCCCGTCGTGGCGCCACACCTCCACCTCGCGCCGCCGGTACTCCACCAGGATGTAGGCGCGGAACGTGGAGATGTTCTTGTAGCCCTCGAACTTATCGCCGCGATCGTGGCGTTCGGTCGAGGGTGAGAGTACCTCGACAACCACTGTTGGATAGGTGATCCAGTGCTGGCCGGGCACATCGTCACGAGGGTCACAGGTCACCACGACGTCGGGATACACGTAGTGCTCGGACGACTGCTGGATCTTGATGTCCGAGTTCAACACACGGCAGCCACTGCCGCGTACGCCCACGCGCAGCAGCGTGTAGATGTTGCCCGCGATCTGGCTGTGGGCCTGTGTGCCACCGGCCATGGCATAGACGTAGCCGTCGTGGAACTCATGCTTGACCGTGCTGGATCGTTCCAGTGATAGATACTGCTCAACGGTCCAGAGTGGGCCTCCTTGCTGGGCGACCATCATTGCTCCCTCCCTGAATCATCGTACCATCTTGGTGTCGGGCCGGCCGCGTCGCGCCTCCCTCGCCGTCCACCCTACTATACCTACGACATATGCCCGCTCGGCGCGCGGCCCCTTGCCCTTTCCGGGGCAGCCGTGGGGTTCACCAGCACGGGTTCACCCGTGTACAATGGGCGCGATGGCCTGGAGAGGGGCAACAAGGGCTGGCGCGGGCGACGCGCGTCCACCGCTGGGCTTGTCCGGCCGCCGCGGCGCGCTCGCACGACCAGTCGGGGCGCCCCTGACGGGGACCCAGCGCAGCCAGGGCGCGGGGGGCCGCCCCTCCACACGATCGGCCCACCTGGACTGGGGCGGCGCGAGCGCCTGGTGGGTCGCTGATGCTGCCTGAACGCGGCTACCGCTGGAACTTTGTGGTGATGGGGCTGGATATCGCCTTCTTCACCCTGGCCCTCTCGTTTATCTCGCTCTATGGTGTGCTGCCGCTGTTCGTCCACCACCTGACTGGCTCAAATGTGGCCGTGGGCCTGGTGGCGACCATGCAGGCGGTGGGTTTCCAGGTGGCCCCCGTGTTCATCGCCGGGCTGACCGAGCGCCGCCGCCGCCGCAAGCCCCTCTTTGTAGGACTGACCCTGTTCGAGCGCCTGCCTTACCTGGCGCTGGCCCTGCTGATCGTGCCGCTGGCCACCGCTCACCCCACCCTGCTGCTGTGGGTTTTCTTCATCCTGATCGCCGCCAGCAGCGTGGTGGCCGGTATGGCCACGCCAGCTTGGGGCGACCTGATCGGGCGGATGATGCCGGCCAACTGGCGCGGCCGCTTCTTTGGGTTGGCCTCCGCCGTGGGCGGCTTGCTTGCCGTGGCCGGTGGCGCGCTAGCCGCAGAGCTGCTGCGGCGCTTCCCCTGGCCGACCAACTTTGCGCTGTGTTTTGGCTGCGCCTCCGCCTTTATGGCCGTCTCGTTCGGCGTGCTCACCCTGGGCCGTGAGCCGCTGCCCGCCGATCAGCCGCCGCTGGTCTCGCCCAGGGGCTACTGGCGTAGCCTGCCGCGCATCCTGCGCGCCGACCGCACCCTGCGCATGTATCTGCTGGCCTCGGCGTTTGTGACCGTGGGCGGCATGGCCTCATCCTTCTATACCGTGGCCGTGCAGCAGACGCTGCGCCTGACCGACGCGGCGGCGGGCCTGTATGTGCTGGTCCTGCTGGCCAGCACCACTGTGGGCAGTGCCCTATGGGGCTACCTGGGCGACTACATCGGCCACAAGCGGGTGGTGGAGTGGGGCGCCGTCTGCATGGGTCTGGCCGCGCTGCTGGCCCTGGCCGGCCAGGCTCCCGCGGTGGCCGGGCCAGCCTATGTAGCCGTCTTCTTGGGGTTGGGCCTGGGCTCCAGCGCCATTCAGCTGACCGGCATGACCTTCCTGATGGAGTTGGCCCCGCCCACCCAGCGGCCCACCTATATGGCCCTGGCTGGCCTGGCCGGCACGCCGTTCGCCTGCGGCGCGCCGCTGCTGGGCGGCGTCCTGGCCGACCACTGGGGCTATGCCGCCGTCTTTGGCCCCGCCGGTGTGTGCGCCCTGGCTGGCGGCCTGCTGATGGCCCGCTCCGGGCCCGACCCCCGCGCCGAGGACCGCGCCGCGCCCCGCTGATGTCCTGGTCCGCGACCCCCGCGGCCCCTTGCTTTTTTATGCCTCAGTGGCTTACCATGATCACACACAGAGTGGGGACACTGCGGCAACCGTGGACAGTGTGCGAGGACGACGCTCATGCTACAGGACAAAGCTGGCCCGTACTGGACCTCCGGCGTGGCGGCCCGCCACCTGGGGATTGATAAAAAGACGCTGCTGCGCGCGGTGCGCCGGGGTGAGCTGACACCAGCGTCGTACACGCCGCGCGGCTACGCCCGCTTCCTGCCCGCCGATGTGCTGGCCTATGCCCGCCATCTGGCCGGGTCACCCGCTCCGCTTCACCCGGCCACTGCGTCCCAGGCCGACGCGGCGCCCGCGCTGGCTGGCCCCCTCGCTACGTCGGACGGCCCGTCGGCCCAGGTGGGCGAGGGTCTGACCCGTCTGGCCGCGCTCTCCTCCGATGGGCCGGAACTGGACGCCGACGCCTTTATTCAGGGCATCCTGGCCTTGCTGGCCGATAGCCTGACCGTTGGCCTGACCTTCCTGTCCCGCGTTGAGGGGACTGACCTGCACATTGAGGGAGCCCATGATCGGGCCGGCATGGGCCTTCAGCGCGGCGCCGTGATCCCGCTGTGTGACACCTACTGAAACACCCTCCTTGCGGGCGCGTCGCGTTCGCTTGTCATCGAGGATGCCCGCGCCGATTCTCACTTCGCCGCGCTGGCTACCACCCATGATCTGGGTATCGGCGCGTATAGCGGTGTGACCCTGTATCACGCCGATGGGGCGCTCTACGGCACGCTCTGCACGCTGCACCCTCAGACCAGACCAGCGCTGCCCGGTGAACTGGACCTGCTGGCCCTGGCTGGCCGGCTGATTATGCAGGTGGTGGACCGTGAAGCGCTGCGCGCCACCGAACAGCAGCTACTGTACGATCTGGACGCCCGTGCCGCGTCCTTACGCCGCGTGGCCGATGTGTCTGCCGCCGTCGCCGCGCAGACCGACCTGCCCGCGCTGCTGGAGCGCATCGTGCAGGCCGCCGCCCAGAGCGCGGGGCTGCAGTCTCTCTCGCTCTTGCTGCTGGACGCGGAGCGCGGCGCCCTGACCAACGCCGCCGCCGTGGGGCTGCCGGCGGACTACCTGGCCACCCTTGATGGCCTGGTCATTGGGCCAGCGGCCGGTAGCTGTGGCACGGCGGTCTACCGGGGCGAGATGGTGATCACCGAGGATCTGCTGACCGATCCGCGGTGGGACGACTATCGCCACCTGGCCCTGCCCCATGGTCTGCGCGCCGTCTGGTCGGTGCCCCTGATCGGCGCGGCTGGGCGCGTGCTGGGCGCCGTGGCGGCCTACCGTGAGCAGCCTGGGCCGCCCACGGATAACCAGCGCGAGGCGCTTGATCTGTATGCCCGCCTGGCCGCCGTAGCCGTGGAGAATGCCCAGGCGCGGGCGCGCGAGGAGCGCCTGGTTCAGGTGGCTGAGAGCCAGGCCGCCGAGTTGCGCACAATTATTGACCAGATCCCCGACGCCGTGATCGTGCTGGACACGGCGGGGCAGGTGCGGCTGCTCAACAAGAGCGGCCGCTGGCTGATCGGCCGCGAACCGTCCGACCAGCGTCCCGTGCCCGAGTATGCGGCGCCGTACCAGCTGCGTAACGCCCTGACCGGCGAGGACCTCACGCCCGCGCGCACGCCGCTGGGCCGCGCGCTGGCCGGCGAGACCGTGGAGAGCGCCGAGCTGCTGATGCGGTTGCCCGACGAGCAGGTTGACCGCTGGATCCGCGCCTCGGCCGCGCCCCTGCGCGACGCCGGTGGCGAGCCGCGCGGCGCCGTCAGCGTCTTTGCCGATGTGACCCGTGAGCGCGCCCTGCTGCGTGATCTGGCTGCCTCCGAGGAGCAGCTGCGCACCGTCTACGCGGCGATAGCCTGCGGGGTAATCGTGCTCGACACGGCCGGCGCCCTGCTGGACGCCAATGAGTCGGCCCAGCAGATCCTGGGGCTGGATCTGGCTGGGCTACGCGCGGTGGGCATGGCCGGGCTGCGCGCCCGCGTGACCACGGTGCAAGGGGCCCCGCCCTCCCCGCTGGCGACGGAGAGGCTGGCTGTGTTGCAAGTGCAGGGTCTGGTCCGCGATGTGGCGTTGGGTTATACGCGGCCCGACGGTCAGCAACGGGAGCTGCTCCTGGATGTGGCTCCCATCCTAGACGGTGGCGGCCAGGTGGAACGGATGGTGCTCAGCTTCCTGGATGTGACCGACCGCGCGCGGGCTGAGGCGGCGCTGCGGGAGAGCGAACAGCGTATGCGCGTGGTGGTGGCTAACGCCCCAGTGGTGCTCTTTGCCCTGGATAGCCAGGGCGTGTTCACGTTGTCCGAGGGGCGGGGGCTGGCCCACATGGGCCTGCGCCCCGGCGAGGTCGTGGGCACGAGCGCCTTCGTGCTGAACAAAGAGCGTCCGGGTGTCGTGGCCGCCCTGCGTCGCGCTCTGGCCGGTGAGGAGCACACCGCTGTCTCCAAGGTCAATGGCGTCGTCTTCGAGACGCGCTATGTGCCCCTGCGCGACGCCGCTGGGCTGGTCACCGGGGTGATCGGCCTGGCCACGGATATCAGCGAGCGCCGCCGCATGGAAGACGAGCTGCGCCGCCAGGCCCTGCACGACGCGCTGACCGACCTGCCTAACCGCGTGCTGCTGCGCGACCTCCTGCAGCGCCACGCCGGGGACAGCGGCCCCGCTGGTCGCCCGATGGCCCTGTGCCTGTTGGATCTTGATCGCTTCAAAGAGGTCAACGACACCTTTGGGCACCACCACGGCGACCTGCTGTTGCAGCAGGTGGCCATGCGGCTGCGCCAGACCGTGCGGCCCACCGACACCGTGGGCCGTTTGGGCGGTGACGAGTTCGCCGTGCTGCTGCTCGACGAGGCTGGCCCCGGCGCCCTCATCGTGGCGGCCAAGATCGGGGCCGCCCTGGCTCGGCCCTACACAATCGAGGGCCAGGTCTTCCATCTGGGGGCCAGCATCGGCGTGGCCCTGGCCCCAGAGCACGGGCGCGACGCCACCACCCTGCTGCGCCGCGCCGATGTGGCCATGTACGCGGCCAAACAGTCCAGGCAGGGCTTCGCCCTGTATACGCCGGAGCAAGACGCCGCCCTGCCCGATCGGTTGGCCCTGATCGGTGATCTGCGCCAGGCGCTGGCCCAGGATGGCCTGCTGCTGCACTACCAGCCCAAGGTGGACCTGCGCACCGGCCTGGTGGTCAGCGTCGAGGCGCTGGCCCGCTGGCCGCACCTCCAGCGCGGCTTTGTGCCGCCCGACCAGTTTATCCCCCTGGCCGAGGGCACCGGCCTGATCGGCCCGCTGACCGAGTGGGTGCTGGACACCGCCCTGAGCCAGTGCCGCCGCTGGCTCGACGCTGGCCTTGTGCTGGATGTGGCCGTGAACATCTCCGTGGTCACGCTGCATGACCCCCGGTTGCCCGACACCATCGCCGGCCTGCTGCGCGCCCATGACCTGCCCGCCGCGCGGCTGCGCCTGGAGGTGACCGAGAGCACGCTGATGGCCGACGCTACCCGGGCGCACGAGGTGCTAAGGATCCGTTAAGCAATAAGTTCCCGATTGACTTCGTCAGCCTGTGGGCCGACGGGGGCAGAGCATCGCGGGCGTAGCGTGTAATTCCAGGTCGGAGAGGAGACATGGCGGTCCAGGTTGAGC
>JAABUM010003420.1_pt1 | contig 19470 bp, 18 predicted proteins | sample 5559161 | NCBI WGS metagenome assembly JAABUM01 (sample SAMN10711868, study PRJNA513369) | rock metagenome | isolation source: Antarctica rocks | place: Antarctica: Victoria Land, Siegfried Peak nord | reverse complement strand
TGCGCCGGCAGCTCGGGCGACATCTGCGGCACACGTCCATGGCCGCGCGTCTGGCTCGACACTCCCGCGTTGTGGATGGTGCGCTCCAAGGAGCGGGGCGTGACCCGGCAACCTTCAACGCGCTGGTCGAGCTGGGCCTGGGACGTGGTCTGCTGACCCCGCGCGCGCTGGCTGCCACCGCAGCGGGGCTGCTCGCATCGCAGCGGCCGCAGCAGCCAGACTGATGAGCACGCCGGCCCGGGCTGCTCCCAGCGCGGCGAGCCGCACCCCGCCGCCCCACGAGAATCAGCTAGCAAGGCGCTCACTGGAGTGTCCACCCGGGGGGGCCACGCACAGTCTTACGGATCGTAGTCCGCTCTGCGGCAGGCACTGGACTGAGATGGGCACCGTCGTCGACAGAGTTTGTAGATTCACCGTCCTGGCCAGCTCGACAACCGTGAGATGGTCACCGTGACTGCCGGGTTGAGACGAAAGATGGCCAGGCTTCCCGAGCAGCTGCGCACGTCGTTGACGTGAAACCGCGGCATGGAGCTAGCCGACCGCGATCGACGCGTCCCCGCCGTCCCGGTCCCGCGACTGTCCTGATGACGTAAGGTCTTGGAACCGGCGGTGCCCTCCTTTGGATCGGGTACCGAGCCCCCCGACTGCAAGGGAACCAGCGTGGATCTGACCCAAAGGCTCGAACCGGTCCTCAGCATCGCGAGGGACACCGCTTCCGAGGTCGACGCCGCTGGCAGGTTCCCCCGCGAGTCCGTCGAGGCGCTGCGGCAGTCCGGTCTGCTGGGGATCACGATGCCGGTCGAGGCGGGTGGGCTCGGTTGCGGTGCCCTCGACTTCGCTCATGCCCTCAGCGCGGTGGCCGGCGCCTGCGGCTCGACAGCGATGATCTATCTGATGCACGTCAGCGGTGCGATGACCGTGGCCGCCGCACCGCCCACGGGGCAGCCCGACCTGCTCGCCCGGCTCGCCAGTGGCCGGGCACTGGCCACCTTGGCCTTCTCCGAGGCCGGATCCCGCTCACACTTCTGGGCGCCGATCTCGAGGTCCGAGCGCAACGGCTCGGGTATCCGCTTGAGCGCCCCCAAGAGCTGGGTGACTTCAGCAGGCGAAGCCGACGTGTACGTCGTTTCCACCCTCACCGCCGACGCGGACACCATCGACCTTTTCGCCGTCCCCGCCACCGACGAAGTCGAGGTCACCGGCGAGTGGCGTGGGATGGGGCTGCGCGGCAACGCGTCAAACCCGATGCGGTTCGCGACAGAAGTTCCTGAAAGCTACCGCATCGGAGCGCCCGGTAGCGGGTTCGACACGATGATGGGCACCGTGCTGCCCTGGTTCAACCTTGGCAACGCCTCGGTGTCGCTGGGTCTCAGCCGGGCGGCCGTCGCGGCCGCGGTGAAGCACGTCAGCGGTGCTCGGCTCGAGCACGTCGGCCAGAGCCTGGCCGACCTGCCGACAATCCGCGCCCAGCTGGCGAAGATGTCACTGGACCTCGAAACCACCCAGGCCTACTTGGACAAGACGGCCGACCGGCTGGCTGACCCTGCTGACGACACCATGCTGCACGTGCTCGGGGTCAAGGCCGCCGCCAACGATGCCGCGCTGCGGATCACCGACGCGGCGATGCGAGTGTGCGGAGGTGCGGCGTTCTCCGCCCACCTCCAAATCGACCGCTTCTTCCGTGACGCCCGGGCGGGTTCGGTGATGGCACCAACTGCCGACGTGCTCTACGACTTCTACGGCAAGGCCATCACCGGCCAGCAGCTGTTCTGAGAGAGGCGACCATGGACCGACTTCTGCTCGTGGGGGCAGTCGCCTACACCCCCAACGTGGTCAGCATCTGGGAGGGTATCCGCGGCTACTTCGCCGGTACCGACACAGAGCTGGACTTCGTACTGTTCTCTAACTACGGCCGCCAGGTGGACGCGTTGCTCGCGGGCACCATCGACATCGCCTGGAACACCAACCTGGCCTGGGTCCGCACCGTTGCGCAGACAGGAGGCGAGTGTCGGGCGCTGGCCATGCGCGACACCGACGCGGTCTTCCAGACCGTGTTCGTCACCCGCTCCGGGACCAAGCTCGAAGGTCTGGAGGGGCTGCGGCAACGACGTCTGGCGCTGGGTTCGAGGGACTCCGCCCAAGCTGCCATCCTCCCGGTCCACTTCCTCGACCACGACGGCCCCGGCGCCGACAACGTGGAGCTGCTGCGAATCGACAGCGACGTCGGGAAGCACGGCGACACCGGCCGTAGCGAGCTGGACGCGTTGCGCGCGGTGCTCGACGACCGGGCCGACGCCGCGGCCATCGGCATCAACACCTGGGAGGCCATCGGCCGGGAGGAGCTGATGCCCGGTGCGTTCGAGGTCTTCTGGGAGTCACCCCACTACAGCCATTGCAACTTCACTGCGCTACCCGGTCTGCCGGAGGAGCGGACCGGCCCGTGGGTCGAGCGCCTGATGGCGATGGACTGGGACAACCCCGATCATCGCCCGATCCTGGAGATGGAGGGCCTGCGGCGCTGGGTCCCGCCCCGGCTCGAGGGGTACGACTCACTCTTCACCGCAGTTGCAGAGCAGAACATCGCGCCGAGGTGGTGAGCCACGGCTTCCTGCTCGACCTGGTCGAGCGGGTCGGCGCGGTGGCGCGATTCGACACTGTCTCGGTGCCGATGCCCGACCTCGACCCCGAGGGCGCTCACCGCACGGTGGCGGCCTGGTGTACTCGGACCGGCAACGAGCTCGTGGAAATCACCGACGGCACCGTGGTGGTCCGCCGCGGTCCGCGCGTGAACCATCTCGCCGAGCTCGACCCGGCTCAGGTTCCCGGCACCAGGTTGTGGCTTTACACCAACTTCGACTGCAACCTCGCGTGTGACTACTGCTGTGCGCGGTCTTCGCCGCAGGCGGACCGCAACGGACTCGGCCTCGACCGTATACGCAGGCTTGCCGCCGAGGCGATCGGCGCGGGTGTGGGTGAGCTAATCCTGACCGGCGGCGAGCCCTTCCTACTGCCCGACATTGAGCAGGTGGTGCACGCCTGTACCGTCCACCTTCCGACAACGTTGCTGACCAACGGTATGTTGTTTCGCGGGCGACGGCTCGACGTGCTACGCCGGATGGACAGGGCCCGGCTCGCCCTCCAGATCAGTCTGGACTCGGCGACCGCCGACCTGCACGACCGGCACCGCGGCAGGGGGTCGTGGGCCAAGGCCTTGTCCGGTATCCAAATCGCCTTGACCGAAGGGTTCCGGGTGCGGGTGGCCGCAACCCTGTCACCGGCACGGATCCGCGAGCTCGAACCCTTTCACCAGTTTCTGGACGGCCTCGGCATCAAACCCGACGACCAGCTGATTCGGGCGCTGGCACACCGTGGCTTCGCCACCCATGGAATGGAGCTGACCCGAGCGTCCCTCATCCCCGAGGTGACCGTCACCGCGGACGGCGTCTACTGGCACCCGGTGAGCGCAGGACACGACGACCATCTGGTCAGGAAGGAGATCTTCCCGCTGGACGGGGCCATCGACGAAGTACGCCGGCAGTTCGTCCGGCTACGTTCCGACACCAACTCAGCCGCCCAGTGGTTCCCCTGCGCCTGAGCCCGTCACGAGCGCAACGCTTCAACCCGAAGAACGGAGTCGGTCTGCTGCCGATCGCGGCTGGCGAACCCGAGGCATCCCGCGACCACGGCGAAGGCGAAGAACAGGGCCGCGGACGACGAAGAACCACCCAGGACCGGGTCGCTGAAACCTAGCTGGGCATGCAGGGAGAGACCGGCCAGAGCAGCCACCGTTACTGCCGCGAAGGCGAGCCGTGACGAGCGCCTACCGGCCCAGGCCACCAGCAGGGCGCCCAGCACCAGCAGCACCACCCCGCCAAGCAGGTTGTAGTTGCCAATGCCGATCTGGAACTTCTGCGCCACAAGAGCGGGGCCGGAGGCTGCCAGCGGATGCCCCGCAGAGCGGACCACCTCAACCAACCCGGCCACAACCCCCAACACACCCCACGTCCAGGCCAGTACGCGTCCCTCCTGCTGCTCAGCCCGGACCGCGTCGACGGAGAGGAACCGGCCCGAGGCACTGAACAACAGCACTGCATGGATCGCGACCATCATGGCGTAGGACCACGGCCACTCCCCAGGCGACAGCGCCACCGATAGCCCGATCGCCAGCGACTGAGCGACGCCGAGCGCCGCCGCCAGCCGGACGAAGGCACCACTGAGCAGCAGGACGCCCAGGATCGTCTCCGCGGCCAGCACCCCCCACGCGAACGGCAGGAAGTGCGGCAGTACCAGGTGCTCGACCAGCCAGCTGTACGGTGCGAATACTGGATGGTCGACCGCATCCTTGGTATAGCGGTACAGCCCCGCACCTTGGGCCTGGCCGAAGTCCGGAGCGTGCTTCCACGACACGTTGTACAGCCAGAGAAGACCAGCCAGCAGGCGCAGACCGACGGCAGCGAACGCATGGCTGCGCGGGCCTTCCTCGACAGAAGGAGCCAGCAGCCAGGTCAACGCGCGCCTCAGGTTCGCTGCCATCCAACTTCCTCTCATCGCCCCCGCTTGTGGAGTACCTCCCGCTCACCCCCACTCTACGGCGCTGGTTCTGGGCAGGTTCCGGGCGTTCGTAGAGGCCGAGGCGCCGTGGTGTCCTGTGCTGAGCACAGGGTCGCTCTGGGAGCCGCGTTGCTGGCCCCTCGAGCCCTTCCTGCCCACGCCGGTCACTGGTAGGCGCGCGTGGCGCCGACCGGGCGTGAGACGGGACGGGAGGCCGCTGCGTCGGTGGCGTAGATTGCGCCGCGCAGGGACCTGGCGGGACTGGCGGGAGGTGGTCGGGCGTGCGGGTCGTCGTGATCGGTGCGACGGGCCATGTCGGCGGCTATCTCGTGCCCCGGCTCGTAGCGGCTGGGCACGAGGTCGTTGCGATCAGCCGGGGGCTGCGGGCGCCCTACCGGCAGCATCCCGCCTGGCAGCACGTGACCCGGGTCGAGGCCGACCGGGAGGCCGAGGACGCGGCCGGCACCTTCGCCGGACGCGTGGCGGATCTGCGCCCCGACGTGGTCATGGACATGCTGTGCTTCACCGCCGACTCGGCGCAGCAGCTGGTCGACGCGCTGCGCGGCCGGATCGAGCTGCTGCTGCACTGCGGCTCCATCTGGGTGCACGGGCCGGCCATCGAGGTGCCGGTCACAGAGGAGGCTGTCCGCCGGCCCATTGGCGACTACGGGACCGGCAAGGCCCAGATCGAGGCGCTGCTGCTGCACGAGGCACGGACGTCGGGGCTCCGCGCGACCGTGCTGCACCCAGGGCACATCAGCGGGCCGGGGTGGCCGGTCATCAACCCGGCCGGCAACCTGGACCTCGGCGTGTGGTCTGCGCTGGCTGCGGGCCGGACCGTGACGCTGCCCAACCTGGGGCTGGAGACGGTCCACCACGTCCACGCGGACGACGTGGCGCAGGCGTTCCACCTCGCCCTTGAGCGCCAGGGCTCGGCCGTAGGGGAGTCGTTCCACGTCGTCTCCGAGCGTGCCGTCACGCTGCGGGGGTTCGCCGAGGCGGTCGCCTTCTGGTTCGGGCATGAGGCGGACCTCCGCTTCGTCCCCTGCGACCAGTTCCGGTCGGAGGTCGCCCCGGAGGATGCAACCGCAACCTGGGAGCACATCTCGCGAAGTCCCTCGATGAGCATCGACAAGGCGCGGAGGCTGCTGGGGTACGCGCCCCGCTACACCTCGCTGCAGGCGGTCGCGGAGTCGCTGGTGTGGCTGCAGCGGGGCGGTCAGGTCGACCTCGGGCCGGCCGAGCTCACCGTCTGAGGGTAGGGGAGCCCGCCGGGTCATCGACGTCCGGGACAGGCAGCGCGGCCATGCATCGCTCGAAGCCCACCAAGGGGGCGAAATCTCGCTGACATGCGACCGGCGGGCCGGAGTTTCACCGGGCCCGCAGCAGGATCTCGTTGTTGCAGAGCAGGATGGGAACGTAGTTGTGGGCGAGCGCCGTTGCCTGGTCAGGCTGGCTGGGGCCGTCTGTGTAGGTCGCTGCAGCGATCTGAGGCTCCAGGTTGTGGAACCGGTCGACTCCGCTGATGTGTATCCAGGCGTAGTGAAAGGTACGGTCCTGCAGATAGCGCGTCTGGACGCCGTCGCCACCGATGTTGTTCGACCAGGAGGCGTCGACGAACTGGAGCGGGTGCCTGACCGGTTGATGCGAGACGTATGAGCTCCGGGCAGCGAACAGCGTGCCCACCGAGAGGATCGGCCGGTTGCCGGCGGTCTTGGCGAAGACGGTTGTGACGCGCTCGTAGCTCCGTGTGCGTGCCAGGCTGGGGACTCGATAACAGGTCAGCGGCTGAGGGTGTCTGAGCAGCCCGTAGGTCGCCACCCCCTGCGCGAGGGGAGCGAGGCACGCTGCAGCCGCGAGTGCGACCACGCCGGCGCTGGCGGCGCGGGCTGCGGCTTCGCCGCGACGCTGCGCGGCCACGAGCACCTGCGGCGTTGCGACCGCGCAGAACGACAGCGGTACGAACAGGTTGTTGGGATGCCGGACAAGGGCCGCAGGAGCCCACAACGACAGGGTGAACGCGATCGTCAGCGTAAGCCCATCTCGACTGGTGCGGCGCACGGCGCGGAGGAACAGCAGCACCAGCACACCGAGCAGCGCGAGCGCGGCAGCGGTGTTGTGCGTGAGGGTCCTCGACGCGAAGTCAGCCTCGGCGAGAAGCTCGTGGGCCGGGTCGAGACTGCCGCGCTTGGCCAAGAAGTACGCCTTGAGCATGTCGGGCAGGTCCGGGACGTAGAAGACAAGGATGGCCGCGGTGGCGAGGACAGCTCCGGCCAGGTGCAGAACAACCACCCGTCCCAGGCTTCGGGGCGTCAGCTCACCGCGAACAACGATAACTGCTAGGGCGACGAGCATTGCCACCCAGGGAGCGATCACCTGGTACTTGCTCCAGAAGAGCGCCGCGAAGACGATCCCATCGAGGATCCACCACGCGCTCGCGACCCCCTTACGCTCGGGTTCGTCCAGCCAGCGGGTGACGAGCCAGAGCAGGAGCAGCACTCCCGGGACGGCGAGCTCCTCGCACGTGAACGAGGTAGGGACCGTGGCCACGCTGAGATAGATCAGCAGGCACGACCCGACAGCGGCGACCGCGGCGAGCGCTCGGCGCTGGAGGTACTCGCGGGCGACGGCATAGGCGAGGCAGAGACTGCCGAACGCCAGCAGGCCGAGCGCCGCCAGGGGTGGCCCCATCGACCAGGGCCGGAGCCAGGCGAACAGCTTGAACAGGAGATAGAGAAATGGACCCTTCACGTCGTACACGTCCCGATAGGGCAGGAGTCCGTGCACCCACGAGTTGCCCACCACCTGGTAGACGTAGACGTCGGAGTTGACGTCGTTGAGCGTGGCGTAGAGGGGCGAGCAGCGAAACCGTACCAGTGCGATGCCGGTGGCCACTACGACGAAGACGACGCCGATCGCCGCTTGCGTCCAGCGGTGGGAGGAAGCGGCTGCGCGGGGCAGCACGAGATGCATGGGTGCCTCCGGTTTGGACGCGCTGAGCAAAAATGCCCTTCGACCCATCGACGCTGCTCGGAGCCGGTATCGCTGCAGGCCGACACGTCCGCCTCATTGCGACACGGTGATGCTCGCGGCCTCTGCGAAACACCACGTGAACGGGGGAAGAGCACTGACCCAACATTGGGAAATTAGGCCTGCCAGGGCACTACGAGCTATGACATGTGCCTGAAGATGTTTACGCAGTGGGCACCGCGATGGCATCGCGGTGGGTGCCGTCTACGTTCCGAGAGCTCGTCGGCTGGCGAGATCAGTTGGGGTGGTGTGAAGTCCAGATGAGCGACGTCGTGTCATGTGCAGGACCGTCAGTCAACGCTCGCCCAGAGTTGAGGTGAAGACACCTGTGACGAATAGGCCTGACGTGTCGGTCATCATCCCGATGCACAATGCCAGTGCGACGATCACCGGCGTTGTGGAGTCGTTCCTCGGAATTGATGCAGCGGCAGTCGAGGTGATCGTCGTCGACGACGCGTCGACTGACGACTCGGTCGAGCGAGTCGCTGCCCTCGGCTCGCCCGGGTTGATCGTGGAGCGGTTCGCGGCCAACCGCGGCGCGGGGATCGCCCGGAACCGGGGTTTCGAGCGGGCCACCGGTCGTTACACGCTCTTCTTCGATGCCGATGACGAGATCCATCCGACCGCGCTCACCTCTGCCGTCGGGGCGCTCGACGACACCGGCGCGGACGTTGCCATGATGCCGTACCGATATCGGCGAGGTCACTCGCCACAGTTCGACTCGATGAACTCCTTTGACGCCGCCGTGTGGGCGCGTTACGCGACGTCACCGCGCCGAGTCGCTCGGCTCAGTGACGTACCGCAACTGTTGGGGTTCTCCAACTACCCGTGGAACAAGCTGGCCCGCACTGACCACTACCGGGACACCGGCCTGCGGTACGGCAGCACGCCGGTTCACAACGACATCCTTGGCCACTGGCTGACGCTGCTGAACGCGCGCTCCATCCTCATGCTCGACCAGCCACTGTGCACCCACATCGTCAGCGAGGGCGGCCGCAACCTGACCAACCGGGAGAGCCGAGCACGGCTGAGCCTGGTGGATGCCTTGGAGGAGACCTACACCGCTCTCGAGGCTCGCCCGGATATGCGCAACCGGTTCTCACATCACTACTGGGACTTCGTGCTGCGTGTTGCCGCCTGGGCGACAACACGCATGACGCCGGAGGTGCGCGACGCATTCAGCCTCCGCCTGCAGCACCACGTGCTGAGGATGGATCTGGGCGACTTCACGCGGATCCGTCTACGACGCGACTCCGGGTTAGCGACCCGCATCATCCGCCGCGCGCTGGCGTGAGGGACCGAAGGGAAGATCGTGGCTGACGTCAGCATCATCGTGACCGCGTACAACATCGAGGGCTACATCGAGCAGTGTCTCGCCAGCGTCGCGGCGCAGACCCTGCGCGACATCGAGGTTTTGGTGGTCGACGATGGGTCGACCGACTCGACCCCACAGAAGATCGCCGACTTCTGCGACGGTGACCCGCGCTTTATCCCCCTGCTGCTGCCGGAGAACAGTCCTGGAGGCGTGGCGACTGCTGCCAACGCCGGTCTGGATCGGGCGACGTCTCCGTGGGTCGGCTTTGTCGACGGCGATGACTACGTCAAGCCGATCATGTTCGAGCGACTAATTGATGCGGCGGTTGCGGGTGACGCGGATCTGGCGATGTGCGAATATCAGGAGGTCGACGATGGCTCAGGACAGTGCCGCGACCCGGCTGATGCGCACCGGTGGGCGGAGCTGGCCGCGCCCTGCTACCAACTGGACGTTCACACCCGCACTCAGGTGCTGCGGTTCATCGCCGTGCCTTGGCGCAAGCTGTACCGTCGCAGCCTCCTGGAGGACAACGGGATCCGTTTCCCCGTCAGTGACGGCTTCTACGAGGACAACCCGTTCCACTGGCGCGCGGTGATCTCAGCGCGCTCTCTGGCGGTCGTCCCCGAAGTGCTGTGCTACCACCGGGTCGGCCGGATGGGCCAGACCATGGCCGTCGGCGACGAGCGCATGTTCCAGATCTTCCGGCACCATGACACGATTCACATCTGGCTCGCTGGGCGACGGCTGCTCGACGTGTACGAGACTGCCCTTCTTGGCTGGGTGATCTCGCAGATGGAATGGGTCGCCCGGCGCACTCCGCCGTCGTTGCGGCGGACCTTGTTCGACGCCTTGGTGCCGATCTTCGCGGAGTACTCCCAGGCCGCGATCGCACGCGCGCTGCGGGAGGGCAACAAGGGAGTGACCACGCAGCGGATGAGCGCAGCAGTGGCCCAGCAGGAGTACGGCAGCTTCGCTCGCACGCTCGCCAGTCGACCAGGTTCGAGCAACCCGTTCATCACGGCTGCATTCCACCTGAGACACTCGGGGCCGCACCACACGGCACTGCTCACCGGACGGTACATCCGCAACACGCTGCACGGCAGTCGGCTGACCCGTGCCGTCAACCGCTCGCGCCGGCTCGGCCGCGAGCCGCGTTGGCAGGACGTCATGTTCGCCCTGATGGTGATCCAGCAGGGGCTTCGCGGCGTGGAGAGCCGGCTCAGCGACATGGAGGGCCGGCTTGCCGACATTCAGAACCAGATCGCCGAGCTCAGCGCCCCACTCGCCACACGGTCAGACTTAGACCAACAGCGGCATTGTGGCAGCGATGGCTATGACCGCCTCGAGGCTCACGTCCGGAGCGGTTGAGGCCGGTGTCTGAGATCGTTCGTGTTCCTGCTGTCACCGCTGCGGATCGGCCGCGGTGGTCGGTGATGATCCCGGTCCACAACTGTGCCGGCTATCTCGCGCAGGCGCTGCCGGAGGTCCTCGCCCAGCTGTCGGACCGGGACGACGCGGAGATCATCGTCGTGGACGACGCGTCGAGCGACGAGCCGGCGCAGGTGGTCGAGCGTCTCGGTGGGGGTCGCGTGACCTACCAGCCGAATCCAAGGCATCTCGGGGCGGTCAACACGTTCAACCGGTGCGTCGGGCTTGCCACTGGCGAGCTGGTTCACCTGCTGCACGGGGACGATGCGGTCCTTCCCGGCTTCTACGCGGCCATGGAGCGAGCACTCACCGACCCGACGGCGATCGCTGCTGTGTGCAGAGTCCAAGACGTGGACGCGCACAACACGCCCATCTACGTCAGCCGGTCCTACCGTAGCGGCACCGGCGTCTGGACCAACGCGCTCGACGCGCTGGCAGTCTCGAACCGGGTACGGGCGCCGGGGATCGTCGTCCGCCGCGCGGCATACGAGCAGGTCGGCGGATACCGGAGCGACCTGCCGCACGGGGCCGACTGGGAGATGTGGACCCGGCTCGCGGCGCACGGCCCCGTCGTGTTCGTCGACGAGGTTCTCGCAAGCTACCGGCGGCACGACACCTCCGACACCTCGGCTCGGGTTCGGAGCGGGGCGAACATCCGCGAGCGCGTCACCGTGATCGGCGTGGTGGGCGGCTACCTTGCGCCGAACCGACGGGCCCGCACCGCGCGTCGGGCGCTCGCATACACTGTCGTGTTCGCCACCCGCACGACGCTGTCGCTGCTCGGGGCCGGCGAGTGGGCCGCCGCCGGCCGACAGGGACGCGAGGCCGTCCGCTGTGCCTGGCTGCTGCCGCGTGGCGTTCCGATTGACCCAGCTCTGAGCGGGAACCGACGGTCGGCGGCCGTGGACGGGATTGCTACTGTCGGCGCGGAGCAGGAAGAAGAGGCGATCAGGTGGCCGAAGCACCGTCCGTGACCGAGCTGCTGGCGCAGGTGCGCAACGAGCTGCGGATCGCCCGCACGATCCCGTCAACGGCCATAGCGTTGAGGCAGCGCGCTGTCGACCAAGGCGTCGACTACATCCTGTCCGACCCGCGCTTCGACAATGTCCAGGTCACCCTGCACAACGCCTCCACCATCGCAGCGGCGCTCAATTCGGTGACTCTTCACGGAATGGTTGCGGAGTTCGGTGTCTACAAGGGAACCTCGTTGACGCAGATCGCCACGTTCTTTCCCGACCGCACGGTACATGGCTTCGACAGCTTCGTCGGGCTTCCCCATGCCTGGGGAGGTACGTCGAAAGGTGCCGGCGCGTTCGACATCGGAGCGGAGCCTCCTGAGCTGTCCGTCCCCAACGTGGAGTTCCATGTCGGATGGTTCGACAAGACCGTCCCCCCGTTCGCACAGAAGTACTCCGGCCCGCTGGCCTTCGCCCACCTCGACGCCGATCTCTACAGTTCGACGCGAACGGTGTTCGAGAGTATCGGTGACTGGTTCGTCGCGGGGACGATCCTCGTGTTCGATGAGTACTTCGGCTACCACGGCTGGCAGCGTCACGAGCACAAGGCATTCCAAGAGCTCCTCTCGCGGACCGGGCTCTCCTTCGAGGCGATCAGCCTCGGTCACATGAACCTCGCGGTTCGTCTCCTCGATGCCTAGCGGGGGACGCCTCACTGCCACGATGGGTAGTGGACTGGTCGTGCGACGCCTCCGGCATGTTAGCCAGATGCTCGCCTGAAGTTCGGATTTTCGACTCTCCTTGCTTGAGAAGCGTGCTGACACTGAGGCGCATGACGTCGAAGCGCGGGTCCACCAGATGACGACACAACTGCAGCTCCGGCCACCGTTAGTGCCAACGGAGGGCGCGGGAGCGCTGCCCGCAGAAGCACGACGACGGACAACACGCAGCCCGTGGAGCCGGCCGACGGTGGGGGCCGTGATCCTGAGCACGGGAAGCCGTCCTGCCGAGCTCGCTGTCGCACTCTCCACTCTGCTGGAGCAGCGGGACATTGAGCTTGACGTGGTGGTCGTCGGCAACGGCTGGGAACCTCAGGGCCTACCCGACGGCGTCCGCTCGCTTGCGCTGCCGAACAATGTCGGCGTCCCCGAAGGGCGCAACATTGGCGCGGCGCACGTCCGCGGCGAGCTGGTCTTCTTCTACGACGACGACGCGGCGCTTCCGAGCCCGGATGTGCTGTTCCGGCTCGCGGCGGCCTTGGAGGCGCACCCTGGAGCTGCCCTCGTCCAGCCGAGACCGGTCGACCCGACGGGCCTTCCATCGCCGCGCCGCTGGGTTCCCAGGCTGCACGTCCGCGACGGGCTGGGCGCAGGCGTCGTAGGGGTGTTCTGGGAGGGCGTGTTCCTCATCCGGCGCAGCGCCTTCGCGCAGGTCGGGTGCTGGCCCGGTAACTTCTTCTTCGGCCACGAGGGCATCGACCTGGCCTGGCGGCTATGGGACGCCGACTGGTGCCTGCGCTATGAGCCGAGCATCGTCGTCCGGCACCCAGCCAGGGCGCCGCACGCCACTGCCCTCTCGTACCGCCTCGACGCCCGGAACCGGGCCTGGGTGGCCCGTCGCAACCTGCCCCTGCCGCTTGCGCTGGTTCACGTCCTGGCATGGGTGCTGATCACCGTGCTGCGAGCCCGGCGTGTCTACCCGCTGCCGCTGTGGTTTTCGGGGCTGCGTGAGGGTCTCACCAGCGACTGCGGTGCTCGGCGGCCGATGCGTTGGCGTACGGTCCTGCGGCTCACCGCCACGGGTCGGCCGCCGATTCTGTAGACACTACATGTGCGACGTGCAGGCGGTGATCGCCGAGGCGACACCCGACGCCCGCCTCGCGACCCTCCCCGGCCAGACACACATGGTCAAGGCGAAGGTGCTCCCACCGATCGTCATGAGCTTCCTCAGTTGACGACCGCCATCACCTCAATGGCGACCGCCCGTCCGCGTCGGTAGGTATGAGCGAGTGCCCCAGTGCCGATGAGCGACCGTATGAGCGGCGGCCCCGACTCGGCCATCCTCGGCGTCTCGACGCCGGACCGTGCTGGTGCGACCGCAAATGGTTCGGCGGTCGCGGGTGCCACCGGCCGCGGGAGGGACCGAACAGCGCACGCTCACCCAGGACTGCCGTTAGATTTGTGGTTGAGCTGGCCGGGACGGGCGTTGACTTCACGCAACTGCTCGTGGCGTTGGTTCTAAGAATGGAGGAGCTCACCGTGACAGGATTCGAGGCAGTCGCCCGCACCGAGGTAACGGCGCCACCTGAGCGAGTGTGGAAGGCGATGACCGAGCCAGACCAGGTTGCCCAGTACATGATGGGCTCGCGGGTCGAGACGGACTGGAAGCCGGGCAGCCCGATCACCTGGTCCGGCGAGTGGGAGGGCAAGCCGTACCAAGACAAGGGCGAAGTTCTGGCGGCCGAGCCGGGCCGGCTCCTCGAGGTCACCCACTACAGCCCACTGACCGGCGATGAGGACGTGCCCCAGAGCTACCACACTGTGCGCTATGAGCTTTCCCAGGGCGGCAGTGGCACGGTCGTCTCGCTCACGCAGGACGGCTGCAACAGCGAGGAGCAGGCTGAGCAGTTCGCGCAGAACTGGCAGGGCGTGCTCGACGGGTTGAAGAAGGTCGCCGAAGCCGGTTGAGCAGGCGCCGAGATGGTCCGCCACAGGATCCTCTGTGGTACAGACCCCCAAACCCTGGGGTCCAGGCTGTCTGAACAAGCCGACGCTAGAAGCCATGGAGCGCTCTCAGGACGCGTCGGGGCGTCGGCGCGGTGGCGCGGTGGCCGGCGGCGCGGTGACCGGCGGCGCGGTGGCCGGCGGTCATCGCGTACGGCGGTGGGGCTGCTGACGGCGGTGGTCATCCGCTGTGCTCCGATCGTGGGTCGAGGTCGGGTCGGCGGATGCTCGGCATGCCGCGTGCGACAGCGCGATGGAGGCCCACTGCGGCGAATGCGCCGCGCCCGCGGTCGGAATCGCCAGAGGGGGATGCCTTGCTGAGCTCCGAAGCTTGGGTCGCGACCGAGCGTGCGAGTCGGTACCTCGTCCAACTCTGCCGACACGGCGCCCAGATGGGCCGGTACCTCCAGCACCAGTCACGCGCCCACGGCGACGGTGACGCGCCCCCCGCGGTCGAGTACGCCGAATGCTCGGGACACTGAGGGAGTCATCACGTTCGCCGGGGGCCAGTGCACCATGGCGGCCACCGCGGACGCGCTGCCGCTGCGCGCCCAAGCTGCCGACCAGGACAGCCTGCAACGGATCCAAGATGGCATCGCCCGGCGCCTCGAAACGGTCGGCCGACGCGACCAGCTGAGGGTTACCTGGCAACAGCCCGAGGCGCGCCCCTCCCCACCCGGCGAGGACGCCAGCACCGCCGCTCATGTAGCGGGCACCGCCCCACGTCGTGGGCACGGCAAGACGATCGGTTTGGCGGTGGTCGGCGTGCTGGTCCTTGCCGTGCACCTGGGGCTGTTCGGCGTCACGCTGGGCGCCTCGGGGTGGGGCTGGGGAGCCGGCGCGATCCTGGCGCTGCTCCTGATGAAGGTCCTTTTCCTGAGCCGTTCCGCCAAACGCCAAGGCCGGAGCCACCTCGCCGTCCATCGCGGAAAGGGCCCCGAACCGTCCGGAAACCCGCGATAGCCATCCTGGCTGCTAAGCCGGCGGCAGGAGAGCTGGGCAGATGGCATGGCCTCTGTTTCGGTACGCACTTGTGGGCATGGACCTATGGGGACTGCGCCGGGCACACACCAGAGCAAGCGCACAGTGCGGCTGCGCTGTCCAACCGCCAAGGACATGGGACGGCCAGTGTTCGCGCACGGAGTGCGTTCGTCCGGGGGCAGCTCGTCAGGGCCGGTCTGCTACCGGCCGACCAGGCGCTTGTGGGTCTTGTTGTAGCGGTCGCCGTGGACGCCGATCCGTGCGGCCACTGTGTTGAGGTCGGCCACGATCACCTCGCTGCGCAGACGCCGCCGCGACGCGTCAGCGACGCGCTTGATCTGCTTCGGGCGGCTGTCCAGGCCGACGCTCTTGCCGCCCTCGATCCGCCAGCCGAACTTCGTCGCGATGACCGCCCGGTCACGCACGGGCGCCAGCGCCTCTCCGACGAGCTCCTCGTTGACGTAGGGCCCGTACACCTCGGCGGTGTCCACCAAGGTCACGCCGCGCTCCACGGCGCCGCGCAGGACGGCGATCATGTCGTCGCGGTCGCCTGGGTTGGGCCCGTAGCTCTGGGACATGCCCATAGCGCCCAGGCCTATCGCCGAGACCTCCAGGCCTTGGCCCAACGTTCTGGTGTGCATCGAATGCCTCCCGGCTTGGACCCCGAGCCTCAGCGACCGCCGGCGGTTCCAGCAAAGTCGCAACAGGGAGTGTCCCTGATCTTGACCGTGAGCAGCATCCGGGGTCACCCTCGGGCGGTAGCCGCACGGCAGGCCCGTCGGAGTCGGTCAGCGCGGCGAATATCCGGTCGGGCGAGGCGGCGTTGAGTCGGACGGCGGTGTCAGTCCGACTCATTTTGGGCGCGCTCGTAGCGCTCGTAGACCACGCGCGAGCCGAACGTCCTGGTCTCGACCAGGTTCAGCCGAACGTGTTCGGTGACCGGTGGCAGGAAAGGCGTGCCGGCACCGACGACGACCGGATTGCGGAACATGCGCAGCTCGTCTACCAGTCCGAGCTCAATCGCTGCCGCGGCCAGGCCGGCGCCGCCGATCGAGACATCCTTGTCCGTCGCGTCGAGCGCCGCAGCGGCCTCCTCGGCCACCGACGCCCCGGCGAGCCGGGCGTTGCCCTGAACGCTGTCGAGCGTGCGGCTGAAGACGACCTTCGGGATAGAGCGCCAGACGTCCGCGAACGCGGCTCCGAGCTCGTTGTCGCGCATCGAGGGATCCGTCTCCCACGGCAGCATGGTCTCGTAAAGCCTGCGGCCGCACAGATGGCCGCCGAGCTCGCGTGTCTGCGCGATGTGGAAACGGAACTGCTCCTCGTTAGGGACCGACCACCCGAACGCGCCCGCGCGGTCAGCGATAAAGCCGTCCACCGAGACGCTCATCGAGTAGATCAGCATGGCTTCAAGCTCATCGCACCGCAGCGCCAGACGATGATCACGACAAAGCTCACCGTTGAGGTTGGCATCGGGCTCTCCAGTTCTTCGGCAGTCTGCTCTGCCCCAGCTCGTGACCGATCGCGAGACGAAGACTCATCGTTGTGGGGGCTGGAGCGAAGCGTACGGCCCATTGCCGACGCCGCGTAGAGATCCAGAGCGGAAGGACGACCGGAGCATCGCGGTCTGCCGCGCTGACGATCGTCTACCGGACGTGGTTCGGGGCACGCGAGTCCGAGCTGTCTCTGCACCCGAATCGCCGCTATGGCTTCGGCCCGCGTCAGTGGCCGGTCGTCATCTGACGACGTGGCCGCATCTCGCCGATGAGGATGCCCTTGATCCTCACCGCGCTAATTCGGTTGCCTAGCAGCTGCCACCGCCAGCAGACTGCCGGCGTGCCCGACCGACGCCCAACGGTGCACCAACATCCGCTGGCCTACCTGATCGGGCTGGAAGGCGTCGCGCTGCTGCGCTGCTTCGCCGGTGAGGACGACAGCGAGGCCACCACCGCACGCCTGGCCGGGGTGCGCCGGCTGCTGGACGCCGCCGAGGAGCTGGGCACCGGCGTCACCGGGACCCTGATCACCACCCAAGAGGGGTACCGCACCTGGGCGTCCTCCTACGACGCACCCGGCAACCAGCTCATTGACATCGAGCAGCCCGTCGTCCACCGCATCCTCGACGCGCTGCCACCCGGGGTGGCCGTGGACGCCGCCTGCGGCACCGGCCGGCACACCGTGCACCTGTCCGGGCTGGGCCACCGCGTGATCGGCGTCGACAGCTCACCGCACATGCTCGCCGTCGCCGCCAGCAAGCTGCCCGAAACGGACCTTCGCCTAGGCGGTCTGCACCGGCTACCCGTCGCCAGCGCCAGCGCTGATCTCCTCCTCTGCGCCCTGGCCCTGACCCACGTACCGGACCTGCACCCGGTATTCAGTGAGTTCGCGCGGGTGCTCCGTCCCGGCGGCCACCTAGTCCTCTCCGACGCTCGCAGCCTGCTCGAGGGCGTCGGGCGCCCGATGCCCGGCCGGGACCGTGCCGGCCGCTTCGTGGTGATGCCCTGGTTCGACTGGCGCACCAGCGACTACCTCGCCGCGGCCCTGCCGTTGGGCTTCGAGGTCCGCGACTGCCAAGAACCCCTGCGCCCGAACCCGCTGGTGCGCGAAGACGGCAGCACGGTCAGCGACCCACCTGGGCCTGCCCAGCACGATCCGCTCGCGCCGCCGAACATCTGGGCGCTGCACGCCTACGCGCCCGAGGCCACCAACGCCGCCTACCGCAACCGTCCGGTGGCGATCATCTGGCACTTCCAGCTCGGCCATCGACGCAGAGACCGACGACCCAGGTAGCTCCTCGTTTGACCACCCTGCCGAGGACACACGTTCGGTGTCGCGAGGCAAGCTGGCATTCGACGCGAACTTGGTTGGCGGGCGTGCTCGGCACTCGAGCGGCGCACCAGCGTTGCACTCGTGCGACGTCCAACTCTGGTAAGGCCATCGGTTCCTCCGAGAGTCAGGCCGACGTCAGGTGAAACTCGTTCCCGTCGGGGTCCGCCAGCACCGCGGTGCCGGTCTCACCGTGCTGGAGCAGGACAGCCCCGAGCGAAACCAGCCGATCGACCTCCACGTCCGAGTTCGCCTCAGCCGGGGCTAGCTGGAAGCGCTGCCGGTTCCGCGCCTTCTTCGGGGCCACGGGCGGCCCTCCCCATGCGATCTTGGTGCCGCCTCGCGGTGACTGGATGGCTGTCTGTTGGTCCTGGTCCCACACCAGCGGCCAGTTCAACGCCGCACTCCAGAAGAGGCCCACCTCTCGGGTGCCGTCACAGGCGAGCTCAGCGAGGAAGCCGCACCCCTCGAGGTAGGCGTTTCCTGGCTCGATGACGCAGAACTCGTTGCCGTCAGGGTCGGCGAGGACGACATGTCCTTCCTCGGGGCGTTGTCCGACGTCGAGGTGGCGGGCGCCGAACTCCAGCGCATCTGCCACCATCCGCTGCTGGTGCGCTGGACTGATGCTGGCCAGGTGGAGATGCATGCGGTTCGGCCCCACCTTCTCCGTGCGACTGGAGACGAACCGGAGGCCGAGCTGGGTGTCGTCGCCGGGCACCAGCGTCCCACCGGCGACCTCAACAGCGCGACGGTCCAGCAGGTTCGTCCAGAACCGCGCCAGCTCGCGGGGGTTCTGGGCGTCCCAGGTCAGGGCCAGCAACTGGGAGAGCATCCACGCACGCTAGACGCAGGCAGCAGCGGCGACAACCCACCACTCCCTGGATGCAGTGGGGCCCACGGCCGACACCTCGTCAGCGAAAAGCCAATGGCTCCGGCCACCGAAGAGCCGGCTACAGACGTCAAGGCGAGGCACTCGCGCCAGTCGCGTCGGGCGGATCGGATTTGTGGGGCCCTACCTCGCGGTAGCCGGCGGCACGGTAGTGACAACGCAGGGCGAAGTTGCCCTCTGCGCAGTCGAGGCGGATGAACGATCGGCCGGTCGACGCAGCCAAGGACTCCACCCACTCCAGCAGCTGCCGACCGAGGGCGCGACCGACGTACCGGCGGTGGCGACGAGGCCGTGGACGTAGAGCGCGTCTGGGGGCGAGATCCCCAGGCCGAGTCATCATTGGTCAGCACGCGGACCGCCGCCACGACCGTGTGGTCGTCCCGAACAACGAACCACTCACCGCGGCGAACCTGCCCCGTGACCGCCTCTAGCGTGACCTCTCCAGGCGCCCACTGCCGAATGCGTCGCCGGCGCATCCAGGCAGCCGCGTCCTCCCGCAATGCCAGCAACTTCGGACGCGTCACTCGGTCGCGCTACCCCCGGTACTACCACGTCTCGACCATACTGGCGCCTCGGACGCCCGGCGCCGCAGGCCAATCCACCCGGACGGGCGGCCCTTCCGGTTGATTCCGCTGATGAATGTAAGAACCCGCGTCGAAATAACGTAGGTTTTCAGGTGTGAGGGTCATATCGTTGTGCTATGGCCGAGGGCGTGCAGGTTGCGGAGTCCGTGGGGCGTCGGTACGCGGTGCTACGTCCGCATCTGGACGA
>JAABUM010003419.1_pt1 | contig 19475 bp, 18 predicted proteins | sample 5559161 | NCBI WGS metagenome assembly JAABUM01 (sample SAMN10711868, study PRJNA513369) | rock metagenome | isolation source: Antarctica rocks | place: Antarctica: Victoria Land, Siegfried Peak nord | reverse complement strand
ACCCATCCCGATCTCCCCGACGTCGGCGGTCGGGGTCATCAGCCAATGCAGGACGCTCGGTCGGTGGGCGACGTAGCGGGACAGGTCCGCCTGGAACAGCGTGTACAGCGTGCCGGCGCGGGCCAGGTGCCCCTGCACGTCCAGACCGAGCTCGTCGACGATCGTGGAGCGGGCGCCGTCGGCGCCGATGAGGTACAGCGCCCGCATGCGGTGGTCGCGGCCGGTGAGCCTGTCGCGCAGCGCGACCGTGACACCTGTGGCGTCCTGGCTATGAGAGAGGTACTCGGTGTTGAACGCGAAATTGGCGCCGCGGTTGGCGGCGTTAGTGACCAACACCGGTTCCATCGAGGTCTGCGGGATGTCCAACAGCGGGCAGGGGCTGCCCGTCAGGTAGTCGCTGAGCCGGTCGGGGCCGGTGCCCCAGGTCCGGAGTCGAATGATCTCCTCGCCGGCGAGGCTGGTTGCGAACATCGTGTCGCCCATCAACTGCCAGGCGGTGGCGTAGCGGGTGGCTTCGTCCTCCACCCCGAGGTCGCGCAGGACCTCCAGCGTGCGCTGGTTGGTGATGTGTGCCCGGGGGCTGTTGGCTAGCCAGTTCCACCGGCTCACGACGTGGACCCGGACCCCGTAGGTGGCGAGCGCGAGCGCGGCCGCGGCGCCGGTAGGTCCTGTCCCGACAATCAGGACGTCGACATCGGGGTCGGTGAGGTCACGCACAGCGAGGTCAAGCACCTTGACGTGGGACCCACCAAGGCCAGTAACGGCGACGTCAGGCGGGTGTGCCGGGGGTGGCTCGGACATGACGGGCTCCAGGGGATGGGGAGCGGCTCGTGCGCTCGCCAGAACGACACGACAGACAGGGGGCGGACTCGGCCGCTCAGGTCGCGGGTGCATGGCCGGCCAGGTCGAGAGCGACGTCGATGATCATGTCTTCCTGGCCGCCGACCAGGCCGCGGCGCCCGACTTCGACGAGCAGGACGCGGGTGTCGACGCCGTATTCCCGGCAGGCGCGTTCGGCGTGCCGCAGAAAGCTGGAGTAGACGCCGGCGTAGCCCAAGGTCAGGGTCTCGCGGTCGACCTGGACGGGCCGGTCCTGCAGCGGGCGGACGAGGTCGTCAGCAGCGTCCTGGAGCGCGAACAGGTCGCAGCCGTGTTTCCAGCCGCTGAGGTTGGCGACCGCGATCAACGGCTCGATCGGGCAGTTGCCGGCGCCGGCGCCTTGGCCGGCCAGCGATGCGTCGACCCGGGTCACGCCCTCCTCGACCGCGACGACGGAGTTCGCGACCGCCAGCGACAGGTTCTGGTGGGCGTGCACCCCGAGTTCGGTCGTGGGGTCCAGGACGTCGCGGTAAGCGCGCACACGTGCCCGCATCCCCTCCATGGTCAGGCGCCCGCCGGAGTCGGTGACGTACACACAGTGCGCGCCGTAGGACTCCAGCAGCTTGGCCTGTCGGGCGAGCTCGTTGGGCGGCGCCATGTGGCTCATCATCAGAAACCCGGACACGTCCATGTCAAGGTCGCGGGCTTTCGCGATGTGCTGGGCCGCCACGTCGGCTTCGGTGGCGTGCGTCGCGATCCGGACAGAGGTGACCCCGAGGCCGTGCGCCCGCGCCAGGTCCTCGATCGTCCCGATCCCGGGCAGCAGAAGCGTGGTGAGCCGGGCGTGCCGCATGACCCCGGCGACGGCGCTGATCCACTCTTCGTCGCTGTGCGCGCCCGGGCCGTACGTCAGGCTGGCGCCGGCGAGCCCGTCGCCGTGGGCGATCTCGATCGCGTCGACGCCGGCGGCGTCGAGCGCGGCGGCGATCGCGGTGACCTGCTCGAGGCTGTAGCGGTGCCGGACGGCGTGCATCCCGTCCCGCAGGGTGACGTCCTGGATGTAGACGCTGGGGACGGCGGTTACCTGGGCCGGGCTCATCGGGCGGTCCCGCGGCGGCCGTGCCGCTGATGAGGTTCTGCTCGGCGAGGCGCTCGGCGACCCGGACCACGGCCGCGGTCATGATGTCGAGGTTGCCGGCGTAGGCCGGCAGGTAGTGCGCGGCGCCTTCCACTTCGAGGAAGACGCTGACCTGGTGGCGGGGGGCGGGCTGCAGGCCGGGGGCGAGGGTGTGGGCGTTGTCGGCCGCGGTGAGCGCGGTGAACTGCACGCGTTGCTTGAGGCGGTAGCCCGGCACGTAGGCGGCGACGTCGGCGACCACCTGCTCGACCGACTCCCGGATCTTGGCCTGGGTGTCGGTGTCGAGCGGGTCGGTCAGGCACAGCACCGTGTCGCGCATCATCAGCGGCGGGTCGGCCGGGTTCAGGACGATGATGGCCTTGCCGCGCTCGGCGCCGCCGACCTGCTCGATTGCCGCCTTGGTGGTCTTAGTGAACTCGTCGATGTTGGCGCGGGTGCCTGGGCCGGCGGACTTGGACGCGATCGAGGCGACGATCTCGGCGTACCGGACGGGCGTGACCCGGTCGACGGCGGCGACGACGGGAATCGTGGCCTGCCCGCCGCAGGTCACCATGTTCACGTTGGGGGCCTCGAGGTGGGTGTCGAGGTTGACCGCGGGCACCGCGTACGGGCCGATCGCCGCCGGGGTCAGGTCGATGAGCTGCTTGCCGTAGGGGGCGAGTGCCTCGGCGTTCTGGACGTGGGCCTTGGCCGACGTCGCGTCGAAGACGATCCCGATGTCGTCGAAACCGTCCATGGCGATCAGGCCGGCGACGCCCGCGGCGGTGGCCTGCACGCCGAGGCGGCGGGCGCGCCGCAGACCGTCGGAGTCCGGGTCGAGGCCGACCATCGCGGCGACCTCGAGCGTCGTGGACAGCCGCTGAACCTTGATGAGCAGGTCGGTGCCGATGTTCCCGGACCCGATGATGGCGACTTTGGTGATGGTGCTCATGGGGCCTCCTGGGGGACGGCGGTGAAGGTGACGTGAACCGCGCCCAGCACGGACAGGTGCGCGGTGAAGGTGTCGCCGGGCGAGACCGGGACCATCGGGCCGAGCGCGCCGGACAGCACGACGTCGCCGGCGCGCAGCGGGGCGCCGTGGTCGCGGGCGGTGGCTGCCAGCCAGGCCACGGCGGCCAGCGGGTCGCCCAGGCAGTCCGCGCCGGTCCCGCGGGAGACGACCTCGTCGCCTCTGGTCATGGTCATCGTCACGGCCACCGGATCGACGTCAGCCAACGCTGTGCGGGTCGGGCCGAGCACGAACAGGCCGGCGGAAGCGTTGTCTGCAACGGTGTCGACGATGCCGATGTCCCAGTCGGCGATGCGGCTGTCGACGACCTCCAGGGCCGGAACCGCGTAGTCGATGGCGGCTTTCACCCGGTCCAGGGTGAGCGGGCCGTCCTGGTCCAGGCCGGTGCGCAGCACGAACGCGATCTCAGCCTCGATTCTGGGCTGCATCAGCCGGCCGATGTCCAAGGGCCGGCCGGAAGGGCAGTCCATGTCACCCAGCAGCACCCCGAAGTCGGGTTGGTCCACGCCGAGCTGCGCCTGGACGGCCGGGTTCGTCAGGCCGACCTTGCGGCCGACGACGCGTGCTCCCGCCGCCGTCCGGGACTGCACCAGCGCGGTCTGAACGGCGTAGGCGGCTGCGACGTCGCCGTCGGGCAGCAGGGTGCGCACGGGTGGGCAGGGCCGGCGGCTGGCCGCCGCGGCACGCAGCCGCTCAGTGGCGGTGCGCAGGCCGGCCGCCAGCGCGGTCTGCGTCGCCTGGGCGGTGCTCACGCCGTCCGCTGTTCGGACAGGAAGTTGAGTACGAGCTTGTTGAAGGTTTCGCGCTGCTCCCACTGCGGCCAGTGCCCGGCGCCGGTGATGAGCTCGAACTGCCCGCCGTGGATCTTCTCGGCCATCTCCAGGCCGGCGCCGGCCGGGCCAGACGGGTCGTTAGAGGTCCACACCACCAAGGCGCCATGCGGGACGGCGGCGAGCTCGTCATCAGTGACGATGTTGCGGCGTCGGATGTCGGGGTCCTGCAGGCACATGATGTGCCGCATAGACTCGGCGAAGCCGGGGCGGGCGTAGATGGTGCGGCGGATCGCGACGAGCTCGTCGGTGACGGTCGCCGGGTCGGCCATCAGCCACTCCAGCCGGGCCCGGATGCGCTCCTCGCTCGGGTCTTCCGCGGCGCCCTGCGACAGGCTGCGGATCCGGTTCATCACCTCGGGACGGGCCATTGTGCCGGCGGGAGTGTTCAGCACCAGCCGACCGGTGCGCTTAGGGTAGGAGGCGGCGAACTTGACGGCGATCCAGCCGCCCAGCGACTCGCCGTTGAGGTCGGCGCGGTCGATCTCAAGGGCGTCGAGCAGCGCGAGCAACTGGCTGACGTAGTCCGCGGTCTCCAGGTCGGCCGTGGCATGCGTGGTGTAGCCGTGACCGGCGAAGTCGAAGGCGATGATGCGGTGCTGCTCGGCGAGCGCGGCGATGTTGTGGGCGTACGCCTCCAGGTGCCCGCCGATCCCGTGCATCAGGATTAGCGGGGGGCCGTCGCCGGCCTCGAGCACGCGGCTGCGCCACGGTCCGGCCTGGACGTAGCGGACGCGGTGCGCAACGTCGCCCAGAGCGATCCAGACGGGGACGTCGCTCATCGAGTGCTGCCGGTTCCGGCGGGCGCGCCGACGATCAGGGCGCCGGCGGGGGCTAGGCTGCCGGCGAACTCGCCGATGGCGGGGTCACGGTCGCGTAGGGCCGGGTGGGTGGCGCAGGCGTTGGTCTGCAGGTTCACCGCTGCTCCTTGAGGTCGAGGGCACCGGCGTGGTCAGCCGGGCTGGGTGGTGCGGCTACAGGACGGCCGAGTCGAGGCGCTCGACCGGCATGGCTCAGGTGGTGCGGGCAGTGGTGAGGGCGAAACCGGCGATCCACTCGGGGATCGCCTCGTAGTACGACGACTCGACGTGGTAGGAGCCGGCCGTGGCCAGGGCCGCGTAGGCCGCGATCGAGGTGCGGGTCTCGTGGGAGGAGTGCCCGGCCTGTTCGGTGAACCAGCTGGTGCTCCACGTGTCGATCTGGCTCAGCTCTCCTGAGGCCAGCACCGACAGCAGGTTGCGGTCCCACTCGGGGTTCAGCGGCAGGATGGTGGCGATGCCGGCGGCGTAGTCCCGGCCACCCTGGATGACCCGCATCTGCCGGGCCGCTCGCTGCTCGGGGGTGAGGTTGCGGCCCTCGGTGATCAGGGACGCCGCGACAGCCGGGGTCGCGCCTTCCAGGGACGGCACCGGCGGGTCGTGGCTCAGGCCTCCGGAGCCGATCAGCAGGACCCGCCGGTCCAGCTGCCGGGCGGCGCGACCAACGGCGTCACCCAGCAGCCGGGACCGGCGTGCCGGACCGAGCGGTTCGGCGAGGCTGTTGATGAACACCGGGACGACGGGCACCTGGTCGATGCCGCCGAACAGCAGTTGCAGCGGCTGGGCGAAGCCGTGATCGACGTACATCCGCTCGGACACCGCCACGTCGACTTCGGCGTCCAAGGCTCCACGGACCAGCGCGAGTGCCGCGTCGCGGTCGACCGTCAGGGGGCCGGCCGGGGTGTCGTAGTCCCCGACGGCGGTGGCGGCCGCGCCGATGCAAAACGGCGGCATCATGTCATAGAAGAAGCCGTTGTAATGGTCCGGTCCGAACAGCACGACCAGCTCGGGGTCGAACGCCCGGATGAACGTGCGCGCTGACTGCAGCGCGTCGTCGACCCGGGTCCGGGTCGCTGGCGACGGTTCGGTGAACGTCATCAGCGGTGAGTGGCTCAGGGTGACGAGCGCCAGAGACATCCTGCACCTTCCCGGCTGGGCCCTGTCGGGCTGCGGTCTACGTCCCTACAACCCACGGTTGTGACGTGGGCCACACAATTCGGTAGGAGGACCATAACCAGAGCAGAGTGCGTCCGTCAAGTAGGAGTGCATTCTGCCGTCAAGTATGCTTCGATCATGGTTCGCCGAGGGACAGCCAGCACGCTCGCGGCTGATGTGCACGAGTTGCTCCGCCGTGAGATCACGCTGGGCGTGCTCCGGCCGGGGGAGCGCCTCACCCCGGCGAACCTGGCCAGCCGGCACTGCACCAGCACGACGGTCGTCCGGGAGGCCCTCGGCCGCCTCGTGGCGGAGAAGCTGGTCGTGACCCGCCCAAACCAGGGCTTCTTCGTCCTGGATCTCGACCTGCGGGAACTCGAAGACCTCACCCGAGTTCGGGTCCAGTGCGACGGCCTGGCCCTGCAGCTCGCGATCGAGCGCGGCGACCTGACCTGGGAGACCGCGGTAATGAGTGCACAGCACGTCCTGACTCGGACCCCACGGCGACTGCCGCAGGATCCGCGCCACACCAGCGAAGGCTGGGCGAAGGCACACCGGGACTTCCACCACACCCTGGTCAGCGCGTGCCGGGTCCCGCTGCTGCTCGACCTGTCCTGGGCGACCTTCGACTCTACCGAGCTGTACCGCAGGTGGTCAGCCCCGTCCGTCGGCGCCGAGCACCGGTGCATCGACGACGAGCACGACGCGATCGTCCGAGCCGCACTCGCTCGCGATGCACCCACAGCCATCCAGGCCTTGCGCATGCACTACGAACGGACGCTGCAGATCATCCTCGCCAGTGGCGTAGTCGTCGACGAAAGCGACGCACGGCTGCCACACCTGGTGACGCAGCGCGAACGCTGACGCAGCCAAGGCTTCCCAAACCGCACAGAGGGTCAGCCGTACCGAAGCGCGACCTCGCCACCTACCGAGCTGCCGAGCTGCGTCTTGACTTGGCTGCGCCCGGATCCGCACCTGACTGAGAGCGGGCACCGACCGCGGCCAGCGCGATGACCGGAGGGACCAGCAGATGCGCACCAGCGCCCCGCCGAACGTTGTATCAGCACAGGACGCCGCCCCGTGAGCAGCACAGCGCAGGTACGCCCGGTTGGGCCGGCCCGGCCGATGGTCAGCGTGTGGCTGCTGGCCTTCGGCTCCTTCGCCGTCGGCACGGGGCTGTTCGCGCTCGGCGGTGTGCTGCCGGCACTAGCCGCGGACCTGGGGGTGACCCAAGCCGTCGCAGGCCAAGCGGTGACCGTCTTCGCCATCACGTACGCGGTGGCCGCACCGGTCGCGGCCTATCTGGCGGCACGTGGGCCGACCCGCCGCGTCCTGCTGATCGGCCTAGCAATCTTCACGACTGGCAACGCCGCGACAGCGGCAGCGCCCGACCTGATGGTTCTGTTCCTCAGCCGGGTCGTCGCAGCGCTCGGGGCCGCAACATTCACCCCGGTCGCGCTCGGCGCCGCCACGGCACTGGTGCCAACCGCACGCCGAGGCCAAGCCCTGGCAATCGTGATGAGCGGACTCAACGGCGCCCTCGCCGTGGGCGTCCCCCTGGGAGTCGTCCTGGCCCGCACCGGATCGTGGCGCAGCGCCGTCGTGCTCGTCGCTGCCCTCGGCCTGACCGCGATCCTGGTCATCTCGCGGGGCATCCCGCACCTTCCTGCCGCAGCGCAAACCCCCCTACCTCGCGCCGTCGCCGTGCTGCGCCGGCGATCGGTGTTCGTCGTGCTCGGCGTGACCGTGCTGTTCGTAGCGGCCGGCATCAGCGTCTACACCTACGTCGCCAGCGTCCTCATGGACACGGTCAGCCCCACCCACGGCCAGTACCTGCTCCTGCTCATCCTCTACGGCATCGGAGCGTTCGGCGGCTCACTGACCGCGGGACCGATAACAGACCGCTTCGGACCCGGCTGCGCCCTGATCTGGTCACTGGCGCTGCTCGTGCTGATCCTGGTCCTGGTGCCGTTCATCAGCTCGCTCGCCGCCGCTGCTGTCCTGGTCGTGTTCTGGGGCGCCGCATTCACCGCTCCCTTGACGCCACAGCAGTACCGACTGGTCGGGCTCGTCCCCGACGACGCGACAGTGACCGTCAGCTTCAACTCCTCAGCGACCTACCTCGGGCAGGGCCTGGGCGCGGCCGTCGGCGGCCTGGCCTTGTCCGCCGGCCTCGCACACCGGGACCTGCCGTTCCTGGCCGCCGCACTAGCACTCTGCGCGCTCGCCGTACACCTGACCGCCGCCCCCCGGGCACGAGAAGAAGAGATTGCCGCATGAAACGCAGCGCCCCCGTCGACCGGTTCAGCCTGGCCTACGAGCACCGCCCCGCCTCCGCGGACACGACGCCAGCACGCGCCGTCGTACTGCTGCACGGCTGGCCCGGCGACCACACCGACTACCGGCTCGTCGAACCACTCCTGACCCCAGACACCCACGTGGTCGTCCCCGACCTGCGCGGCTTCGGTGCCTCCAACCGTCCCACTGACGCCGACAACGACGCGTACGGCGCCGCCGCGCAGGCTCGCAGCATCGCCGCGCTGATCGAAGAACTCGAGCTCCCCCAGGTAGTCGTGGCCGGGTACGACATCGGCAGCCGCATCGCCCAGCAACTGGCCGTCGACCGCCCCGAACTCATCACGGCGCTGGTGCTGTCCCCACCCCTGCCCGGAGCCGGCCAACGCGTCCTCGACCCGGCCGTCGTGCCCGAGTTGTGGTACCAGGGCTTTCACCGGTCCGGTCTTGCGGCGCAGTTCCTCGACGGCAACACTGAGCACGTCCGGGCATACCTAACCCACTTCTGGCAGCACTGGTCCGGGCCGGACTTCACCCTCGCCGAAGAAGACCTCGAACACCTCGTCGCCGTGTACTCGCCGCCCGGCGCGTTCACCGCGTCAACAAGGTGGTACCAAGGCGGTCCCGGCTACGTCGCGAAGGCACTGGCCGAAGCCACACCTTCAAGCAAACATCGTCTGCCCATCCCAGTCAGCGTCCTGTGGCAGGAACACGATCCGCTATTCCCTCCGTCATGGACGGATCGCTTGCAAGAGTTCTTCGCCGACGTGCGAGTAACCCGCGCCGCCGGCCACGGACACTTCACACCTGTGGAAGCGCCAGAAGCGTTTGCGGCTCTGATCCACCACGCAACGCATCCTGCAGCGACCGACACCAGAAGCTGAGGATCAACATGCGAGTAGACCGCGCTGAGGCTTTAAGCGCAACACCTGGACGGCAGTCCGATCTACTGGCACATGCAGCACGGGCGTGCGTGCCGCGCTACGCGTCGACGGCGCCGGTAGCGACCGCGTCCACGTTGTCTTCGGCCCAGACGCGTAGCTCCCGGAGGGGGACCGCGGCACTGAACCCGAGCGCCGTCAGTGCGTAGTCGACGTGCGGCGGTACCGCCGGGTGCACGGTCCGGCTGATCAGGCCGCTGTGCTCGAGGCGCCGGAGCGTCTGAGTGAGGACCTTAGGGCTGATCCCCTGCAAGTGGCGGTGCAACTCGCCGAAGCGCCGGGGCCCGTTCTCGAGGGCCCCAAGTGCGAGAGCGGACCACTTGTTGGCCAGCAGGTCGAGCAGGGCCCGGCACGGACACTGCGCCGCGTAAACGTCGTGATGGTCGTGCCGTCCGTCGGTACAGGTCGTTGTCACCCCGGCCCCCTCAGTCACCACTACCAAGGAGATAGTAACCGTCCTTGCAGGTAACTAGGGCCTCCTCGTTACTGTCCCAGCCAGAGGAGGCAGCGAAGTCCTCCTCGACCCCGACAGCAGGAGGACGACTCACGTGGCACTGATGAAAGCCGTCCGGCAACAGGAGTTCGGTGCCCCCCAGGTCCTCGCCGTCGAGGATGTGGCGCGCCCCGAGCCGCTGCCAACGGAGGTCCTGGTACGGGTGCACGCGGCAGGCGTCAATCCAGTGGACTGGAAGACCCGGGCGGGCGGGGGGATGGCCAGAGTGATGGGCGCGCCCCCGTTCACGCTCGGCTGGGACGTCTCCGGAGTCGTGGAGGAGGTGGGCTTCGGCGTCACGACGCTGGCGCCCGGTGACGAGGTGTACGGGATGCCGTGGTTCCCGCGGGCAGCCAGCGCGTACGCCGAGTTCGTGACCGCCCCCTCCCGCCAGTTCGCCCGCAAGCCCTCGAGTGTTGACCACGTTCACGCCGCGGCGATCCCGCTGGCCGGTCTGACCGCTTGGCAGGCCCTCGTCGACACCGCGCAGCTGCGCGCGGGGCAACGGGTGCTTGTCCACGCCGCGGCCGGCGGCGTTGGTCACTTGGCGGTCCAGATTGCCAAGAGCCTGAACGCCGAGGTCGTCGGGACCGCCACCTCCCGACACCACGACTGGCTGACATCCCTCGGCGCCGACCGCGTCGTCGACTACACCGCGACGCGATTCGAGGACGCCGTCGGTGATGTCGACGTCGTGCTCGACCTGGTGGGTGACGCACACGACGACACCAGCACCCGGTCCCTGGCCGTGCTCCGCCCCGGGGGCCTGATCCTGCCCATCGGCGGTGCGTCGCCCGCGCTGGCCGGTGCGGCTGCCGACCGCGGCGTCCGCGCTGTCAGCCTGCTGGTCGAGCCGGACGGCCCCGCGCTGACCCGGCTGGCCGGCCTAGTCGACGGGGGCGCCCTGTCGGTCGAGGTCGAGCAAGTCTTCCCGCTCACCGACGCCGCAGAGGCGCATCGGCGCGGGGAGCGCGGTCGCACCCGCGGCAAGCTCTGTCTGCAGGTGTGATTGCCTGCGAGGTGGACCCCCAGGGCTCGCCACCACCGGCAGCTACCAGAACTAGACACCAGTCGGAGGGTGCTGTGTTCTTCGAGATCCGCCGCTACCAGACCCGGACGGGCCGCCGGGACGAGTGGGTCCGCTACATGGAGGAGGTGGTGATCCCCTTCCAGGCAGCCGGTGGCATGCAGGTGGTGGGCTCCTTTGTCGACGAGCAGGACGGCGACGGCTACGTCTGGATCCGGCGCTTCGAGGACGAGGCGCGCCGTGTCGAGCTGTACGCCGCCGTGTACGACAGCCCAAAGTGGCAGGACCAGATCGCGCCGGTGGTGAAGGAACTGCTGTTGACCGATCAGACGGTCGTGACCCGCGTCGTCCCCACTCCGGGCTCCGCGCTAGCCTGACGGGCCGCGATGGGGTCGCCAACGAAGGCCACCCGGCTTGCCTTGGATGCCAGTGGCAGGGTAGGTCGCCGTGGCAGCAGCATGCGGGCGAGCCGACCGCACCTGGCTGGCCGCCTCCCCCGTTCACTGTCGGAACCGCCGAGCATCTTGCTGTCGACACGTTGCGATCGGAACTGACGAACTGTTGGCGGTGAGCGTTAGCGCGCCGAGCCCGTCCAGCAGTGCAGGGGATCAACCACTTGTGTGACCGCGCGTCGTTGTCGGCGCGCTGTTGTGCGCCGGCGCGAACTGCGCGGCGGAGATGGCCTGCTCCGCGCGGATGACGTGCATGAGGGCGTTGATCAGAGCCAGGTGAGCGAACGCTTGCGGGAAGTTGCCCAAGTGCCGACCGCTACGCGCGTCGATCTCCTCGGCGTACAGGGCGAGCGGGCTGGCGTAGGACAGCAGCCGCTCGCACAGCTCTTTAGCTCGGTCGACTTCGCCGATCTCGACCAGTGCGGACACCAGCCAGAACGAGCAGATGGTGAAGCTGCCTTCCTCGCCGGACAGGCCGTCGTCGGTCTCGTGCACCCGATAACGCAGGACCAGTCCGTCTTGGGTGAGCTCGTCGGCGATGGCGAGCACGGTAGCGCGGACCCGGGGGTCGTCGGCTGGCAAGAAACGCACGAGCGGCACGAGCAGCAGGGAAGCGTCCAAGGCCGTGCTGCCATAGCTCTGCACGAACACACCGCGTTCGTCGACGCCGCGGGCACAAATGTCGTCGTGGATCTCGTCGGCGATCGTCTGCCACGCCGCGGCTTGCTCTGGCTGGTCGTGCATCCGGGCCAGGCGGGCGCCGCGGTCCAGAGCGACCCAGCACATCAGCTTTGAGGACGTGAAGTGCTGGGGGGCGCCCCGGACCTCCCACATGCCGCAGTCCGGCTCACGCCAGTAGGTGACAGCCTGTTCCACTTGGCGCAGCAGCACTGTCCACAGAGCCGCCGTGGGCTGTTCCCGGGACTTGACGTGCAGGTAGACCGAGTCGAGCAGCGCCCCCCATACGTCGTGCTGGCGCTGGTGGACGGCGCCGTTGCCGATCCGGACCGGGCGGGCGCCCTGGTAGCCAGAAAGGTGGTCCAGGGTTTGTTCGGGCAGCTCCCGTTCGCCCCCCACCCCGTACATCAGCTGCAGGTCCTGCTCACCGGCGACGTCAAGGATGAAGGCGAAGAAGTCGTTGGCTTCTCGGTCCAGGCCCAGCGTGTACAGCCCCCACAGGGCGAAGGTGGAGTCGCGAACCCACGCGTAGCGGTAGTCCCAGTTTCGTTCGCCGCCGGGTGTCTCGGGCAGCGAGGTGGTGGCCGCGGCCAGCAGTGCCCCGGTCGGTGCGTAGGTCAAGCCTTTCAGGGTCAGCGCGCTGCGCTGTAGGTAGGGGCGCCAGGGATGGTCGGGGAACTCCCCGTCATTGATCCACTGCCGCCAGAACTCCGAGGTGGTCCACTGCCGCTCTGCCGCCTGCTCCCAGGTCCGAGGCGGCGGGATGTGCCCCCAGGACAGTGCCACAAAGCTCTGGTCGCCTTCGACCATCCGGGTGCGCACCTGCGCCGCCGGTCCCTCCAGACCCAGCCGCAGGTCCGTGGTGAGCCGCAGCGTCACGGCATCCTCCTGCTCGCAGGTAGCCACTGCCTCGCCATAGCCTGGCCCGTCGTAGTTCCAGATCGGCTGGCGCCGGCCGTAGTCGAAGACGGGCGTGCACCGTACGGACAGGTCCACCGTCCCGCTGACACATTTGACGGTGCGCAGCAGGCAGTGCTCGGCATCCAGGTCGCTGGGCGGACGGCGGTGGGTGTGCGAGCGCTGCTCGAGGTTGTGCCACGGTCCAAGCAGCAGTACGTCGCGCACAATGAGCCAGCCGGTGCGGGTCTGCCAGGTCGTCTCCACGATCAAACTGCCGGGCAAGTAGTGGCGGGCCGCCGGTTCGCGGACCCCGAAAGGCCCCACCCGGAACGCGCCGGCGGACCGGTCCAGCATTGCCCCGAACACGCTCGGCGAGTCCGGGCGGGGCAGGCACATCCACTCCACCGCCCCAGACGGGGCGATCAGGCAGTTGGACTCGCAGTCGGACAAAAAGGCGTAATGGGCGATCAACGGGAACAAGCCGCGGGCTGCACCGGCCTCGGCCACGGGTGAAGGCCCGACGGGAGTTGTCATGGTGCCAAACCAATCAGCTCGGAGCTGGCATCCGAGCGCTGCTGTTCGGGTGAGCCAGACTCGGACTGTTTCATGGAATACTTCCTGGTCGCGTTGGCCAGCTCAGGGGCGGTGCCAAGCTGGGGGGTGCGTTGCCCGCCCTGCTTGGGGGCTAGCACGAACCGTTTGACCAGGTCCGGGAACGGCTTGCTGGCATGGGAGCCGGCGGCGGCGGCGCGGCTCAGGCCGCCACTCGCGCCGGTGCCCATGGGCATCTGGTCCTGCATGGCCGTCTCGAGCTGAAACCGTGAACTGTGCCCATGGGGCAGATGGGCGCTGCCATGGCTGATGCTGAACACAACCCAGCCGGCGGCCATGACAAGCCAGAAGTTGACCAGCCGGTACAGCAGGGTAGCGGCCAGGGCGTGGCGAGCGTCGAGGCCAGCCGCTACCAGACCCGCTGTCAGGGTCGCCTCCACAACCCCCAAACCACCCGGCGTCACACCCAGGCTGTTGACCCCGGCCGCCCCGACAAAGGCCAGCAGCAGCCCCTGCCAGGGGACGTGCGCCCCAACCGCGGCGATCGCAGCGGTCAGGCACAGACAGTCCGCCACCCAGTTGGCCAGGGCCAAGGCGAGCACGACCGCCTGCTGGCGACGCGGTGCCCGGTAGGTCAACAGCCGCCCGGCAAAGTCCTGCACTACCTGCACGGTCTGGGCTGCCGACACCACCGGACGACGGGCCAGCCGCCGGTACCGGGCCAGCAGCCCGGCCGTCACGCTTTCCACTCGGCTGCGGACCCCGGGCCGGCGTAAAGCCGGCAGCAGCAGCGCCGGCACCACCGCGGTCAGCGCAGCGCCGATGCCGACGACGGCCGCGGTCGTCGTTGCGGTAGCCGCCGTCCCGGCCGCAACCAACAAGGCGAAGGCAGTCGTGGCCGCCACCCCGGAGGCGACCAGCACCCAGGCTGCTGCTGAGGCGTCCGCCCCCCGACGTACCAGCTCGCGCAGCGAGTAGCCAGCTGCTACCTGCGAGCCGGCCAGCGGCAGCGAGACCGAAATCGCCGTCGAGGCGTAGACGATGGCCCGGACTGAGGCGGGCCGAACTGCGGCCCCGGCGACCCCCAGCAGCCGCCGGTGCGTTCGGGCGACTGCCTCCATCGAGACGAGCTCGGCAGCCAAAACCACCGGGACCCAACGCCAGCGCAAGTCCTGCAGCACCCCGACCGACCCGGTCAGTACCGAGCGCTGCGCAGCCAGCACGGTGCCCAGCCCGGCGGCCGCGCCAAGTCCGAGCAGAACGCGGACGACCCGCCGCAGCGGCAGGCGCGCGCGGCCGGTACCCGGGGGGCTGAGCTGGGGCAGCCGCGCGGCGGCCACTTGCTCACGGGTCGCTGCCGCTGTAACCGAACCCGCACCCCTCGAAGGTCGGACGATGCGGGAGTGCTGCCGTGTCCGCAGGGCAGTGGCTGGCTGTTGCGCTAGTGAACCGAAGGTCGGGCCACCCGCGGCAGACCACAGCCCGCTTGGGGCTGCCGCAAGGTGGTGCACGTGGCCCGGCCGAGTTGTCATGAGCGCGCGGACCGCCTGCTGGGCGGTGAGGGTGAGGACCAGCCCGGCCAGGACGTCGAGCAGGTAGTGGTTGGCGGTGGCCATCACGACGAGCGCTGTGGCCAGCGGATAGAGCCAGGCGAGCAGACGAACGAGCCGCCGGCCGGTGGCGGCGGCCACGGCCAGGGCGCACCACACCGCCCACGCGGCGTGCAGGCTGGGCATCGCCGCGTACGGGTTGGCCAGATCGAACAGGCTGTGCGGGTGAGCGGCGCCCAGAACGTTGAGGCTGGTCATCGTGTCGACGGCGTGCGGCAGAACCATCCGCGGCGGGGCGACCGGGACCGCCCAGAACACGGCCAGCGCGACGAGGTTGGTCACCAGCAGCGTCGTGCGCAAGCAGGGATAGGCGCTGCGGTGCCGGACGTAGAGCCAGACCAGCACCGCGACGGTGACCAGGAAATGGGCGATGCCGTAGTAGTAGCCGGCGGCGACGGCCAACAGATGCCGGGCGTTGAGCGCCTGCGCCAACCCGGGCTCAACTGCCAGGTGGGTCAGCCGCTCGAGATGGTCCAGAGCCCTGCCATTGGCCATCGCTATAACTGCTTTGCCGGCGGCCACCCCCCGGGTTGCCTCGTAACCAAGGTAGAAGCCGACCGCGACCAGCAGTTCCACCCACCAGCTGTGTGCGGCCAGCAGCGCTGGCAGTACCCGGCGTCGGACGGCCGGGCCGTCCACTCGGGGGGTGCTGGCAGCGGGGCGGCTGCTGACCGGCCGCGGTGTGCTATGGCGGGCGGGCGTGGCGGTGACTGTCATGTCAACTCGCTTATCGGTAGCAGTGAGATGTCGAAGGCACGTGCGAGCGGCGGGTGAGCGTCACGGTGGTGAACGGGCAGCCTGCGGCGGCAAACCACAACTGGCGCACCGGCGACTAGCGGCAACGACACCTGTCGCTGACCGGCGCCGCCGGCGATCTGCCGGCCAAAGGTGACAGTGCCCTGGCGGTCATGAGAGGCGTGGCGGGGCCGGTCGGTCGCTGCCATATCGACGGCCAGCGCCAATAGCCGGCTGCGGAGCTCCGGGCGCCTTGTCCAGCCCCGAAGGACCTGTCGGCTTGGGTCGGCGCCGCACGCGACCCGTAGCAGTTCACCGGCGGGGCTGCGCGCCTGCGCGACCGTGCCGAGCCTGAGCTGCTGGTCAAGCAACAGTTGGCAGCCACTGAGCGGCATCAGGGGATGCACCCCGGGAAGGGCTGCACCCTGCAAGGCGCTCACGACAACGGCTCCGAAACGCTCCGGCGGGGTCGGCCGCCTGAAGTCGGCAAGTGGCCAGGTGCGGTGCCGGTGAGTGTCCCGGTGGGTCGATCCTTGCTGCTCACTATGACGACACCCGGGCCGGGTGTTGCCTTTCGGCGGCGAGCTGCTGTACCTATCGGACGCGGTCGCGTGCCGCTGATGCGGGGGTGCGCTGAGCTCCCGATACGGTCACCCACAGGCGGTTGCCGGTCAAGTCGGTGGTTGGGGTCCATGGGCAGGCTTCGCATCGCGGTAGTGCCGGCCCGGCTTGGCCGGCGGATGGCAACTGCCGGCTCTGCCTGTGAGCGCGACCGGCGGCCGGCGGCTGGTTGGACGGCCGGGCTGCCGGTCACCAGCTGGGTGGCTGAGTCGGGTCGGTCGGCGGGGCCCCGGGTCCGGTGTGTGCGTACTCGAACGACGAGTGCTAGGCACCCGGCGCAGATGGCGGCGAGGGCGGCGAGGATGTAGGTGGCAGTCGTGCCTGCGGAGGCGCCGAGGGCGGCTGAGCCGAACCCGAGCAGCGCGGCCCACCCAACGCCGCCGAGTGTGTTCAGGGTCAAGAACTTGCGCCACCCCATGCCGGTAGCACCGGCGCCGAACGCTGCGTAGGTGCGGACGACGGAGATGAACCTGCCGCCGACCACAGCAACTGAGCCATGCCGGTCGAAAAGCCGCAACACGGTGTGCAGGTGACGGGCCCGGGTGCCAAGCCGGCGGTCGGCGGCGGTGAGGATCCTGGGGCCGTAGCGGCGTCCGAGCCAGTACCCGGCGTTGTCACCGGCGATGGCGGCTGCGGCTGCGACGATGACGACCACCGTTGGACTGAGCTGATGGGTGGCGCCGGCGTAGGCGCTAGCAACGATCAGAATCGTTTCCCCTGGCAGGGGGGCTCCCATGCTTTCGGCACCGACGCCGACAGCGACCGTCAGATAGCCGTACTGGGCGAGTAGCTGCTCGATCACTGCCATGACGGGCTCCCGCTGTCGTATCTGGCCGCGCTCGCCACGATCACCTCGCCCCAGCTCACGCCGCCACGACCAATCGGGCGGGAGCCGGGCGGGCCAGCCAGCTCGCGGTTGCAAGGCCACCGGCGGCGATCAGCTCAGCGCCGCAGGACAGGTCAAAGGGGCTGATCCGGTGTGAGGTCGGCGCGGGGATGAGATGGACGGTCGCACCGCGGTCCGCTGCGACGCGATCGTTGGTCCAGTTGGCGCTGATCTGGCAGTAGGCGTAGACACCCAGGCCGACTGCAGTTCGTGCCCTGCCGTGCGGGGCCGGGCCGACGCCATGGCTGGGCAGGACGTAGATGGTGCCGGCGCCCAGGTCGCTGGCTTGGGAGACGGGGGTGTCGGCGGTGATGCCACCGTCGACCAGCAGCTGACCGGCGATCTGTACCGGCGGGAAGATGCCCGGCACGGCGCTGGAGGCGAGCAGCGCGGTTACGGCGTCCCCGGCCGAGATGACGACCGGCCGTCCGTTGGCGAGGTCGGTGGCAACCACGTGGGCGGGGATCACTGTTCGCTCGAGCAGGTCCAGCTTGAGGTGGCTGGACAGCCAGCTGCGCAGCCCGACGGGCGACACAAGATGGTCCCGGCGCCCCAGCAGGCCGGGCAGTACGTCAGTGGGATGCAATGGAAAGATGTCACCGCGCCGGGCGGTCTTCCAGGCCTGCGCGAGCCGATCCAGTCCTGCGAGGGTTGGGTCTGCGGCGTAGGCGACGGCGTTCAGCGCCCCGGCGGAGGTACCAACGACCAGGTCGGGGCGGATCCCGGCGGCGGTGAGCGCTTGCAGCATCCCGACCTGTATCGCGCCGTATCCGGCGCCGCCGCTGAGCACGAAGGCCATCGCATGCCCTGGCTTGGTCGTGGCGGTTCTCATGACAGCCCCTCGTTGGTGCAGTTGATTGCAGCGGTGGCGAAAGCCAGGTCGGATGCAGCCGGCTGGTGGCCGTTGCGGCTGGGAGCCTGACTGGCTACGGCGGCGGCCAGGTCGGCGCCGGTGACTGTTTCGTGTTCAAGCAGTAGCGCCACGACGCGGTCCAGGTCTGCTCGGTGGGCAGTCAGCAGCGCGACGGCCTGGTGTTCTGCGTCGCGCAGCAGCCGGGCGGTTTCTTCGTCAATCGCCAGCTGGGTCTCGTTCGCCGGCGGCCGGGTGGCGGCCCCTGGGGCGGCGTCCGGGAAGCTGACTGGTCCGACCCGGGTGGACAGGCCCCAGTCGCGGACCATCCGGGTTGCCAGGTCGGTAGCTGAGACCAGGTCGTCGGCGGCGCCGGTGGACGCCTCACCCAAGACCAGGGTTTCGGCGGCTCGTCCGCCGAGCCGGACCGCGAGTGAGTCGGTCAGGTAGCTGTGCGGGTATAGCCGCCGCTCGTTGACGGGCAGCTGGTGCGTGACGCCAAGGGACTGACCGGCAGGCAGGATGCTGACTTTGAACACAGGGTCTGCGTGCTTGGACAGCATCGCGACCAGGGCGTGGCCACCTTCGTGAACGGCGACTGCGCGCTTTTCGGCGGGCGGCAGCACGTTGGGGCTGTCACGGCGCCCGAGCAGGATCCGGTCCCTGGCCGAGTCGAAGTCGACGCCCTCGATGACGACCCGGTCGGCGCGGACGGCGTGAAGGGCGGCCTCGTTGACCAGGTTGGCCAGGTCGGCGCCGGAAAAGCCGGGGGTGCCGCGGGCGAGTACGCCGAGGTCGACGTCGGCGGCGAGCGTCTTGGCTGCGCTGTGCCTGGCCAAGATGTCGCCCCGCTCGGCTCGGGTCGGTAGGCCAATGTCGACGATTCGGTCGAACCGGCCGGGTCGCAGCAGCGCCGGGTCGAGCACGCCCACCCGGTTGGTCGCGGCGATGACGACGACGCCGGTGGCGGCTTGGAAGCCGTCCATCTCGGCGAGCAGCTGGTTAAGGGTCTGCTCCCGTTCGTCGTTGTGCCCGGCCCCCTGGCCGCGTTTGCCGCCGATGGCGTCAATCTCATCGATGAAGATGATCGACGGGGCAAGTTTGCGGGCCTGGGCGAAGAGACTTCGGACCCGGGCGAGCACCACGATGCTCGCGACCAGGTTGGGGCGGCGGCGCGCGACCAGGTTGACGATCATGCCGCCACGGCTGTGTCCGACCAGCGCGACCGGCCGTCCCTCGGCCGCGGCGACGGCTTCCAGTCGCGTGATGAGGCGCTCGACCATGGCGTTGGTGCAGCCCAGGTTGGCACCGATGCCGCTGCGGAAGGTGCGGTGGTCGTGGCGGCGAAGGTGTCGCGACAGGATCGTCATCGGCACGTCGCCAGCGATGAAGCCCGGCGCCAGCACCACCGGTACGCCCAGGCCGGGACGTGGCTGCGGAACGGGACGTCCCAGCAGGGCGAGCATGCTGCGGTAGGCGTGTGCCTCCTGCCGACGCGCCTCAGCGTCGGGGAGGAAGTCGGTGCTGGACAGCGCGCCGCCGGTTTCGGTGCATCCACGATCAGGTTGCTCGGTCGGTCAGCCGGTGCGGGTGCTGAGGTCGTGGCGATGGCGGTCATGGTCTCGTCCTTGAGGTAGGTCGTGGGTTCCAGGCACCGTGCAGGTGG
>JAABUM010003418.1_pt1 | contig 19476 bp, 16 predicted proteins | sample 5559161 | NCBI WGS metagenome assembly JAABUM01 (sample SAMN10711868, study PRJNA513369) | rock metagenome | isolation source: Antarctica rocks | place: Antarctica: Victoria Land, Siegfried Peak nord | reverse complement strand
GACGTCGGCGCTCCACTCCGCTCAGAACCTCGACCCGCATCGACCTGATGACCTTTAGGCTAGCCGTAAGCCCGTAAGGTCGACCGCACGCCCATCATCCGCAAGGCGGCCCTCGTCGGAGGCGTACCACGAGACCACAAAGCGCGGCAGACAGAACGAGTCACTTTTCACCCAGCGACCGCCCCGATGCGTGAAGCCGGGGGCGAGCATGGCGATGACGCGGCTGAAATACCGCCGCCAAGCCGCCGATCACCTCCGCGACCACCACAGCGAACCATTGGGGACCGATCGGCAGCACCACATCCGTCGTGCCGAAATAGGTGTGGTCGCCGATCAGGGCGAGCGAGGTCAGGCCGGCGGCGATCACCGTCCCGAGCACGAGACTGCTAACGCGTATCTCGAATGACCGGCTCATCTCCTCGATGCCGAACATGATCCCGGCCAGCGGCGCGTTGAGGGCCGCCGTGGTGCCGGCGGTCGACCCGGCGAGCAACAGCCCAGGCTGCCGATCCGGCTCGAGGCGGCCCAACAGGTCGCGGAGGCGCCGAACTGGACGGTCGGCCCATCGCGACCCGCTGACGCCCGCAGACCAGCCCAAGCATGAGCAGGATGATTTTGCTCACAATCAGGCTCTAAATTTCATGAGTTTCGTTCGGAACAAATCTCTGCCTGGTAGGTTTAGCCAAAATATACAGTGGGGGAAAAGAGATATGCGCAAATTCAAATTTCTCGGTACGATCTGCGCTGCAGTTGCGATGATCACGACCAGCGTCGCCGTCGCCGGTCCAATGACGCCCGGCACAGCAGGCTTGAACGAAGCCGGCCTGAATAGTCAGTTTGAAACTGTTGTCATGAAGGGGACGAGGGCGGGCAGGATGAAGCAACGCCATCGTAGCCGCACAACATTTTGCCGCTCTCAGCCATCGCGATGCTGACTCGATAGGTCGGATCTCACAGCGCCGCGAGAGTCGGCTTATCATTACATTATATAGCGTTCCCGCTATCTACTAAAACAGCTAGCGGGAATGTAACAGTAGGCTGACATCACTAGCCAATTTGGACTTACTGCGCATTACGAGTGATAAATTTTAAGTCACCAACTGTAAATGGTGCGGTATTGGAGACAACCGCTTAATAGTAGGGGATTATCCCCTTGACGCAGGTAATGGGTGCGATGACGCCTCTGAGCGTCCATGCCGACAAAAGCCGCCGTGGTCAGGAAAAATGCGCGCCGCATGTCACAGCCATTCGAGAACAAACCACTAATAGATAAAATGGCGTTATGACGGTTTGCGCCTTCCCGACGTCAGGGGACGCTTGGCGCATTCCTTTTTTCGTGTTACCCCACATGCAGGTTCATGGGGGTTTAGGTGGATCAGTACGTGATCGCCCAGATGAAGGCGGAGGAAGCTGTGCTTCTCCGCAAATTGGAGGCTGTGAGAGCGGTGCTTGCCTTGTATGGCAACGCACTGCCCAGCGCTGCCATTCCTGCCGAGAAGCCGCCCGCAACGGTGATCGAGGGCGCGCGCCCAGCGGCAAAACGGGGTCAGGTGCCGCTAGACCGGTTTAGCGCCTACGGGGCCGAAATCGTGCGTGCATCGATGCAGTGCATCGCCGGTCAACCGATTCGCCCGGTTCGCACCCGCGCGCTTGTTGATCTAGTTCAATCAACCGGAATCGCGATTCGTGGTGAGAACAAGGTCAACGCACTGAGCGCGCTTCTTGCCCGCAGTGAGGACCTTCTCGGCCACGGCAAGCGAGGATGGTCCCTCGCGTCAGACAACGGCAGATATGGGGGCACCACCCCCGGCGAGAATGAGGCGTCACCCGGCTACGCCGAGGACGCCTCAGACCCCGGAACTCAGGACGGTAGCTCGTCCGAGAGTTCCCCCTCCAACCCATCCCCGAACGGGAGCACGAGCTAGGAGTATCCCTATGTGGCAAACCGCCTTACCAGGCGCTTAATGCCGTGCGCCGAGTGCTGGGAAACCCGCTCTCGGCGGCGGCTTTCTCCCTAGCACAGGACGTGGTGGAGGTCTATAACGAAGCCTATGCGCTTCGCGAAAGGCACTCCTATGTCCATCATTCAGATGCGCCGGAAGTCCGTACCAAAGCGGCGGCCTTCGGTTCAGCGAAAGGCTAAGAGAGTGTACGCAATCGCATTCGATTTGGATACGGCCCAAGCCGAGGCCGTTTGTGGCCCGAGTTGGCGGGGCTGCTACGACAAGCTCAAGATCGTCCTCGCCGAGTTCGGCTTTGATCGTGTTCAAGGCAGCGTTTACTTCGGCGATGAATCGTCGGACGCGGTTCGCTGTGTCATGGCAGTTCAAGAGGCCGACAGGCGTCATGCGTGGTTTGGACGTGTGGTGAAGGATCTCCGCATGTTGCGGGTGGATGAAGACAACGACCTGATCCCGGCCCTGAGCAATCGCTTCCGATTTGAGGACGGGAAAGCCGCTTGAACACCCCCGACCGCTTAACTTTAGCCGAAGCGCTAACAAGCGGTCGATTACCCGACTTCATCACCCAAGAAGAAGCGCGCGGCGTCGGCCCGATCGATCCAGCCGAGTTCGACGCCGCCCTTGCAGCCCATGTCACAGGGCCGCAATCAGAAGATCGAACATCGCATTCCGCATGTGACGATGGTTCGACCGGAAAGCGAACTCGTCCAGATAGCGAGCCATGTACTTCTCGCTGACATGAATGTGGGTCGAGTCGATCGACTTCTTGAACAGCCGCCAGAACGACTCGGCATGGTTCGTGTGATGGGTCACTTTCGCGCGGTAGTCGTAATAAGCGTACTCCTTGGCTCCGTGCTTCACGGTGCCGTGCTCGAAGCCGTCGCCCTCCAGTAAACCATAGCTCATCAGTTCGTCCGTCGAGACGATGGAGCCGGGTTCAACGTTCGCCAGCACCTCTTTGCGAAGCGTCGCCTTCTTGATGTCAGGGATCACCTTCGCAACGATCCGGCCGCGGCGCTCCTTCATGCCCATAACGATCGTCTTGCCTTCGGCTCCGCGACCGCGCTTGCCGGAGCGATGGCCGCCGACGTAAGCCTCATCGATCTCGACATGGCCTTTCAGCATGGCGAACTCTTCCGCGTTGCCCATGAGGGTACGGATTTGCTGCCCCATGCGCCAAGCCGTTTTGTAGGTCACGCCGAGCGTGCGCTGCAGTTCCTTGCCGGACACGCCATGCCGGGTCGCGATGAACAGATAGATGGCGTAGAACCAAACCTGAAGCGAGGTGCGGCTATCCTGAAAGATGGTGCCAGCGCAGGGGTAAACGTGATCCCCGCACTGAGCGCAGGCATAGGCCCGACGCTCCGCTAGCTTGTGGAACGTCGCATCCTTACCGCACTTCCCGCACACATGACGGAGGCCGTACCGCACTTCCATGATGCGGGTCAGGCACGCGTCGTCGGTGTCGAACTGGGCAAAGAACTCGCGAACCGAAAACGCCTGGACGTTGCTGACCTGGGTTCCGGCCTGGCTCTCTCTGACGCGCTTGCGGGTGGGCATCGGTTCTCTCCAATGCCAAAATCCTAGATCAATGTCGTACCTGCGTCAAGGGGATAATCCCCTAATAGTATTGGTTATTCCATGCGCGTGTGCCCTCCGAATCTACCGTGAAAACTATGCTTAACAGAGTTACAGAAGTCACAATTGTATTCTGAATTATAGATATTGTGGCGACGACTGCCGGCATAACTGCTGCAGACCTTTTAAAGGTTAGATTAGAACTTGGTTGCGTGCATGCGGGATTTCGTCTCCATCCACTACCCCGAAGCCAAGCGGATCAGTGTCGTGCTGGACAACCTGTCCACCCATTCTCCCGGAGCGCTCTACGAGACTTTCCCGGCCGCAGACGCCCATCGCATCCTGGATCGCATCGAGTTCCATCACACGCCCAAGCACGCGAGACAGCATGCCATTCGGGGGTCGAAATCATCGCCCGCGACGGTGCCGGTCTGTTGGCAGGCTTTAGCACCTGTCTACCAACCGGAACTCGCCTTCCGTCGTGTCGGTTCCCGGGAATTGGCATACGAAAGAACGACTGCCTACAAAACCGCGCCTATTGCGGCCCATGCCCGCCGAACAGATGAATCCGGCTCAGCGCTGAATAGGTCACGGGCATCACCCAAAGTACGAGAGGGATTTGCGCGATCATCCCCGAAATGATCGCGACGGCGAGCGGCTGCAACATGGCGGAGCCCTGGCCAAGGGCAACACTCAAGGGCAGCAGGGCCAGAATGGCCGCAATAGTCGACATTGCGATTGGGCGAAACCGGTCGACACCCGCCTGGATCAGCGCGTCGGCATCGCCCTCCTTTTCGAGCGATCGGAACTCGGAAATGTAGAAGATGGCAACCTCGGTGACGATACCGATCACCATCGTCAAGCCCATCATGGCCGTGATGTTTCTCTCGATGCCGGTAACCCAGAGACCAATGAAAACGGCGCCCATTGCCAGTAGAGGCATGGCGATGACGACCAAGGCCGTCAAGAAGCTCTCGTAGAGGAAAAGCAGGAGGGCAAAAACCGCCAAGATCGCAGCCCCGAACACGACAGTGAGGTCGCGCATGGCGATCCGCTGCTGTTGGTATAGGCCGCCGAGTTCATACGTCGCCGATTTGGGAACGAGCTCGGCTGAACCGAGCAGGCTCTCGACCTCGCCGGCCGCCGACCCCACGCTGCGCCCGTCGATCCGCGCCGTGACGGCAACCATGCGTTTGAGGTTTTCGCGGTCGATCTCCGCTTGACCCGTAACGATATCCACACTCGCTATTCTATCGAGCGCGAAAAGGTGTCCGTCGGCGGCCCGCATCTCGAGGCGGCCTACCGACTCGACCGTGCTTCGATAATCCTTGGGTACCCAGACTCGTATGCCCACCATCTTTAACGTCTGTTCGACCCGGCTCGCCACCCTCCCCGACAGATAGTCGGCAAGTTGTATCGTGACGTCTTCGGGTGTGACCCCTTCCAGGGCCGCCTTTTGCCGATCGACCTTGGCCTCGAGCGCGTCGCCGGCGATCACGACGCCGTTCTTCACGTCGACGACGCCCTTGACCTTGGAGATCGCCTGCGCGACCTTTTGTGCCAGGTCGTGCAATTTTGTAGGATCGTCGTCGAACAGCTTGATCTGAATGGGCTGCGGGACCGACGTGAGGTCGCCGATCAGATCCTCCATAAGTTGTGACATCTCGATGGTTATCCCTGGCACACGTCCTCTGATCCGGGCGCGAACGTCGGCCATGACAGCATTGATCCCACGCCGGGGCGGCGGCTTCAGGCGGACGAAGAAGTCTCCTGAATTTGCTTCCGACAAGCCCCCGCCCAAACCAAGTCCGGTCCGTCGCGACCACGTGAGCACCTCCGGCATCTCCTTGAGAATAGCCGCAACTTCGCTGAGCACACGGTCAGTCTCCGTCAGGGACGTGCCGGGCTCTGTGCGGTAGTCGAGGATGAAGCCGCCTTCATCCATGGACGGGATAAAGCCCGAGCCAACCTGGGTGAAGGCGAAAGCTCCCGCACCGGCGAGAGGCAATACGAAAACCAGCGCGAGCCAAGGATAACGGATGCCGCGTCGGAGCAACGCACCGAGCGACCGGTCGCACCACGCTCCGATGCGCCCCTTGTCTTCGGCGTCGATGTCCTTCTTGCCAAGCACGCCTTCGGCGATCAATGGCACGACGATCCATGCAAACAGAAACGAGATGACCAAGGCGCTCGCCATCGTCAGGGAAAGAGCCTTGAAAAACGCGCCCGTGACCCCGGTCAGGAAGGCGAGCGGGATGAAGATGATGATCGTGGAGGCGGATGATCCCACGAGCGGCCGGGTCAGTTCACGGGCGGCGCCGATCACGCGATCATGAGTGTCGCCCGATCCCGACCTGAGGCGACGCAGGATGTGCTCCACCATGACGATGGTGTCGTCGATGATCAGGCCCACCGCGGCCGCAGCACCGCCGAGCGTCATGATGTTGAGGCTCATGCCCAGGAGCTTAAGAAGGAGACCCGTCATGGCGAGAACCGCCGGCACGACGACAATGCCGATCGCGGTGATCTTCCAGCTCCAGAGGAAGACGAACAGTACCGCAGCCGCGAGGCCGACGCCGATAGCGATGGCGTCGCGCACGCTGCTGGCCGAATCGGATACCAGAACACCCTGGTCGTACCATGTCTTGATGACTGTTCCGGGCGGAATGGCGCCAGCCAGTTCGTGAAGTTTGGCCGCCAGGTCGGCGCCGATCTGAACCGTATTGGCACCCGGTTGCTGATAAACCGGCATCAGAACGGCGGCCTGCCCCTCGGCCGCCACCCGCGTATAATCGGGCACGTCGGCGACACCTACGGTGGCGACATCCTCGAGCTCGATGATGCCGTCACTCCCGCTCCTCAGAACGGTGTGCCGGATCTGGTCGAGTGACGAGAAGCGCGTATCTGAGAGCGCGAGGAAGAGCCGGTGACGGTCCTCAAGTCGGCCGACGGCCGTCAACACGTTCGCGGCGGTCAAGGCCTTGACGATATCGGCGAGCGCCAGCCCACGCGCTCTGATCCGATCGGGTTCGACGCTGACGCGATACTCCTCCTGCTGGCCACCCTGAACCGCGACTTTTGCTACACCGCTCACCGTCGAGAGGGCGGGCGCGAGCTTGTATTCCGCGAGGTCACGCAATTCGATCTGGTTGAGCCGGTCCGAGGTCAGGCTGAAGGCCACCACGGCGAACACCTCCGGATCCATTCGGCGGGCGGAATATTGGGTACCGGTCGGCAGCTGCGGTAAGGTTTGTCCGACCTTCGCCTCTACTTCGAGCAACGCGACATGCATGTCCGTGCCCCAGTCGAAATCGACATCGATGTCCGCGCTGCCACGGCTCGTCTGCGAACGGACGTTGCGGACGCCTGCGACCGAACGCACCGCCTCCTCGAGCTTGCGCGTGATCTCGATCTCCATCTGAGGGGCCGGCCGGGTGCCCGCGTCGACGCTGATCTGAACGCGCGGGAAACTGACATGCGGAAACAGCGCCACCGGGAGGCGCAGGATGTTAACGACGCCGGCGAGGATCGCGACGAGGATCAGGAACAGAACAAAGCGACGGTGCTGGACCGCCCATTCAGCGAACCGCATGATCGGCCCGCTCGACCTTCATGCCGTCCTTGAGTTCGTAGTTGCCCTGGATCACGACCGGATCCCCGGCTTTGATCCTTCCACGAACGGCAACCACGCCTTTCTCCTCGGCACCGGGGGCGACCATGACGCGACGCGCGTGACCGCCTTCAACGGTGAAAACATATGCGCCCTTGCGGTCATACAGGATCGCTTCGCGCGGCACCGCAAGGGCACGTTCGCGATGCAACACGATCGTGCCCCGCATTTGAGTGCCGATCAGGGGCGGGGCTCCGCCGTTCGTTTCGACATCGACCCGGACATCGACGAGACGGGTGCGTGGGTCTATGACCGCGTTCACGGCGCCCACCTTGCCTACAATTGTCTTGGCGGGATCGAAGGTCGGCGTGAGCGTGACGGCCAACCCTGCACGAACCTTGCCGACGTCCTCCGGTTCCACCCCGAGGAAGACCGCAAGCGCGTTGTTCGGGGCCAGACTTAGGATCTTGGCATTCTGCTGGATCTGATCGCCCTGGGCAACTGCGACGGACGTCACGGTGCCGGAAATCGGAGCCACGACGGTGATCTGTTTGTTTTCAGCCCCGATCCGCTTTTGAGCATCCAACGCCGCTTTAGCATCGTTGAACGCAACGCGGGCTTGATCGAGTTTGACCTTGGTCGCGGCTCCCTCCTTCCACAAGGTTTCAGCGCGCCCCAATGCGGCCCGGGCATAACCCTCTGCGGTCTGGGCTTTGTGGAAAGCCTCTTCGGTTGCAGCCGAGGCAGACAACTCGGCAACAGGGCTGCCCCTTTCGACGCGCTGGCCAGACCGGACGAAGACCTTGCTCATCGTTCCCGCATAGCGCGCGTCGATCGAAAGGACCTGTGCCGGCTGCGATTGCACTTTGCCAAAGCCGCTCGTGGTCGTCTGGAGTAGGCGCTCGCGGATCGGCGCCGCAACAACGTGGGCGATAACACCCTTCACCGGCGCGGCGCGCGCTGGAAGGGCCGGACTGAGGCCGGTGAGAGTCGGGACGCACCAAGCGGCAATGCCGAGCGATATTCGCCGGACCGAACCAAATCGAGCTTTCGCGCTCAAAGGCAGATTCCGAAAGAGAAGATAGCGCCCATCGATGATTAGGCTCCTACCTGGATCAGCGCAAGCGCCTGCTCGAACGACGCTCATCGGGTGGAAAGGCCCGGCTCCATAGAACGGCCGGCAGTTTCGCTTTGGTCGAAGGAGAACGCACAAGTTCGGTAACGTGAAGGGTGACTGCGATCTGCGGCTCTTGGCTGCCTGACGAAGCCCATCCTAAACCGAATGGGTACCCGCGTCTGCCCTCTCGTGACGCGCGCCCACCGACAAGACACGCAGGTTCGTGAACTGAACTCTGAGGAGGAGGATGCAATGGACGTCGAGTTGGTTCTGGAAGCTCACGCCACGATGGGGGAGTCGCCAACGTGGGCGCCAATCGAGCGGGCGCTCTACTGGATTCATCGACGCCCAGGCCTGGATCAGGGTGCCATCGACCGAGAAATGGTCCTGTCCATCAGGGCATGCGCCATGAAGCTGAGCTTGGCCTCCCGGCGCCGTCCCTTGCGGTAGAGCCTCGCCTCAGGATCGGTCGTGCTCCGGTGCGTGTCGTTGGAGAGACGCTCGCCGTGGAAGTCGACCTCGGCGTTGCCTATGCACCACTGTTTGCACCGATGGCTGCTAAGGATCGACGCTGAATGCTGGCCGACCTGATCCGTCTCACGCATTTTGCGTCGGCCCGGATGATCTCGAGTCCGTCTCATCGCTCATGCGCTCATTCTCACCAAGCGTGCGTCGGGCACCCGCTCCAGTCTCAGCTAATGTTCGTCGGAAACGGCCCTTGATCGCGCGTCAAGGCGCACATCATTGCGCGTCGCTACAGCTAGGGGCCATGGCGGCACCCCTCAGGCGCGGGTTGCGGATACCGCCGTCGCGCCCCACAAAAATCCGCGCAGCGACATCCGACCACACATTACCAAATTGTATGACTGGCGTAAAGTTGCTGTAATGGGTACCGCGTTACACTGATCTCCCTGCAAAACGAAATAGCGCTGTAAGGTGGTTTAATCTGCAAGCGTACTTCGATCATGCAGTAAAAAGAAGCATATCGTTCGCAGATTGCTAAATTAGGTTGCTATGCAAGATGAATGGAGTAGTCAGATGAGCAAAGCTAATCAAATGGTGAAATCGCCAGTTTACGTCGTCATGACAATCATGTCAGTCGTTCTCCTCACTGGGGCGACGAGCAGAGCGTCAGCCATGCCGACACCAAATACGCTTACGGAACCTAACGTGGCGCCCCAACCCGTCGCATACCGTCACACGAGGCGGGCAGGTCTTTATAACTGTCGAGCTGGTAGCTTGCACACCCGGCTTGAACGCCAGGCCTGCGGAGCGAACTACATGCGCTATCATCGCCGATATAGATAGGATTCGAGCAGGGGCGCCGTCGACAGGCGGCTTCCCTGCGCAGACCCGCCCGATGTGCCGGGCTTGAGTGTGATGCCGAAGCGCTTGGCCAATAAGCACCGGTCGAGGCATCGGACGGCAAGATCTGGAGGGTTATCCTGTTTACTGCCCTGTCCTTGCGGCGGCGACCGCGCTCCGAGGTGGTGCTCGCAGCAGGTTTCTTGTCGCTCGGCCTATTCTTGATGGTATCGGTGTTGTTCTCCGTTCGCCAGCAGATTGACGACGTGCTGCTGCGCCGTGCACTCAACGTTGAGCTTGATCTCAGCGATTTACTATCGGCTCTGCTGGATGCCGAAGTCGGCCAGCGTGGTTACCTGTTGACAGGCGATGAGACGTTTCTCGCTCCCTACCGGACAGCGTCGGACAGGCTCGATAAGGAACTCGGCCGGCTTGGCACGGCTGTGCAAGGCGATGCGGACCAGGTCGCCACGATCGCCGCCATCGGCGTACTCGTCGACCGAAAGCGGGCCGAACTGGCGCGGACCCTCGTGCTGCATGATCGCGGCGACACGACCGGCGCCATGCTTCTGGTCCGTGGTGGGACCGGCATGGCCCTGATGGACAACATCCGGCATCTCGTCCATCGGATGGACGCGGAACAGGACAGACTCGTCGCGAGCCGCCAAGCGACGGTCCGGACTGTAGGGCTCGTCACCTCGGTCAGCACCGGCATCACGCTGGTGCTGATGGGTCTTGTAGCCTTGGCGGCGCTGTCAGAAGTCCGGAAGCGGGCCCGTCTGGCGCGCTTTCTGCCGGCCGAAGTGGCATCGCGCTTGGCCGAAGACGATCACGGGTTGCGAAGCGGTCGTAGCGGCCCCGCGACGGTCGCCTTCGTGGATATTCGCGGATCGACGGCGCTGGCCGAGACGCTGACTCCGGCGCAGCTGTCCCAACTGCTGACAGGCTTCCGACACGCGGTCTCGGCCTCCGCCCGCCGCCACGACGGTATGGTGGATAAATTCGTCGGCGACGGAGCATTGGTGGTGTTCGGAGCGCTGGACGGTGACGAGCGTGCCGCGGCTCAGGGTCTCGATTTCGCGCGTGACCTGCTCCAGCAGCTGTCGCCGACGGCCGGCAGCGAACCGCCGTTCCGCATCGGGATCGGTCTCCACCACGGCGACGTCGTCTGTGGCATCGTAGGCGATGATGACCGGCAGGAGTTCACGGTGCTGGGCGATACCGTCAACGTGGCGTCTCGTATCGAAGAAGCCACCAAGGCCTTCGCAACGGAGCTGCTCGTATCCGAGGCGGTGCTGCGCCAAGCCGGGGCGGACCTTGGTGCTTGGCGGCAGGTCAGTTGCGAGCCGCTGCGCGGCCGACACGAGCCGACCCCGTTATACGTCCAACTGACGGACACGCAGCCATCGTGAGGTCCTGGAGCTTTCGTCAGGAATGCCGACACTTCAACCGAATGAGACCTCGCGGTGAAGTCGGTTTCGATAGGCGACCCTCGTCGCTTTACCAACGGTAACATGCGGATCGATGCAATCCGATCTAGGAACGTCAGCTATTGAAGGGAAATCTGTCGTTTGCGTGCCGTCCAGGTCAGTCCGTCCCTCAATCGCCATGCGGTGCTGTTGCGGGTGGCCGCGATCCCGGCCGTCGTGGTTCCGCTCATGGCCCCGTGCAGTTGCGCGGAGTACCTGATCGACCCCCACACCGGCGTCTTCACGCTGCTCGTGCCCGCATCCGGCGCACACGGGCTGACCTCACGCCCGGGCCGGCTACGCCGCTTCTGCGTTCTGCGCGCCTGCATCGGTGGCCGACCAAGCGCTCCACGACGGCGCGTCCTGGGCTGGAACTTTCGCACCAGTCGTCGGCCAGGATGTCGCCCCGCTCGGCAACCTGTCACGCCGGCCGCCGATCACCAGGCACAGGCGACCAAGTTCTTCGGCTGAAGTTTGGCGCGGTCCGAACCGTCACGTGTACGGATGCAGCGCGCGAAAGACATCGTACCGGCCGGGCTCGGGCTCGATCCCCCGGTGCACCGAGTCGTCGCAAGCGAAAGGTGAAGCTTCGGCTTGCGTTGGTGCATTAGGTGCGATGCGCTCGCCGCTTTGGCCTGATCGTTTCCGGCGCGATCACGGCGCGGCAGGTCGGGGACAGTTCGGTGGCCCTCAGGTTCAGGCAGGCGACGATCCGGGTCTCGTCGGGGATGTCGCCCGCGCAGAGGCGGAACACATCGGGCCGGCAGCTGTCCTCGTCCGAAGCCGGGGCGCGCTCCTGCGCGCTCGCCGGGGAGAGCGACGCGGCCAGGAGGGCCGGAAGCAGGAGGCGGCAGAAGCGGAACGTCATGGATCGATCCTGGGTGCTGTCGCGGCTCACCGGGGAAGCCCGGCCGCGAGGTCGACGCGGGACTGCGGGCGATGCCCCGCCCAGACGACCGCTGCGACGACCGCAGCCGCCGCGATGGCCAGGAGCATCGCAATGTAGGACCACGGGACCGTGAGGGCGTCGGGCGGCGGGTCGAACACCCCGCCGAGAAGCTTGACCAGCATCGCTGCGACCGGGACGCCCAGGGCGGCGCCGAACGCGATGCCGCCGCCGAGCACGACGAGGCCCTCGGCCCAGAGAAAGCGGGACGCGGCCCGCTTCGAGGCCCCGAGCGCCCACAGGACGGCGAGGGTGCGGCGGCGCTCGACGAAGCCGAGCCCGAGCACGAGCCCTGTGGCGGCGCCGACGAGGGCCAGGGCGAAGCCGAGCTCGATGCCGGCCAGCCGCCGCAGGTCGACGGCCGTGAGGCTCGAACCCACGAGCCTGGTCGCCTCGTCGAGGTCCGTGACGACCAGGGGCGAACCCGTCCCGAGCACCCGCCGGACCGCCTCGGCGACCCGTGTCGGGCTACCGTCGATCCGGGCCAGCACGAGCTCGGCCCCCGGCGAGCCGGTCTCGGCCGCCACATAGGCGGTGTTGGCGACCAGGAAGGAGTCGTGCGGCGCCGTCGGGAACTCGTTGACCACACCGGCGACATGGAAGGGGACGCTGCGGAAACCCTGGTTCTCCGCCATCTCCAGCCGAAGGTTGATCGTGTCGCCGATGGCGAGCTGGAAGTCGTTGACGGTCTCCTGGGACACCAGCACCCCATCGGGTGTCGACCCGAGCCGGGACAGCGTGGCGCCCGCGCGTCCGTCGGCCATGTAGGCATCGGCGATCGTGGTGGCCTGGCCGATCCGCGCCGGGTCGATGCCGTAGAGGTCCTGCAGGTCCTGGCCCACATAGGCGTGACGGTGCTGCATGGGTTCGGCCGCCGTCACGCCGGGCGTGCCCCGGATCGCGCCGATGCGGTCGCCCGCGGGCGCGGCGGCGCTGCCCCGCACCGCGACGTCGGCGCCGTTGGTGAGTTCGGCATCGACGCGCTGCTGCACCACGTAGGTCGTATCGAAGACCGAGACCGCGATGCCGAACGCGATGGCGAGCGCCGTCACCACGACACCCGCCGAGATCCGCCCGCCGTCGCGGGCCACCGTGGCGGCGATCGGCGCGGCCAGCCCCTGTGCGAAGGGCCGGACGGCCCACGCCAACGCGGCCTGCCCGCGCCCGAGCGCCAGGCGGCAGAGCCGCGCAGCCAGCAGGCCGCCGCCGATCCACAGGGCCAGCGGCGCCAGGAAGGCCGTATAGTCGACCGCGGCAGCCGCGACCCCCTCCGGCGCCAGCACCACCTGGTAGCCGGTGCCGGCGCTGCGCCAGAAGATGATGGCCGCGACGGCCAGCAAGAGGACGTCGAGCCCCAGGCGTTCCCACAGCGGCGGCCGCTCCGGGCGGCTTCGCCGGCCGTCCGATACGCTGGTCCGCCGCAGGTCGGTCCAGGCCGGGACCAGCACTGCGCCGAGGGACGCCGCCGCGCCCGCCAGGGCCGCTCCGACCAGCCAGGTCAGGCCGCCGGTCCCGAGCACGCGCACGCCGAGCGCCATCGACAGGCCGAGCGCCAGCGCGGCGCCCGCGATGGCGCTGCTGACCGCCACGGTCGCGGCTTCGACCGCGGCGGTCGCCAGCACCTGTCGGGGTGAAGCGCCGCGAAGGCGCAGCAGCGCCTGTTCCCGCCGCCTGCGGTCACCGCCGGCCTGCACGACCGTCGTCGTGAGGAGCGCCGCCAACACCGCACCTGGGGCGCCGAGGAACAGGAACAGCAGACCCGCGTAGAGAGCGTCGGCCCGCACCGCGTCGAGGCGCGCCGCGAGGTCGTCCGCCACCGTCGCTGTGCCGGCCGCCCTGAGCTCGAACTGGTGGGACCGTCGTACGGTCGCCGCATAGGCGTCGGACGGATCCGCCGGCAGCCCCGAATGGTCCAGCTTGACGTGGATCTGCCGCTGCACGCCGACCGTCGACGCATCTGCGGCGAACAGCGTCGCCCATCGCTCGGCCGGCAGGAGCAGCACGTCGTCGGGCACCGGCTTTTGCGCGGCCGGTCGGGCCGTGCCGACGGATTGCAGCAGCGCCTGCGCGTTGGGAAGGTCGACGACGCCGTCGACCGTCACGGTGGCGGTCACGCCGCCCGACTTGGCGATCGCGATATCGTCGCCGACCGCCGCGTGGAGGTTCGCGGCCAGCTGCTGGCCGACCAGGACGCCGTCGCGGCGGCCCGCCAGAAGGCGGATCTGCCCCGGGAAGGCGTCGAGGTAACCCGGCGGCAATCCCAGCACCACTCCGGCGCCGGCCGTCTGGGTCGTGCCTCCCGTGGCGGCCGAGAACCCGGGCACGGCGGCATAGTCGACGACCTCCATAACGATCGCGGGCGCGGTATCGCGCAGCAGCTTCATGATGGCCGGCGTCCCGGCGCCGGGCGCCAAGGCGACCTGCCAGTCCACCGGAAGCCCGTCGATGGCGCGATGCGTCATGGCCTGCCGGCCCGCGGCGGCGAAGAGGCCGATCGAGCCGATCAGCGCGACCGCGAGTGCGACGCCGGCGCCGGCCGCGGCGAGGCGCGGCAGCCGATGCGCCAGCAAGCCCTTGAACCAGAGCGCCATCATGGCCGATCTCCCGGAACGTCGCCCGTCTGCAGCGCGCCCTTGTTCATCAGCCAAATCATGTCGAGCCGCTTCGCCACAGAAGGATCGTGGGTCGCCACGACGAGCGCGGCATCCGATGCTTCGACCGCGACGAGCAGGGCGTCCATGAGCCGGGCGCCGTTGTCGGCGTCGAGCTGTCCCGTCGGCTCGTCCGCGAGGACGAGGCGCGGCCCCGTCACGAGGGCGCGCGCCGCCGCGACCCTCTGGGCCTGGCCCCCCGACAATTCGTCGGGGACCCTGTCGGCGAGGTCGCCGACGCCCAGCAGGTCGAGGGCGGCCCGGGGAGTCAGCTCCCGACCGGCCGTGGCCGGCGCGATGGCGAGCGGGAGCGCCACGTTCTCCAGCACCGTCAGCGTGGGCAGGAGCGATGGCGACTGGAACAGCATGGCGACCTCGGCGGGCCTGAGCGCATCGCCGTTGCCGGCCGCCGCCGCTTCGCCGAGGGCCGGCCAGCGGATCACGCCGTGGCTGGGACGATCGAGTCCTGCCATCACGGACAGCAGGGTCGTCTTGCCGCTGCCCGACGGACCCATGACGGCGATCCTGTCGCCGGAGCGGATCCGGAAGGACGCTGGGGCGAGCGCGTCGACGTTCGACCGGCCGTCGCGGTAGCGGCGTTCGACCGCGACCGCTTCGAGCAGCACCTCGGCATTCGAGGCGCGCGCGTTCGACGCCGCCGTCCGCGGGGACGCCCAGCCGCTGGCCTCGCTGCCTGTTCCGAGCTCCGGTCCTCGCGGTTCGACCCGGCCGTCGCGCATTGCCAGCACCCGCGTCGCCCGCCGTGCCAGCGCCATGCTGTGGGTCGCGATCAGGGCTGCCCCGCCCTGCATCCGCCGCCGGTCGATGACACCGAGGATGTCGCGTTCCGTCACCTCGTCGACCTCGGCCGTGGGCTCGTCGGCGATGATGAGCGGCGGGTCGGCCGCGAGCGCCACCGCGAGCGCCCCCCGCGCCAGTTCCCCGCCCGACAATGTGCCGGGCAGCGCCGTGGCGCGGTCCTTCAGGCCGACGGACTCGAGCAGTTCTTCGACCCAGAGCCCGTCGCCGCGGCCGGCCAGCCGCGCCTGCAGTCTGACATTGTCGGCGAGGTTCAAGTGACCGAACAGGTTCCCCGATTGCATCACGATCCCGACCGCCCGGGTCCGAATGGCGGCGCGTTCGACCTCGGGCCGATGCGTCACCGCCGCTCCCGCGATCGTCACCGACCCTCCCCCCGGTTCGTCGAGTCCGGCCGCGCAATTGAGGAGCGTGGACTTGCCGCTTCCCGACGGTCCGACCAGCGCGACGGTCTCGCCCCGGCGGACCTCGAGCGAGACGCCTTGCAGGGCGGGGACCTCCATGCCGCCCCGGCGGAAAAACCGGAACAGGTTCGCAACGTCGAGGACCGGAGCGGTCAGTTCCATCGGAACGACTCGGCCACGAGCTTCCACTGGTCGGCATTGTCGGCTCCGGCCGGGGCCGAGAGCGTGAGCGTGGCGCGCTTGCCGGGACCACCGATCACGAAGCGTTCGTTTTCCAGCCGCACCCGCTTGCCCGTGACCGTGTTGGATTCGGAGTTCGACGTGAAGGTGATCTTCACGGCCGGACCGACCGGCAGCTTGACGGCCGCCGAGGCCGCGACCGTGACGGCGCGGTCGAGCTTGGCGAGCTCGGCGACGTCGGTGCTCTTGACCTCGGCCAATGTCGGGGCGGTGGAGGCGGGCGTGATCGTCACGACGATCTCGCCGTATTTGTCGGAGAAATCGACGCCGCTCGGGACGTCGCGCCGCGCCCAGCCTTCCGGGATCTTGAGCGAGAAACCCTGCGGCGCCCGGTAGGTGACGAAGACCTGATCGTCCGGGATATCGCCCGGCGGGTTCCTTTCCGGTGCGACCGCGGTCTCGGCCGCGTGGGCCGGCCCTGCGGCCGGCAGGACGGCTGCGAGCGTGACCGCCATCGCCATCGTGGCGAGGAAGGCCGTCCGCGTGGTGTATCGGCGGGTCATTGTCTCGTGTCTCCTTGCCGCAGGGTCGATCCGCGGCGCGCCCCCCGGCCCAGGGGCCTCCGCGTCAAGGGTCTCAGCCCGTCTTGCGAAGCCGGACCATCGCGAGAAGGCGTTCGGACGATGTCTCGCAGAGCTGCGCGACGCGCTCGGTCGCGGTCCGCCCCCAGGGTCGCGCCACCAAAAGGGCCGCAGTGGCCGCGACCAGCGCGGCTCCAGCGATATCGACGGGATAGTGGGTCCCGAAGAAGACCCGGGCCCAGCCGACCGCCGCGGCCAGGACCAGGACCGCGATCCAGATCCGCGGCAACCGCGGCGGGGGTCGCAGCCGCAACGAGAAGGCGAGCGCGAACAGCAGGGTCGCGTGGTCGCTCGGGAAGCCACTGTCGCGCACGTGGTCGAGATAGTTGCGCGCCGGCCCGTCCATGAAGGGCCGGGGTTCGAAGACGATCGCGGACAGCGACGCCGCCGCCACCAGGGCGGCACCTCCCGAGAGCGCCGCCGCGACGGCGACCCGACGGTCTTCGGCATCGGGGCCGAGCCACAGTGCCGCCAGCAGCGCCGGACCGAGGAACAGTGCCCATCGCGCCACGACGATGGCGGCCAGCAACGATGAGCCGCCAAGGTCGGTGGGCGCCCCCGCGAGGGTGAGCAGCCAGTGGTCGAAGGTCGTCGGCACGGGTTCAGGCCTTGCCGACGTCGTCCATCTTGGCGAGCAGCGCCTTCAGGCTTGCGGCGCAGTCGGCGGTCTTGGGCAAGGGCGTCCGAAGGTCCGCGAGGGCCGTGTCGATCATCTTGTCGAGCATCGTCCAAGCCGCCGGATCCTTGGGCTTGAGGGTGGCCTCGGCCTTGTCCCAGGAGGTTTCCAGATCCTTGATGCGGGTTCTGGCGGCCGCGACGTCGCCCTTGTCGACGATCTTCAGCGTGTCGGCCGCGATGGTGCGGTAGGGCGCGAGGTCGCCGAGCGTGGACGCCGCGATCCGGAGCTGCGGCGAGATTGCGGAGTCTCCGGCGCTGGCCGGGGAGGAAGCGGCGCCTAGGGCGATAAGACCGGCAAGGCTCAGAGCGGAGATCGTGGACATGACGAGGTGATCCTTGGACGTGGGCAGGAGCGGTTTCATTTTAGGGGCTTGCCGGCCTTGGTCATCGCGTCCGCGATGGCTTGGTGGCAGCCTGCATCGTCGTCCTTGCGCATGGCCGCGGCGGATTTGGTGGCGGCGTCTTGGAAGGCCGCCTTGACGGCCGGCGCCTGGTTCGGCGTCTTCATGGCATCCTCGAGCTGGATCATGTCGCTCTCGCAATCGGCGCGGGCGACGCTCGCCGAGACAGCAAGGAGGGCGAAGGCGGCGAGGGCGGTCGAGGTGGTCTTGGTCATCATGGGGACGGTCCTTGGAAGGGAGGAGGGCCGAAACGGCCCGGGTTCGGCCGGCGTCTCAACCGCGCGCCTCGGCGGGGTCGAGCCGGTCGGTCTTGCTGATCGTCAGATAGACGACGAGCATCAGGATCACGGCGAGGAAGATCAGGCTCGTCGTGACGGTGCCGAGGCCGAAGCCGCCGGCGATGACGGGTTTGGCGAAGAGGTCGCCCATGGAGGCGCCGAGCGGGCGCGTCAGGATGTATGCGGTCCAGAACGAGAGGATCGCGTCGAGCTTGAGGGCGTAGTGGGCGAAGGCGACCAACGCGATCATGGCGGCGAAGACGATCGCGGCCTGGCCGTAGCCGAGGTCCAGCCTCTCGGCCAGCAGATCGCCGACCGACGTCCCCATGGCGAAGGTGAACAGGATGGCGGCCCAGTAGTAGAGTTCGCGCCTGGTCGTGAGGATGGAGTGGATCGACAGCGTCCGTTCGCTCCGGTACCAGGCCGCGAACACCACCGCGAGGATGATCGCGAAGGCGATCGAGGTGGTGACGAGGCTGATGCCCAGGCCGTCGACGAGGTTGTCCGAGACGAGGGTTCCGACGACGCTGATCGCCACCACGGTGAACCAATAGAGGGTCGGCACGTAGCGCCGCGCCCGGACCTGGAGCAAGAGGGCCGCCAGGAAGACCGCCGTCATGATCAGCGACGTGACGGTCAGCCCCATGCCGAGCCGCACCGACAGCAGGTCGGCCGCCGTCTCCCCGACGGTGGTGGCCATGATCTTGATGATCCAGAACCAGAGCGTGATTTCCGGGACCTTGTTGAGCAGGTCGCGACCTTGTGATCTCGTTGCGATGTCCATGGTTCAGCCCTCCGGGCGCGTTCTGTCGGACGGTCGGAGGACCGGGGCCGCGCCACCTCGGGGCATAGGGGTAGTGCCGTCAGCCTTGGCTGCGCCTTACGCGAGATTTACTTTTTGGTAAGCTCCGGGTCGCCGGCCTGACAGGCCGGACACGCTCTGCTACTGGCTTCGATGGGCTGCGGATCGCGGCCGCGATGGATCGAGGCATGAAGATCCTCCTCGTCGAGGACGACACGAGGATGGCCGGCTACACGGCCGACGGGCTCACGCGCCAGGGCCACACCGTGGACGTCGCCCACACGGGCCGCGATGGTCTGTTCCTGGCGGCGGGCGAAAGCTACGACCTGCTGATCGTGGACCGCATGCTGCCCGAGATGGACGGGCTGTCGCTCGTCAAGGTGGCGCGGGGCGCCGGCCTCATCGTCCCGATCCTGTTCCTGACCACGATGGGCGGCATCGACGACCGGGTCCAGGGGCTGGAGGCGGGCGGCGACGATTATCTGGTGAAACCCTTCGCCTTCGCCGAGCTCGCGGCCCGGGTCGCGGCCCTGGCCCGGAGGCCGCCCTTGAGCGCCAGCGCGACGCTGCTCAGGGTCGCGGACCTCGAGATGGACTGCGCCAAGCGCAGCGTCATGCGGCGCGGCACGGCGATCC
>JAABUM010003417.1_pt1 | contig 19483 bp, 14 predicted proteins | sample 5559161 | NCBI WGS metagenome assembly JAABUM01 (sample SAMN10711868, study PRJNA513369) | rock metagenome | isolation source: Antarctica rocks | place: Antarctica: Victoria Land, Siegfried Peak nord | reverse complement strand
GGCCATGAGCGAGGATGCAGACCCCGCGCCCGTTCGCGCCCCCCGCCCCCCCGCCCCCCCCCGGGCCCCCCGGGGGGCCGCGGGGCCGCCCCCCGGGGGGCCACCCCCCCCCCCCCCCCCCCCCCCGCGCAGGAGACCACGCATGCCCACCGCTCCCACCCTCCCCCCGACGGGCTCCGTCACGATGTACAGCACGACGTGGTGCGGCTACTGCCGCCGGCTGAAGAGCCAGATGGCGCGCGAGGGAATCGCGTTCACCGAGGTCAACATCGAGCAGGACGACGTCAGCGCCGACTATGTGATGAGCGTCAACGGCGGCAACCAGACTGTGCCGACGCTCCTCTTCGCGGACGGGTCGGCCGCGACCAACCCCTCGCTCGCGGAGGTCAAGGCGCGCCTGTCCTGACGGGGCGCGACGCCGGGCGCTAGGTGCGCACCCAGGCCGGCTCGTCGGGCGGCCCGAGCGGCCCGCCGTACCAGTGCTCGATCAGCCGCCGGGCGATGGACAGTCGCGGTGACAGCACGATCGCGCCGTCCGCGACGGCGGCCGCGAGCTCGGGCCGGGACCACCACCGGGCCTCGGCGATCTCGTCCTGGTCCGGCCTGAGGTCGGTGTCGACGGCGCGAGCCGAGAAGCCGACCATCAGCGAGGCCGGGAAGGGCCACGGCTGGTTGCCGAGGTAGCGCACGTCGCCCACCGCGATGCCCACCTCCTCCCGGGTCTCGCGGGCAACGGCCGCCTCCAGCGGCTCGCCCGGCTCGACGAAGCCGGCCAGCACCGAGACGCGACGGGCCGGCCACTGCGGTGCCCGGGCGAGCAGCAGCCGGTCATGGTCGTCCAGGACGGACATGATGACCGCGGGGTCGGTGCGCGGGTAGTGCTCCGTCCCGTCTGCGGTGCACCGTCGGGTCCAGCCGGCCTCCGCCGGCACCGTGGGGGCACCACAGCGGGGGCAGTGCGTGTGCGTCACATGCCAGTTCGCCAGCGCCTGGGCGGTGGTGAACAGACCGGCGTCCCGCGCCGAGAGCCGGACCCCCAGCTCGCGGAGCGTCGCGCGGGACTGGCCGTTGGGGGGCGTGGCCGCTGGAGCCGGCTCCCCCCTACCTTCCTGCCCGGCCTCGGCCACCACGGCGAGGTATGCCGTGCCGCTCGAGTCGGTGCCGAGGAACATCGCCAGGCGGCCCGCGTCGTCCGGCTCGGGCGCCCTGAGTGCCAGCCGCTGTCGATCCTGCGTCGGTGCCGTCGGTGCCGTCGGTGCCGTCGCGTCGGCCAGCTCCAGCACCCGGGTGGCCCCGCTCTCGAGCAGCCTGTCCAGCAGCCGGTGGTCCTTGCGCAGCGCACCAGCTCGGTCGAGCGTGCCGCGGGCCAGAGCCAGGTCGACCAGAGTTTCCGGGGCTCGGCTCACGCCTGACACTGTAGGGCGCGCCGTCGGCATACGGTTTGCGGGTGACCCCCAGCCACCTCGTCCTCGCCGCGCTCGCCAGCTCCGCTGTGCCGGGGCTGGATCCGGTCGCAGTGGAGAGCGTCGCCGGTCATGCCGGCCGGCAGTTCGACGTGGCCTTCGTCCAGGACACTCAGGACCGTAGGTGGGTCGTCCGGGCGCCGGTCGGCCCGGCCGCGTCGGCGCAGATGGAGCAGACCATCTCCCTGCTCGGGCTGCTGGCGCGCCGGCTGCCGTTCGCGGTGCCGGCGCCTCGCGGCTTCGCCCCGCTCAAGGACGGCGGGCGGGTGATGGTCTACCCCTACCTCGCCGGCCGTCCCATCGACCTGGCCGCCCTTCCGACCGGCCCGGGACTGGCGGCCGAGATCGGGCGCGCCGTCGCGCAGCTGCACAACACCGACCTGGGGCTGTACGAGGAGGCCGGCGTGCCGGCATACGACCCGGAGAGCTACCGGACTCGCCGGCTCGCCGAGCTGGACCGCGCCGCAGCGACCGGATCGGTCCCCAGCGCGCTGCTCGGGCGCTGGGAGCACGCGCTGGAGGACCTGGCCCTCTGGCGGTTCGCCCCCACCCCGACGCACGGCGCGCTGACCGGCCGGCACATCCTGGCCTCCTTCGACGACGAGCAGGACGCGGCGAGCGGTCGTGTTCGCGCCCTGACCAGCTGGGAGCACGCCCAGGTGGCCGACCCGGCCGACGACTTCGCCGGCCTGGTGGCATACGCGTCGCCGGCGGCGCTGGACACCGTCCTGGAGGCGTATGCGCACGGGCGAGCCGAGCGCCCCGACCCGCACCTGCGCCGCCGCGCCCAGCTGGCGAGCGAGCTGGCGATCGTCGGCGGGCTGCTGCGGGCGCTGACCGGTGACCAGCTCGAGCTGGCCCAGCTCCACGCGGACCGGCTGCGCGACCTGGAGGCCCGGGTCGCGGACCGCTTCGCCGACCCGCTCACCGATGACGACCGCCCCACGCGCGCTCCTGCAACGAGGGTGGCCGGGGGACCGACCCTCGACGCCCTGGATCGGGATGGAGCCGAGGCGGCCGACCCGGACGACGAGCCGGGCTACGACCTCGAACCCGCGGAGCCGGACACCTGGACGCGGGAGCGTGCCGTGGAGTCCGAGCGGTGGCCGGCCGGGTCGTCCGGTGCCGCTGAAGAGACCGAGGTCATCGACCTCGCCGCCCTGCCAGGCGCCACCGCGACGGCCGGCCCGACGGACGAGGGGGACCTCGACGCTGACCCCGCCGACAGGGATCTGACCCACCACAACCTCGACCTGGGCACCTCCGGCGGTGACCCGACCGGCGCCACCGGCAGCGGCCCGACCGACGCCGACCCGACCGACAACGACCCGACCGAGGCCGACGCAACCGCGCCACCACCCGGGCGACCGGCCTGACCGCTCAGGCCCCGACCTGGGCCAGGACCCGGCGCAGATCCCCCTCCTCCGGGAGCGGCGGCCAGACGGTCTCTCCGGTCGCCGCGTAGTAGAACGCCGCATCCACCTGCGTCAGGGGCAGACGGCGCAGCCGGGCGAACGCCAGCCGGTAGGCGCCAAGCTGGACCGCGCGCGCACGAGCCTGGCGGCCGGTCGGGGTGGCTCCCGTCTTCCAGTCCACGACGGTGAAGCCGCCGCCGGGCCGGCCGAACACCGCGTCGATCCGGCCGCGGACCGCGATGCCGTCCACGACGGTCTCCACCGCGAGCTCGACAGCCTCGGGGCTGCGCTCGGCCCATTCGCTGGCGAGGAAGAGCGCCTTCATGGCGGGCAGGTCGCCGTCGTCGCCCGGGTCGTCGTCGGCGCTGCCCGGCAGCTCCAGGACGTCGAGGAACGCTGCGCGGGCGAAGTGCTGCTCCACCCAGGCGTGGAAGGCGGTGCCGCGTCGGGCGGCCAGCGCCGGCGCCGAGGGGATCGGCCGGCGCAGGTCCGTGGCGAACCCCTCGGGGTCAGCGGCCAGGGACACGACGTTGGACGCTGACAGATGCCGGGGCACGAGGACCTCGGTGACACCGTCACGGGTGACCGCCTCGGCCGCCGCCCGCTCTGCCAGGAGCAGGGTGATCTCGCGGTCGGCTGGCCCTTCCAGGACGGACGGCGCACCCGCGGGCTCAGGCGCAGCGTTGTCCCAGGCCGCGTGCACGGCTGCCACAGCGTCGGCCAGCTCCAGCCGACGTCGAGCCATCGGGTCGCTGGGCCACGGCATCGACTGCGGTTCGGCCGTCCGGGGGTTGCAGACGCCCTTGACGTCGCCGTCGACCGGCTCAGGCATCGGCTCCCAGTGGCTGACCTCGACCAGGGCACCTACCGGCTCGGCCGGCTGGACCGGGCCGCCGGGGGGCTCCACCAGGTCGGTCAGGAACCGCGAGGTCACCCGGGGCGTGGTCGCGTCCGCCCAGATCGGCGCAGTCAGCAGCATCTCCCGCCTGGCCCGGGTGAAGGCGACGTAGGCCAGCCGCCGCTCCTCCGCGACGCCGTGCTCGCCCCCGGCCGCCACGAAGGACCTCAGCGCGGTATCCAGCGCCGCCAGGTCGCTCACCGTCCGCCACGGCAGGTGCGGCAGGCCGTCGCGGTCCCCGCGCAGGTCGTAAGGCACCCCGGCCAGGCCGCTGCTCCATCCCCGGTCAGCGGGGGTGGGAGCGTTCCACCGCCCCTCCTTCCACGAGCTGACCCCGCTCTGCAGGGCCGGGAAGGAGGCCTCGACCAGTCCGGGGACGGCCACGACGTCCCACTCCAGTCCCTTGGCAGCGTGCACCGTGAGCACCTGCACCGCCGCGTCGGAGACCTCGATGTATCCCTTGTCGAGCCCCCGCTCCTGCTCCTGCGCGGCGGCGAGCCACGACAGGAAGCCGCCGAGCGTCGGCCGTTCCGCGGACGTGGAGAAGGTGCCGGCCACGTCGGCGAAGGCGTCGAGGTGTGCCCTCGCCGTGGCCGGGTCGTACTCCGGCCGCGCGAGCACCTCGATGTCAAGGCCCAGCGCGCGCTCGGCCGCGCCGACCAGGTCGGCCAGCGGCAGGGCGGTCAGCTCGCGAAGCCGGCCGATGACGCCGCGCAGGCCGGCAAGGCGCTGCAGGCCCAGGGCGGAGATGCGCTGGCCCTCTCGGCCGGCCCAGGTCGGCGGCGGCAGGGCGTCGAGGGCCTCGACGATACCGACCTGGTCTGCGCTGTCCGGCGCAAGGTCGCTCACCACGTGCTCGGCAGTCGCCGACGCGGACGGGGAGGTGCGCGCACCCCGGCCGGTCAGGGCACGCGCCCAGGCCCCCAGGCCGTCAAGGTCCGCGGGAGCGAGCCGGACCAGCGGGCCGGTCAACAGGCGCATCAGGTGGTCGCCGCGCGTCGGGTCCTGCACCACGTGCAGCAGGGAGACGATGTCGATGATCTCCGGGGTGGTCAGCAGGCCGCCGAGCCCGACGACCTCCACCGGCAGCCCCCGCTGCTTGAGCGCCTCGACCACCGCAGGGAACTGCGACCGCTTGCGGCACAGCACCGCCGCCGTGAGCGGCCTGTCCCCCGTGTCCACCTCGCGGGTCATGGCCGCTCGCCGCCAGTGTCGGTCGACCCACTCGGCGACGTGGGCGGCCTCGTCCTCGACGGTGAGCAGCCTGGCCGCCAGCACCCGACCCGCCGCCGCGTCCGGGCGGGCGCGCAGCCGCTGGACACCACTGCCCACCCGATGGCGCAGCGGCCCGGAGGTCGTGTTGGCCACGGCCAGTATCGCCCGGTCGTTGCGCCAGCTCGTGGACAGCGGCAGCACCGAGGCGGCTGCGCCGGCTCCGTGGAACAGGTGAGGGAAGCGGCTGAGCGTGGTCGCACTGGCCCCGCGCCAGCCGTAGATGGACTGGTTCGGGTCGCCGACGGCGGTGACACACATGTCCTCGGCACCCGTCGCGAACAGCTCGCTAAGCAGGACCAGCTGCGCCTCGCTGGTGTCCTGGAACTCATCGAGCAGCACGGCGCGGAACCGCTGGCGCTCCATCTCTCCGACGTCCGGGAACCGCGCGGCGAGCCGTGCTGCGAGGGCCATCTGGTCGGCGAAGTCCAGGCTGTCGCGGCTGCGCTTGAGCTGCGAGAAGGCACGGACGAGCGGGAGGATCGAGCTGCGGGCCAGGAGCACGGCCCGCAGGTCACGGACCGCCCCAGAGGTCTTCACGGCACCCGTGGGCAGCGACCCGAGCCGCTGCTCGACGGCGTCGAGGAGCTCCTCGACCTGCTCCGGCTCCAGCAGATGCTCGGCCATCTCGCCGGCGAGGTCGACCACCGCGCCCACCATCGTGGAGAACGCGGGGCCGCTCGGCGACGACGGTGTCCGCAGGAGCTCGAGCGGCCCGTCGAACCGCTCGACCGCCTCCGCCGCGATCTGCCAGGCGGCGGCCTCGGTGAGCAGCCTGGACTGCGGCTCGACGCCGATCCGCAGGGCATGCTCGCCGACGATCCGCCCGGCATACGAGTGGTAGGTGGAGACGGTCGGGGTGCCGCCCAGCACCTCCGCGCCGTCCGCCTCCGGAGCGGGGGTCCACAGGCCCTCGCGCCGCAGGCGGCGCAGCCGGCGCCCGATCCGCTCGGCCAGCTCGGTCGCCGCCTTGCGCGTGAACGTCAGGCCCAGCACCTGGTCAGGGTCGACGACGCCGTTGGCCACCAGCCAGACCACCCGCGAGGCCATCGTCTCGGTCTTGCCGGACCCGGCACCGGCCACCACAAGCAGTGGACGCGGCGGCGCCTCGATCACCATGCGCTGCTCGTCCGTGGGAGGGGGGTTGCCCAACGCAGCTGCGAGGTCGGCGGCCGACCAGCGCCGCTTACCGTCGGACGGCACGGCAGCCGAGCCCGCACCAGGAGCGGTCGCTGAGCCAGGTGCCGGCCCCGACACCGACCCGGCGAGCGGTGGGGTCGTCCCGGCCGCGGCCCATGCGGGCTGCACCATCAGATCTGGTCTCCTTCGGGTTGCAGCGGGCAGCTCGAGCGGACCGAGCACATCCGGCAGCCCGGGCCGACGGTGGCGACGAAGGACCTGCCCGACATACCCTGAGCGGTCGTCCGCAGCAGGTCCTCCGCCCAGCCGGGGTCCTCGTCCAGCGCCAGCGGCTGCTGCGGCTGCACGGTGACGTCCTTGTTGGCGGCCTTGCCGATCTGCAGCAGCGCCGCCCCGGCGGACACGGATCCGTGCTCGGGGAACGCCCCCCGCTCCACCGCCACCTGGTAGGCGCCGAGCTGCGGATGGCGCGGCAGCTCGGCGGGGCTGGGCTTTGTCGACCCGGTCTTGAGGTCCACGACCCGCAGCCCTCCGCCCGGGCCCCGCTCGAGCCGGTCCACCCGGCCGGCCACCGTGGCGTATCCCAGGTCGACCCGCAGCGGCACCTCGGCCCCGACCCGCTCCCAGCCGCCGTGCTGGGCCGACGCGAGGTAGCGGACGAGCCGGGTGACCATCGTCTGGGCCTCGGCGAGCTGTCGCCGGGACAGCCAGCCCTGCGGCAGACCCAGCCGGCCCCAGCGGGCCCTGACCTCGGCCTGGAGCGTGGCCTCGTCGACGTCGCCGAGCTCGGCTGCGATCTCGTGCACCAGGGTGCCGATCCCGGCAGAGGGCACCGGCGGCCCATCGCCGCCGGAGGCGACCAGCAGCCAGCGCAGGCCACAGCTCTGGTAGCTCTCGATCTTCGAGGGGGAGACGGTGACCTGGGCACCGTCGCCGCGAAGCGGACGCTCGTCGCTGAGCGCCGTCAGCGCCCACCACGCCGCCGGGTCGGCCCCCGGCACGCCCGCGGCGGCAAGCCTGGCCAGCCGTCGGGCCGCCAGGACGCCAGCCGTCAGGTCGCTGGCCGGCAGGTCGTGAGCCGGCAGGTCGTCACCCGCACCGTCGACCCGCACCAGCTCCCGGCGCAGCTGCGCCACCACCGACGGCAGGGTCAGCGCTCGCTCGACGTCGGTGAACGGGCGCAGGCTCGCGTCCTCGCCAGCTGCGGCGGGGTCGACCAGGTCCAGGTATACCGAGGGCTGCTCGTCGTCGCTGCGAACGGCGGTCACGACGAGCTGCTCGCTGGCCCGGGTCACCGCGACGAGGAACAGCCGGGTCTCGTCGTAGCGCACCGCGGCCTGCCCTGCGCGCAGGGTCGAGCCACGGCCGGTCACCACGTCGACGAGGCGCTCGGAGCCGAGCAGCGACCCGCGGAGGCGCAGATCCGGCCATACGCCCTCCTGCACCCCGGCGACGACGACCCGGCGCCACTGTCGGCCGGCCGCGGCCGCGGGGGTCAGTAGCTCCACGGTGTCGGTGCTGGGCGCCCGGGCGACGAGGGTGTCGCCGGCCACGTCCTGGCTGCGGATGTGCTCCAGGAACTCAGCGGGACCCAGGGAGGGCAGGCGGTCGACATAGCGGGCGGCGGCGTCGAACAGGGCGAGGACCGCGTCGAGGTCGCGGTCGGCACGCAGCCCTGCCGTCCCACCGGACAGGGCCGTACGGCGCCACGACTCGCCGAGACCGGTCGCGTCCCAGATCGCCCAGAGGACGGTCTCGGCGCTCACGCCGGGCGCCCAGCGCCGGGTCCCGGAGGGACCGGTAAGCATCCGGGCTGCCTCGACCCCGGCGGCCAGGGCACGCGCCACACGCCGCGCGGCCAGCCCGTCGTGACCGAGCAGGGCGACGTGCGGGCAGCCGGGCCCCTCGAGCACGGCCGCCGTGAGCAGCTCGTCGCTGCTTCGCCCTCCCCCGGCTGCCAGCTCCTCCCGTCGCAGGGCACGCCGTAGCCGGCGCAGCGACACGGCGTCGGCGCCGCCGACGGGCGACTGCACCAGGTCCACGACGGCCTCGCGCTCCGCCGGCCCCGGGACGCTCAGCTCCCCACGTGCACGCCGCAGCGCCAGCTCGAGCAGGGTCAGCAGGGGGCGGACCGCCACCTCCTCGCGCACCGGCAGCTCGACGGCCGGCACGGTCACCGGCACCCCGGAGGCGAGCAGGATGCGCCGCATGGTGCCCATGAGCGCCTGGCCGCGCATCACGACGGCCATCTGGGACCACGGCACGCCGTCGACCAGGTGCGCCCGCCGGAACGTCGCCGCCGCCAGCGCCGCCTCCTGTGCGGCGGAGCGCAGCAGGTGCACCTCGACCGTCCCGCCGTCCGAGACGGCTCGGGGGAGGCGGTGCGCGGCTCCCGCCGCCGCGCCGATGTGGGCAGCGACGCGCCCGCTCAGCTCCACCATGGCAACGGGGAGCCGGTATGCCGTGTCGAGGGTGATGGTCGGGCCGTCGCCGAACGCCGTCCAGTGGGTCCCGAGGATCTGCGGGTCGGCCCCCCGGAACGTCTGGACCGCCGTGTCGGGATCGCCGAGCAGCACCAGCTCGGCGCCGGGGCCAAGCGCCGTAAGCAGTAGCCGCTGGCCCGCCGGCGTCAGCTCCTGCGCGTCGTCCACGACCACCAGGCGTGTGCAGCCACGCACGCGGTCCAGCGCCTCCGGGTCTTCCTCGAGCAGGTCCGAGGCGGCTCCGAGGATCCAGGCGGGGTCGTAGGCGCCCGGCCTGGAGAACGCCGTCACCTCGTCGTACTCCCGCAGCACCTGCGCCGCAGCGACCCAGTCCGGACGGTCGTGCTCGCGCCCCAGCTGCGCCAGCCGCTGCGGCTCCAGGCCACGCTCGACGGCCCGCATCAGCAGATCCCGGAGCTCGGCGCGGAAGCCCCGAGTGGGCAGCGCGGCGCGGACCCGCTCCGGCCACTGCGGCGGCTTGCCCTCGTCGGCGGCGTGGCCGGCCAGGAGCTCGCGCAGCAGCACGTCCTGCTCGGGCCCGCTGAGCAGCCGAGGCGGGGGGTCGCCACGCAGCGCGGCCGCCTGCCGCAGGATGCCGAACCCGAAGGCGGCGGGTGTCCGGGCCAGCGGCTGGGTCGAGGTCCCGCCGAGGCGGACGGTCACCTGCTCGCGCAGAGCCGCGGCGGACAGGCGCGAGGGGGAGAGGATGAGCGCCGCGTCGGCGGGGAGCCCCTCTCGTCGCACCCGGTCGACCACGACCTCCACGGCGGTCAGGGTCTTGCCGGCGCCGGGCGCTCCGAGCACCCGCAGGACCGGCCCCCGGTGAGCGACAACCGCCTGCTGCCGCTCGTCCAGGCGCCGCTCGTCCAGCTGCCGCTCGTCCAGCTGCCGCTCGCCCGGCTGCCGGTCGCTCGGCGGGCGCCCGTCGGGCAGCCGGGCCGGCGAACCAGCCTGGTCAGGCGCGCCGGACCGGCCGGTGGGGTCGACCGGTCCCGGGGCGCGGCGCAGCGTCAGCACGGCACGAGTGCATCACGGCCCACCGACAGGACCCGTCCGACCGACCGGGCCGTCCCCCGCCGCGGGCCCGGACCAGCGGGCCCGGACCAGGTCGACCCGCCGGCCGGTCAGCCGGTCACCTACCAGCGGCGTGCCCTCGTCCCGGTAGTGGCCGAGCGCTACGTCCTCCTTGCCGACCGGCGGGTCGCCCCCGGCGCGCAGGACCCGCCACCAGGACGTCAGTCCGCCGTACCGGGACAGCACGTTGCCCACCCGCCGGGGACCGCTGCCCCCGACCATCTCGGCGACGTCGCCGTAGGTGACGACCTTGCCCGCCGGGACCTGGTCGACCAGGTCCAGGACCGCCTCGACGAAGTCCGGCAGGTCGCCCGCTCCGCCGGCATGCGCAGCGACCGGCTCACCTGCCGGGTCGCCGGGGCGGGGCGGCGCATGCATCAGCGCACCGCCGCGCCGTGCTCCTGGTACCGCAGCCAGGCCTGTATGCCGCCGCGCAGCGAGCGCACGTCGTCGCGTCCACCGCGGCGCAGGATGGCCGAGGCCTCGGCGGACCGCACACCTGACGCGCAGTAGAGGACGACCGGCCGTCCGTCCGGCACCAGCGAGAGCGCCGCGCCCGAACGGAACTGGTCCATCCCCACCGCAAGAGCCCCGGGAATGCTGACCACCGACCGCTCGGCGTCCGTGCGCACGTCGACGACCACGGTCTGCGGAGGCCCCTGGGCGCCGACGGCGCTGAGGATGGCGCACAGGTCGGCAGCGGTGACCTCCTCGACAGGGGGCGCGTCGCCGCGGCCGGGGGCAGCCGGCATACCGCAGAAGGCCTGGTAGTCCTGAAGTTCGGTGACCGTCGGCGCATCGCCGCAGAGCGCGCACGAGGCATCGCGCCGAACCGGCAGCGAGTCCCAGGTCTGCCGCAGCGCGTCGTGCACCAGCAGCCGGCCGACGAGCGGCTCGCCGGCGCCGGTGACCAGCTTGACCGCTTCGGCCGCCTGTACCGACCCGACCACCCCGCACAGCACGCCGAGCACCCCTCCCTCCGCGCAAGAGGGCACCATGCCCGGTGGCGGCGGCTCCGGGAAGACGCAGCGGTAGCAGGGGCCTCCGGCTGCGGGCCACCAGACGCTGGCCTGCCCGTCGAAGCGGTAGATCGAGGCCCAGACGCACGGTATGCCGCGCAGCACGCAGGCGTCGTTCAGCAGGTACCGGGTGGGGAAGTTGTCGGTGCCGTCCAGGACCAGGTCGTACCCGGCGACGACCTCCATCGCGTTGTGGGCATCGAGGATGAGGTCGTGGCGGACGACCCTCACGAGCGGGTTGACCCGCGCCAGCGTCTCGGCGGCCGACTCGGTCTTGAGCCGTCCCACATCGGACGAGCCGTGGACGACCTGGCGCTGCAGGTTGGAGGAGTCCACCACGTCCGCGTCGGCGATGCCGATCATGCCGACGCCGGCGGCGGCGAGGTACATCAGCGCCGGGGACCCGAGCCCGCCGGCCCCGACGACGAGCACCCGGGCGTTCTTCAGCCGGCGCTGGCCGTCGACGCCGATCTCGGGCAGCAGCAGGTGACGGGCATACCGCTCGAGCTCCCCGGCCGTCAGTGCAGGGCCCGGCCGGACCAGGGGACGCAGCGCCATGGCCTCGAGACTACCCGCGGCCGTGCGTGGCGCGGTGTGTCGCACAGCGGCCGGCGGGCACGCGGGCGGCCGGTGCACGAGCGCTTTGCGATCGCCGTCCTTGGGTATGGTCCGGACATCCTCATACCGAGCATCCCCTAGCCGACGGAGCAGTCATGGCACCTGCCTTGCCCTCAGAGCCGACCATCGCGGCGACCGAGCCATCGAGTCCGGCGATGGCGCCGGGCGTGCCCGGCGTCGAGCCGGCGACGCTGGCCGAGCCGGTCGAGCCGAGGGACCCGTTGCCGCCGAAGGCGGACCAGCAGGCGCCGGAGGCGGTGTCGCCGACCGGCACCCCGACCGGCGCCCCGGTCGACGCCCGCAGCCAGGCCGGCGCCCACCTGACCACCTCCCAGGGCCTGCGCCTGCCCGACAGCGACCACTCGCTGAAGGCCGGGCCGCGCGGTTCGGTGCTGCTGCGCGACCACCACCTGCGCGAGAAGATCACCCACTTCGACCACGAGCGGATTCCCGAGCGGGTCGTCCACGCCCGGGGCACGGCCGCGCACGGGGTGTTCCGCTCCTACGGCACGGCGGCCGGGGTCACCCGGGCCGGCTTCCTTGCCGGCGACGTGGAGACCCCGGTGTTCGTGCGCTTCTCCACGGTCCTGGGCTCCCGCGGCTCAGCCGACACGGTGCGTGACACCAGGGGCTTCGCGGTGAAGTTCTACACCGACGAGGGCACGTTCGACCTGGTCGGCAACAACATCCCGGTGTTCTTCATCCAGGACGCGATCAAGTTCCCCGACATCATCCACGCCGCCAAGCCGCACCCGGACCGTGAGATCCCGCAGGCGCAGAGCGCGCACGACACCTTCTGGGACTTCGTCTCGCTGCACACCGAGGCCCAGCACCACACCATCTGGAACATGTCCGACCGCGGCATCCCGCGCTCCTACCGGATGATGGAGGGCTTCGGCGTCCACACCTTCCGGCTGGTCGCCGCCGACGGCACGACCAGCCTGGCCAAGTGGCACTGGAAGCCCCAGGCAGGCGTCCACTCGCTGGTATGGGAGGAGGCCCAGCTGCTCGCCGGCATGGACCCCGACTTCCACCGCCGCGACCTGGCCGACGCGATCGAGGCCGGCGCGTTCCCGCAGTGGGAGCTCGGCATCCAGGTGCTGCCCGACACCGAGGAGCAGACGTTCGAGGGGATCGACCTGCTCGATCCCACCAAGATCGTCCCGGAGGAGCTGGCACCGGTGCAGCCGGTCGGGCTGATGACCCTCAACGCCAACGTCACCAACTTCTTCGCCGAGACCGAGCAGGTCGCCTTCCACCTCGGCAACATGGTGCCCGGCATCGACGCCACCGACGACCCGCTGCTCGCCGGCCGGCTCTTTTCCTACATCGACACCCAGATCACCCGGCTGGGGGGTCCGAACTTCGGGCAGATCCCGATCAACCGGCCGCAGGCGCCGGTCAACGACATGCTGCGCGACGGGATGCACCAGAGCGCCGTCCACGCCGGGGTGGCGCCGTACCGGCCACACTCCCTGGACGGCGGCAACCCGTTCGTCGCGGGCGCGGCCGCGGGCGGCTACATCGAGTTCCCGCAGCCGCTGCCGGCCTCGACCAAGGTGCGCGCCGCCCCTGCCTCGTTCGACGACCACTTCAGCCACGCCCGGCTGTTCTGGCTGAGCCTCACCCCGGTGGAGCAGGCGCACACCGTCGCGGCCTACACCTTCGAGCTCGGCAAGTGCTACGAGCAGAGCATCCGCGAGCGCCAGCTGGCCGCACTGGCCCAGATCGACCCCGTGCTCAGCGCGTCGGTCGCGGAGGGGCTCGGCCTGCCCGCGCCGAGCCCGGCGACCTCCCTCGCCGAGGTGGAGCCGAGTTCCGGCACTCTCGCAGGTGGGCAGGGGCCGGTTCCCCGTGGCCGGTCGGGTGATCGGGATCCTGGCCGACGAGAGCTCCGACCTCGCCGCCGTGACGCTGCTGGCGCAGGGCGTCACGGTGGAGGGCATGACCGCGCTGGTGATCGGTCCCCATGGCGGCAGGCTCGGCATGGGCACCCCCGACGAGGTGCCGGTTCAGCGGACGCTGCTCACGACGCGGTCGGTGGAGTTCGACGCGGTTCTGGTCGCGGGCTCGCCGGCCCCCGACCCCCGGATCAGCCTGCTGCTCGGCGAGGCCTTCCGGCACTGCAAGGCGCTGGGCGGCTTCGGCGGGGCGGAAGCGGTGTTCGCCGCGTCCGGGATCCCCGACGGGTCCACCGGCGTCGTGCTCGGATCCGACCCGATCGAGGTGCTCGCCCAGGTGATCGGCCTGCTCGGGGAGCACCGCGTCTGGGACCGCTTCCCGGTCACCGCGGGCTGAGCGCGACGGCATCACCGCACGCGCACGCCCCACGCGCGGGCTCGTCCGAGCGTAAGATTCAGCGGGCCGCCGACCGCCGGTCGGGCTCGCTGGCCCTGGGCGCGGAGCGCCGCGGGCAGGTCGCGGGACGAAGGGATGCCGGTATGTCGCTGACGTCGCGCGCTGCCGCCGGCCAGCCTCGGTCGAGCCAGAGAGGCAGGCTGCCGCGAACGGCGCGGCGCCTGCAGCTGCTCGACGCGGCCCAGCAGGTCTTCGTGGCAGCCGGCTACCACGCGACGGTGATGGACGAGATCGCCGTCCGCGCGGGCGTCTCCAAACCCGTGCTGTATCAGCACTTCCCGGGCAAGCTCGAGCTCTACCTCGCGCTGCTGGACCGGCACTGCGGTGGGCTCGCCGACTCCGTGCACGCCGCGCTCGCGTCCACCACTGACAACAAGCTCCGGGTGCAGGCCACGGTCTCCGCCTACTTCGAGTTCGTGGCACGAGAAGGTGCGCCGTTCCGGCTGGTTTTCGAGTCGGACCTGACCAACGAGGCCAGCGTCCGCGAGCGGCTCGAGCAGGTGACGCTGACCTGTGCCGACGCGATCGCCCAGGTCATCGCCGAGGACACGGACCTCCCCGCGGACCAGGCGCACCTGCTCGGGGTGGGCCTGACCGGCATGGCCCAGGTCTGCGCGCGGTACTGGCTGGTGCAGGGCTCCTCAGTCCCCCGGGACGAGGCCGCCCGGCTGGTCGGTGCCCTCGCTTGGCGCGGGCTGGGCGGCTTCCCGAAGATCGAGCGCGCCGGCGGCGGGGAAGGTATTGCGCCTGCCGGGGGTTAGCCTTCCAGGCAGTTCACCCCACGAACGAGAGGCCACGGCTGTGGAGGTCAAGATCGGCGTGCAGAACGTCGCACGCGAGGTCGTCCTGGAGTCCGACCAGAGCGCCGACGAGGTCATCAAGAGCGTCGAGAAGGCGCTTGCCGACGGCGTCGCCCTGCGCCTCTCCGACGACAAGGGTCGCGTGGTGCTCGTCCCCGTCGCGACCGTGGGCTATGTCGACATCGGTGCGCCCGAGAAGGGACGCGTCGGTTTCGGCACCGTGTGAGTCACGTTAGGCAACCGATTTCGCGTATTATCCCGACATCGCCACCGCGAGGTGTCACCGTGGTAAACGTGCTCCCGGACCCGGGAGGCGCAACCCCTGGAAGGAACTGACGTGGTAGTCAACATCATCGGCACGATCATCTTCGGAGCTGTGATCGGCATCCTGGCGCGGCTGGTCCTGCCCGGCAAGCAGGACATCAGCATGGTGATGACGGTCATCATCGGCATCGTCGGCGCGCTCATCGGCTACTACCTGGCCGGCCTGCTCGGCGTCAAGCACACCGGCGGCATCGACTGGATCCGCTGGATCATCAGCATCGTCGTCGCTGCGGTCCTGGTCGGCGCCTACAGCGCGGCCACCGGGCGGCGAGCGGTCCGCTAGTCCGCCACGCACCGCACGCAGCAGCGGGGCCCCACCCACTCGGGTGGGGCCCTGCTGCGTCAGGCGGCCAGCCCGAGCAGCGTCATCCGGCGGGTGTGCTCGTCGGTGAGCCGGGCGAACATCCGGCCGATCTCGGCCAGATCGGCGCCCGGACGGCTCGTGCCGCCCACCAGGAGCGAGGCAAGGGCGTCTCGCTCGACCGCCACGCGCTGCGCCTGCGACAGTGCCTCACCCACGAGGCGCCGACCCCAGAGTGCCAGCCGCCCGGCGATGGACGGGTCCGCCTCGATCGCCTCGCTGACCACCTTGACGACGAACTGGGCCTTGCCCTGGTCCTCCAGCACGGCGTGCACCAGCGCCTGCGTGGAGGGGTCGACGTACGCGGCGATCTCGCGGTAGAAGTCCGTCGCGATGCCGTCCCCCACGTATGCCTTGACCAGCCCCTCCAGCCACCCGCTGGGCTTGGTGCGGTCGTGGAAACCGTCGACCGGACCGAGGAAGGGCGCCATCGACGCCTCGGCGTCGACGCCCATCGACGTCAGCCGCGCGACCAGCGCCTCGTAGTGGTGGAACTCGGCCACGGCCAGCGCCGCCACGGCGGCCTTGTCCGGCTGGGTGGGCGCCATCTCCGCGTCGGCCGCAAGCCGGGAGAACGCGGTCAGCTCGCCGTAGGCGAGGGCTCCGAGCAGGTCGACGACCGCCTCCCGGTAGACCGGCTCGTCACTGAAGGGATCGGCGCCATCGTCCGCGGCGGCCGCGTCGCGCGGCACACCGGCCGCGTCGTCTGCGCTCATGAGCGTCCAGGGTAGTGGGGGCGCGTAGACTGGAGTCCTCATCAGGTGCCCGATCGGCACGACGATGCGCCTCCCGATGTGGTGCAGCAGCCCCCAGAAGACCTCCGATCGGCCCGACCGACGGAAGCTGCAGACCCTTCATGACCACTTCTCCCGCACAGTCCAGCATGCCCGGGCACCAGCCCGACGAGGGTTTCACCCCGCTGCCCGACGATGCCTCCGACGCCGTACAGGAGCAGGCGGCGAAGAGCGCCGCCGCGGCTGCGCTGCTGACCTTCGCCGACTTCGACGTCCACCCCGACATCGTCCAGTCGCTCGCCGGGGCCGGCATCGTCCACCCCTTCCCCATCCAGGCGATGACGCTGCCCGTCGCGCTCGGCGGCCACGACATCATCGGCCAGGCCAAGACGGGCACCGGCAAGACGCTCGGCTTCGGTGTCCCGATGATCCAGCGGTCCGTGAGCCCGCTCGACGCGGCGTTCGCCTCCTTCCCGCAGGCCGGCAAGCCGCAGGCCCTGGCCGTGGCACCCACCAGGGAGCTGGCCGTGCAGGTTGCCGGCGACCTCGAGCGGGCCGGCGCCAAGCGGGGCGTGCGCGTGCTCACCGTCTATGGCGGGCGCGCCTACGAGCCGCAGATCCAGGCGCTCCAGCGGGGAGTCGAGATCGTCGTCGGCACCCCCGGCCGGCTGATCGACCTGGCCAAGCAGGGCCACCTCGACCTGTCCGCGGTGCGCACGGTCGTGCTGGACGAGGCCGACGAGATGCTGGACCTCGGCTTCCTGCCCGACGTGGAGACGCTGCTGTCCCAGACGCCATCGACACGCCAGACGATGCTGTTCTCCGCGACCATGCCGGGGGCCGTGGTCGCCCTCGCGCGCCGGTACATGAGCCAGCCCACCCACATCCGGGCGATGGGCGACGTCGCGGACGGGCACACCGTCAAGGCGATCGAGCAGTTCGTCTACCGCGCCCATGCCATGGACAAGGTCGAGGTCCTGGCCCGCATCCTCCAGGCCCGCGAGCGCGGCCTGACCCTTATCTTCAGCCGGACCAAGCGAACCGCGGCCAAGGTCGCCGACGACCTCATCGACCGGGGGTTCGCGGCGGCGCCGCTGCACGGCGACCTGGGTCAGGGTGCCCGTGAGCAGGCGCTGCGGGCGTTTCGCAACGGCAAGATCGACGTGCTGGTCGCCACGGACGTCGCCGCCCGGGGCATCGACGTCGAAGGCATTACGCACGTGGTCAACTACCAGTGCCCGGAGGACGAGAAGACCTACCTGCACCGGACCGGGCGCACGGGCCGCGCCGGCAACACCGGCGTGGCGGTGACCATGGTGGACTGGGACGACATGCCGCGGTGGGGCTTGATCAACAAGGCACTCGACCTCGGCATCCCAGAGCCGGAGGAGACCTACTCCTCCTCGCCACACCTGTTCGCCCACCTGGACATACCGCCGACGGCGACCGGTCGGCTCCCGCGCGCCGAGCGCACCCGTCAGGGACTCTCGGCGGAGCAGGTCGAGGACCTCGGCGAGACGGGTAGGCACGCCAAGGCCGATACGGCCGCGCGTCCCGGCGGAGGCAGGCGAGGAAGCGGACGCCCCGGCGGCCCCGACACCGCCGGCGGCGGTCGCCGGCCGGCTCGCGACGCATCCGCAGCCGGCGGTGGACGGCGCCCCCGCTCGGCGGCCCCCGACCAGGGTGAGGCCCCTGCTGGTCCGGTCGAGTCCACGGTGCGCACCGACGCGGGACCGCGCCGCCAGCGCAACCGCCGGCGCACCCGCGGCGGCGAGCCGGGCCAGACGGGTCGGTCCGACCAGGGCTGAGCCGTCGCGGGCCACGTAGCGCGAACCCAAGTTCGAGTATGCACACAGCCAGTGAGGTCAACCAGAACAGCGCCTGTCCCAGTCCGCGTTCGGCTTGCGGACAGGAAGACACTCGCGGCCGACCGTCAAGGTCCGGATCGCCGCAGCGCTGCGAAGGTCGCCTACGGTGAGCGTGTGGAGCTAGCGCCGATCACGCGCGCGAACTGGCGCGACGCGGCGGCCATCCAGGTTGGTGCAGGTCAGTTGCGGTTCATCGCCAGCTACGAACCGGTCGCTCTCGTCATCTTGTCCAAAGCGTTCGTGCGGGTCGGCGATGTCGACTGGTGGCCCTATGTAGTCCAGGACCTGGGTCAGTGCGTCGGGGTGCTCGCGTTGGTGGATGAGCGCGAGCGCAACGGTCAGGTGGCACTGTTCCATCTACTCATCGACGCTAGCCGCCAGCGGTGCGGTTACGGCCGAGCGGCGCTACGGCTCGTCGTCCAACTCGCACGCTCACTTGATGGATGCCAGCGACTTCACCTCACCGTTCACCCCGACAACCAAGCAGCGCTCAGCCTCTACTTGTCGGAAGGATTCACCCGAGACGGATTTGATGACGACGGCGAACTGCACCTCTCGATTGCCGTCTGATAGGGCCGGTGTCTCTACGGCTGACTCCGTCTTGGTGAGCGTTCGTCCTACGAGATGGACGCTAGCCCACTGTCAGGGTCGGCGAGCCAGGGATAGCTGGACTGTGGCGTCGATGTCGAACCTGTTTGGTAGCACGGCGTGGATGCGATGCAGGGCCTCGGCCCGCGCCTGAGCGCTCAGCATGAGGTATGCAGAGACGGTGGACAGTCGTCCCGTGAAGTCGGCGGCTGTCGTCGTCGTCACGCAGGGCAGGTCGCGTTCCGCGCTGTCGGTCAGGCCGTCGGCGGCCGCCATGTCCTCGATTGACCACGGGTGGACGACGCTTTGGTCGTCGTCCGGGAGCACCTGCTTCTCGGCGTCCTCCACAGCCGCGCGAAGGACCGGATCCAGCGGTTCGCCCATGCTGCCGAACAACGCGAGCACGCCCCCGGCGCTGGGCCTTTCCCTGCTTGACAAGGACGACGTTCCTGTGCGTCTGCCCGCCTGTGATGGCCGCCGAGCGATACCAAAGCAGACGACGGCACGCTGGACACCTCGACGAACTGAAGGCTCAGCCGGATCTCGTCGAGCAGTTTGAGCGGCTCGCGGCGGAAGGACCGCTCGGACTGGGACTACTGGTGAAGATCGATACAGCGACAGCGGTGACGGCCGCGGAGGTCGCCCATGCGGTGCTGGTGGTCACTCGACGAGCCCGGTCCTCCCCTTCCCTCTAATGACACGGCGAGCGGGGGTAAGTGACCCGGTCCGGACCGCGACCGAACATCACCCGTCTTTCGCTGGGATAAACGGCGCGGTAGGAACTGCGCGAGAATCACGGCAATGGCCATTGAGATCGTCTTCGAAACTCACTCCTGGAGTGAGGACAACGAACGCGGAGTAGCAACCGGCTGGCTCCCTGGCCGGCTGTCCGATCGTGGCAGGGACCTGGCTCACGAGCTGGGCGCGCGCCGCCGCGATGACTGGAGCGCCCCGCATTCCCCGGATTACGAACCCACTAAGATGGGGATCTGGAAGGAATGGGAATATGTCGAGGAAGCGCAGGAGTTTTACTCCGGAGTATAAAGAGGAAGCGGCGAAGTTGGTGAT
>JAABUM010003416.1_pt1 | contig 19487 bp, 18 predicted proteins | sample 5559161 | NCBI WGS metagenome assembly JAABUM01 (sample SAMN10711868, study PRJNA513369) | rock metagenome | isolation source: Antarctica rocks | place: Antarctica: Victoria Land, Siegfried Peak nord | reverse complement strand
ACCCAGGGCGCGGGTGTCTGAGCGTGACGCGCACGGCCACGGAGGCGAAGACCAAACGGCGCGTGCGGATTGTGGAAACGCTCTTCGGCTGGAAAGTGCGCGTGCTCATCGACGTGCGCACGCGGCTACCCCTGTCCATGGCGGTGGGCAAAATCCAGGACTATGAGGGGCAGTGGCTGCTCCCCTTGGTCCGTCAAGCGCAAGAGAACCTGGGCACGGCGGCGCGCATCACCACGGTGGTGATCGACCGCGGCTACCTCGATGGGGAGGATCTGTGGGCGCTCAACCGGATGGATCTCACCTTCGTGATCGTCGCCAAGGACAACATGGCTGTGACGGAGGACGCGCGCAGCTTGGCGGCGGCCGGCGAGGGACGCGTCCGGGAGCGCGTGGAGGTCATCCACCACGGGCATGGGCGCACGGCGGCCATAGAGAAGCGTCGGACGCGCCTGGTCGGCGTGGAGGCGTTGACCACCGACGATACCTACGGCGACGCGGAACACGCGCGCCACCGCAACCGCAAGGACGTCGACGGGCACCCCATCAACGCCGTCGTCATCATGCGGTGGGACAACCGCACCTATCCTGACGGGGGCACGGTCTACCTGACCAACGGCCCAGTCGCGGACCCCTTCGTTGCTTTCGATACCGACGACTGGCGCAGCGTGATCGAGAACGGCATCTTCAAGGAGGGTAAGCAGCCCTGGCACCTGGAACAGTTCCCGTAACGGACCGAGGCGGCGGTCCTGGTGCAGTGCTACTTTACGCTGACTGTGATGGCCTTATGTACGGCCTTCCGCCTCTGTCAGGAGGCGGCAGACACCGCGCTCACGACGGCAGATGATGCCGACACCGCGCTCACCAGCACGCTCTTGGGCGGCGAAGGGACGCAGCGCTGGCGCCAGCGCTTGACCGAGGAGAACCGCGACCACATCATTGTCTTCATTAGCCCGCACTATGGTATCTTCCATATCGCCGAGTTCGCCGTCCTTGCCGGTCTCCATCTCACCACCCTGCCGCCGACGGTCGGCACCCCGCTCGACATCCTCGCCCGCTATGGCCTTGGCCCCTGACCCCTTATATCAAAACGTCAGATCTGTGCCTATCAGATAACAATTAGTCCTGTTGTCATGTGGGTTTGGCCGCTAGGAGTTGTACGAAGAACTCAGCGTAATCTTGGGCGACAGCGTTCCATGAGAAGCGCGCGACATGATTTTGAGCCGATGGGTCCGCGCCTCGCTCCACCGCTAGGCGCAGAACTTTTGCGTATTCGGTAATGTTCTCTGGATCCACAAACCAGCCCGTCGAGCCCGCGATCCAGCGACGTGCCGGATCGTTGTTGACCACAACTGGAAGCCCTGCCGCCATTGCCTCCAATATGGTCATGCCAAATCCCTCACTTGCCATTGATGGTAAAGTAAAGATCTGAGCCGCCCGGTAGTAGGGTGCGATTGCGTCGTGGGGAATGTTGGGAAGGTGTAGAAAGGCTGCCGGTCCGAGTAGCTCGCGTGCTAAAGAAGTCAAGGCGTTGATATTAGGCCCATCGCCGATGACGAGCAGACTCAAGCCCGCGTGGGCCGTAGCGCGTATGGCGAGATCAATGCGCTTGTAGTCGACGAGTGCTGAGACTACAATAGCAATGGGCGCTGAGAGGGGTATGGGGGCCGCCGCAGCGTTCGCGAAATGAGCCACGTCAACGCCGTTAGGGATAAGCTGCACGGGTATCCGCCCTCGCGTGAAGTCAGTGGCCTTTTGAAATACCTCTGGCTGTAAGGCCACAAAGCCATCGACGCCCAAACGCAAATCGTCTCGCGGCAACGACGACCAACCAGTATGGCTCGTCACGACGATGCGCGTATCCTTTCCGCCAAGTTGACGCGCAGCTTTAGCGGCAACAACCGGCCAGACACTTTCAGCTAGCATAGTAATATCAGGCCGGAAAGCTAGCAGGTGAGGGATCGCGCGTACGGAGAAATGTGCGAGATCGCGATGCATGGCATCCAAACGGCTGCGCATTGCGAGCGCCCCTACTACCCCTGCCTGAAAGTGAGGCATATCCTGTGGCCTCATCTGTAGGGACACGGTGCGAAAGGAAACCTCTTTAGGTATATTAGGGCCGCCTTGGACAAGTAGGCAAGTATGACCAAGTCGTTCTATATGTTGGCAGAGATTGAGCGCCCATATCTGAACGCCCCGGTTGACTTCTCCGTTATATCTGCTCACGACCGCTATACGCACCTGTGATGTGCCTTTTTTTGACCCATACTCTTTGTTGAATAAGACTGGGATGGCGTCTTGCCCTCTATAACTGCTAGACGAAGTATACAAGCTTGTTCCAGATCGCTAAATTTTTCCGAAAGTAGACCATTACAGATATAGTTGTTAGACTCTTAAATATAGCGGGAGAACACATAATTAAATTATCGTGCAGGTTATGTACTTCAAACAGATTGATGTGGTGATTCTCGCTGGCGGCAGGGGCACGCGCTTGCAGAGTGTCGTGAGCGATCGGCCTAAGCCGCTAGCTGAGGTGGCGGGGCGACCGTTTGTGGAGTGGCTGCTGCTGGCCCTACGGGCGCAAGGGGTGCGTCGGGCGGTCCTGGCGACGGGCCATAAGGGTGAGATGGTCGAAGCGTACTTCGCGGATGGCGCGCGGCTTGGTATGGAGTTGGACTACGCACATGAGACCGTCCCGCTGGGGACGGGCGGCGCCGCGCGGCATGCCCTGGAGCAGACGTCCACTGAACGGGTCTTGGTCCTCAACGGCGATTCGTTCTGCCCCTTCGATGTAGCGCGCCTGGTCGAAACGCATGCTCGTACGGCGGCGGCGGCGACGCTGTGGCTTGTGCCCATGGACGACTGTGGCCGCTATGGGGCGGTCGATGTCGCGGACGCCGGCCGCGTGCGCTCGTTCCAGGAAAAGAGCGCCGATCTCGGCGCCGGCTTGATCAACGCGGGCGTCTATCTCTTCGAGCGACGCACACTGGAAGCTGTTCCTACAGGCCACGCTGTCTCACTGGAGCGCGAGACGTTCCCTGCCTTGATCGGTCAAAGCTTGTATGCTACTGTCGGAGAGGGGCCGTTCCTCGATATTGGGACGCCTGAGTCGTACGCATCGGCCGAACGATTCTTTGCCGACAATCGCGCGCTCTGGAACGCCGCCTCCCGCGACTCAGGTAGTAGTACAAAATTAGGGGACATAGTTTGATTTAGGGTCTGTGAATTGTTGGATAGGTCCGTACCTGTCAATCTCCACGGGCCATGGTTGGCGGGGGTCTGGGGGGAGCCATCCCCCCAGGTTCCCCCTTGGGGGCGGAGGGGGAAAGAGAAGAGTGAAATTTGATGGTGATGGTAGATGATGCTTGAGGGTGATTGGCCGCGCGATAGGATGCGGGCGCACGTAGATGAGAGCGTGCAGGTGGCGCTGCGCATCGTCGATAGCTGCGGTGCGTCTATCCTACAAGCGGCTGACATGATGACCGAGACGTTCCGCACCGGCGGCAAGGTACTGCTGTGCGGCAATGGCGGCAGCGCGGCTGATTGCCAGCATATGGCGGCTGAGTTGGTTAGCCGGTTGACCGCCGATTTCGTGCGTCCGGGCCTGCCCGCCATTGCCCTCACCACCGACTCGTCGTTCTTGACCGCTTACGCCAACGACTGCGGCTACGATGGCGTCTTTGCCCGGCAGACGCAGGCTCTGGGGCGGCCCGGTGATCTCCTGATCGGCATCAGTACTAGCGGCGGCTCGTCGAATGTTATCCACGCCGTGCGTGCGGCGCGCGGCATCGGCATGCATACAGTCGCCCTAATCGGCGCCGGCGGCGCCCTCGCGGAGTTGGCTGACGTCACGATCGCCATCCCGAGCACGTTTACGCAGTACGTGCAGGAGGCGCACCTCATGGTCGAGCATATCTTGTGCGATCTGGTCGAGCGCCACCTCTTTGGGGAAGAAGGTGAGCGTCTGTTCGGTGAAAGGGGTGTGAGCGCGTGATTATCAGCCGGACTCCCTTCCGCATCTCGTTCTTCGGCGGCGGCACCGACTACCCGTCCTGGTATCGCGCGCATGGCGGCGCCGTGCTGGCGACGACGATCGACAAGTATTGCTACCTGACGGTGCGCCGCCTCCCGCCGTTCTTCGAGCATCGCTTCCGCGTGGTGTACTCCCAAATGGAGAATACACGGACGGTTGCCGAGATCGCTCACCCCGGCGTGCGCGAGACGCTGCGTCACCTCGGCATCGACTATGGCCTGGAGATCCACCACGACGCCGATCTGCCGGCGCGCAGCGGCTTGGGCTCCAGTTCGTCGTTTACGGTTGGACTGCTCCATGCTCTGCACGGTCTGGAGGGCCGCATGCCAAGCAAGCGGCAGCTGGCGGCCGAGGCGATCCACGTCGAGCAGGACCTGATCGGGGATACCGTGGGGGCGCAGGATCAGGTCCTGGCCGCCCACGGCGGCTTCAACCATGTGCGCTTCTTGCCCGCGGGCGAGATCACGGTGACGCCGCTGACGCTCTCCGTCGCGCGTCGCGCCGAGCTGGATGACCACTTGATGCTGTTCTACACGGGGATCAAGCGCACGGCATCGACGATCGCGCAAACGTACGCGCGGGACATGGAGAGCAAGGAGCGGCAGTTGCGGGCGCTGGGCGCTCTGGTGGACCAGGGCATCGACGCCCTGAGCGGCGCCGGGAGCATCGCCCTCTTTGGGGAGTTGCTGCACGAAGCCTGGCAAGTGAAGCGCGCTTTGAGCGATAGCGTGTCCAACCAGTCGATCGAGGAGATCTACGAGGCCGCGCGGACGGCCGGCGCCACCGGGGGCAAGGTGCTCGGGGCCGGCGGCGGCGGCTTCATGGTGTTCTTCATCCCGCCCTCGGAGCAGGCCAGGGTGCGGCAAAGCCTGCGCCGGCTGATTCATGTGCCCTTCCGCTTCGAGTCGTCGGGCAGCCAGATCGTGTTCTTCGACCCTGAGGAAGAATACGCGGCCGCGGAGGAGGATCGCTGGGGCCGCGACGTCGACGGCTTCCGCGAGGCCAATCTTTCGCCCCTCTCCACCCCCACGGGGGGGAACTCGTGACTCACTCCCCGCCGCCTCTTCTGGGGGAAATCTTTCTCTCGCCTCCCCGAGGAGCCTGGGCCTCGCTTCTCGCCCCCCCCGCCCCCTCCAGGGGAAATCTTTCTCTCGCCTCCCCGAGGAGCTTGGGCCTCTTCTCTCGCCCCCCCCGCCCCCTCCGGGGGAGCCTGGGGAGATGCCTCCCCCCAGACCCCCGCCAAAAAGAGAGTGCGGCGGATGATGGAAAGAGTGCTAGTGGGCGCGGTAGCTGTAGCGAGCGCCACGGCGCTGGTGAGCGTGGTCGTGGACGCTGGCGCTTTGACAGCCAGATGTGGGGGCTGCCGGAGGACGAGGGGGCTGCGCCATCTCCAGGCCCCATGACACCCGCGATGTGCGTATGGCGGGGGTCTGGGGGGAGGCATCTCCCCAGGCTCCCCCGGAGGGGGCGGGGGGGGCGAGAGAAGGTTCCTTTTGATGGTGGAGGGGGGGGAATCGTTGTGACGGGAAAGATAGAGGGGATAGACATACAAGGTGGCTGATAGCAATCAGGAGCAAGATAACGTGACACCTCATGCCAACGAGGACGCCCAACGGCCGGTGGCGGGGCGCGCCCGACGTGTTGGCGGAGGTCCTATGACGGGCGTGGCGCTGGCCGTCATCTTCGTACTCGCCGTGGCGATCGCGCTGGCGGTCGTCCCGCCCGCGACTCCGGCGGCGTCCGTGGGGCGGCAAGCGAACGCACTGGTCTCCGCGCCGACCCGCACGACGATAACGGTACGCCCGCCGACGGCTTTTGTCGGGGGGACGACCCACGACGCGATCACGATCTCCTGGCGGAAACCCCGCCCCCTCCCCGTCGGCTATCGCATCTACCGCGCGACAGGACGTTTCGCGCCCTATATGCTCGTGGGGACGGTCAATGAGCCCGATCTGACATCGTTCACTGATGCAGCCGACCTGACGCCGGCCGCGACCTACGTCTACACAGTGACGGCGTTTGATGGGCAAAAGGAGAGCGCCCCGAGCAACGCCATCGTCGCGGTGCTGCTCCCTGGAACGGCGCCGACGGTTAGCCCAACCGCGACGGCGCAACCGCTCGGTCCGTTGCCGACGTTCGCGCCGATTGCTCCCGCGACGCTGACGGCCATCGCGCGCCTCCCGAAGCCAGTCGGCACACCGCTAGCTGTCCCAGGAGCGTCCACGACGCCCGGCGTCGCCATACCTGCTACGACTCCCGGCATCGCTCTACCAACCACGTCACCCGTGAGTGGGGCTGCCATCCCCACGCCCGTCACGGGCGCGCCGACGGTCGCGGCGCCGCCTACTGTATCCACTCTGACACCCGCGACGCCATTAGCGCCCGCGGCGACACTGGTTCCGCTGCCTACGCGGGTAAGCGTTGGTCCGGCCGGCGTTCCTACGCGGCATCCATGATGGTTACGCGTGATAGCGACAAGCCACGGGTGTCGATAGTGCAACAAAGGATGCTGCCATGCCACGCCGGCTAGCCATACGCCTGGCGCTGGCGCTGCTGGGACTCGTGGTGGCGCTCGTGGGCGGCCTCGCCGTGCTCATTGCCGCGACATCCGCGCCCGTGCTCCCGCCCCCGCCATTACCTACAGCCACGGCGCAACCAGGCCCGCAAACGACGTCGATCGTGTCCGCGCTGGCGCTGCCGACGGCGACTCCGCAGCCCAGACCACTAGCTCAGCCCGGCATGAGGAGTGGGTTGGGGGCCGACCCCAATGGCGCGGTGCGGTCGCTCATCGGCGCCGATCCCGCGAGCGACATCGCCGCCGACGATACGGTATACCGCGACAGCGCTCATCCACGCGTCACCGATCCCCCGTGTGACCCCGGCGGTCAGTGGTCATTGCAGGTAGACCCTGAGAATGTGGTCGGCTATCCGTACAGCCGGGCGCCCAGCGCGGCCGACTGGGACCGCGCCGCGACGGTCGTGGATACAGTGACCTCGCTGTGTCCCGCGCCAATTGTCTTGTCATGGTACGCCCACGACAAGGCGCGTCCGTCCTCGGACCGCTGGACGGCCCTGCTACGCTCGCCGCCTCGATCGACGGACCGACGCTACAATCCTACGCCCTCGCGCATGCCCGGCAGCTATAGTCGATGGGCGATGGGCGATGGGCGATGGGCGATGGGCGATGGGCGATGGGCGATGGGCGATGGGCGATGGGCGATGGGCGATAGTGAGGAGCGTACTGGATAACCGCCCACTACCGGCAAACGCTGGACGATGCGCGCCACGTGCTTAACTGCCGACCATCGACTGGTTTGACGCTGTGTCCCACTCCTGGTACGGTACCTATAGACAACACGCCTACGGGAGCTCGGGTAGCCGGGCTGAGAGGGTGGCCAGTGGACGCCGCCGACCGTCAAACCTGATCGGGGTAATGCCCGCGTTAGGGAAGATGATCTGCACAATGTAGCGCCGCTGGGGTATCTGGCGGCGCTTTTTCGCGTCGCTGGATACTTCATGGCGGCAAGCGCCCGCTTTCCCACTCCTCTCAGCGCCATCCATGACCCGTTTACCCGTCGAGCCGTGTCACGCGGCTGTAACACGCCTCACAAGTGAGGCGTAGGGATGATGGTACTGGTATATGTCCACGATCACGACGGACGGTAGAGCCGCTACCGTCACGGCGCTAGAGAGAACGAGGGGCTCCACAACGTCCGTCCCATCCAGTGGCGATGCGCCACCCGCCATCACTGTCACGGGCGGCGCCAAGAGCTTCGGGCGCGGCGCGGGCGCGGTGCGCGCGCTCGCCGGGGTCGACCTTACCGTCGCTCCCGGCGAGTTCGTGAGTCTGGTTGGAGCGAGCGGCTGTGGCAAGAGCACGCTCCTGCGCATCGTCGCCGGGCTGGACGAGCCTTCCGAGGGCCGCGTGCGGGTCGGCGCGCCCATGCAAGGGGCGACGGACGCGTCGTCAGATGAGGCGATGCCGGCGCGCGATCGGCTTACCGCCTGCGCGTACATGCCGCAGCGCGACATGCTGCTGCCCTGGCGCACCGTCCTCGACAACGCAGCGCTGCCCCTGGAGTATCAGGGACTGCCGCGCCGCACCGCCCGCCGCGAAGCCTCACTCCTGCTGGAGCAATTCGGCGTGGGGGGCTTCGACCACGCCTGGCCCGCGGCGCTCTCGGGCGGTATGCGCCAGCGCGTCGCCCTCGCGCGCACCACCCTGACCGGGAAGCGCGCGCTACTGCTCGACGAGCCGTTTGGCGCCCTCGATGCCTTGACGCGTCTGGAGATGCAGGGCTGGCTGCTGGAGGTGTGGACCAGGTTGGGCGTGACGGTCTTGCTGGTAACGCACGATCTGGACGAGGCGCTCTATCTGTCCGACCGCGTCTATGTGATGAGCGCGCGGCCAGGTTGGATCGTGGACGAGGTCGCGGTCGCGCTGCCGCGACCCCGCGGCGAGGAGATCGTCACCACGCCAGAGTTCGCGCGGCTGAAGGGCCGCCTCCTCGCCGCCATCCGTGGCGCGGGGCGACGGGAGGAGCGATGAATCAACGACCCTCACCCCATGCGGATTGGGCTCTCGGCTCTGCGGAGCCGAGAGCCCAACCGGCTCTCCCGTGCGCGGGAGAGGGGAGCCGTCCTGCGTATAGGGATAAGGGTAGCGAGGCCAGTTTCTCGACAGACATCTCCCCCTCTCCCGCGCACGGGAGAGGGGGCCGGGGGGTGAGGGCCACACGACTGCTGGCGCCGCTCATCGTGCTCGCCCTGCTGGGCCTATGGCAGGGCGTCACATCGGCGCTACATCTACAGGCGTGGCTGCTGCCCTCGCCCGGTGACATCGTCGCGGCCTTCCGCGACCCCGACACGCAGGCGCAGCTCACGAGCAACCTGTGGCCCACGGTCGAAGAGGCGCTGGTTGGCTTCATCTGCTGTTGTGTCGTCGGCGTCGCGCTGGCTTGGGCCATGGCCGCGTCGCGCATCGTTCGCGACGCGCTCTACCCGCTGCTGATCGCCTCGCAGGCCATCCCCATCATCGCCATCGCCGCCGTCCTGGTCGTCGTCTTCGGGTTCGGGCTGACGCCAAAGGTGATCGTGGTCGTGCTGTACTCATTCTTCGCCGTGACGGTGAACGTCTACGACGCCCTAGAGACGCTTGATCCTGAGCTACCCGGCCTACTACGCACGCTCGGCGCCTCGCGCTGGGACATCGTCCGCACGGCGCGTATCCCAGCCGCGCTGCCCGGATTTTTCACGGGGGCCAAGCTAGCCGTGACCTACAGCGTCGCGGCGGCCGTCTTCGCCGAGCTGGTCGGCGCGACGGGGGGACTTGGCCCCATGTTGATCACGGCCGCTAATGGACTCAAGGAGCCGCAAGTGTTCGCGGTGATGGTCGTGCTGGCTTTGTTGAGTGTGGCGGGCTTCGCTGTCGTCGCTCTGCTTGAATGGCTGCTCGTGCCGTGGGCGCGGAGGGGGGGATAGTCGATGGGCGATGGGCGATGGGCGGGAGTCGCGGGGTTCGTGAGCTGCTGACTATAGCCATGTCCGTTTATCCCCACGCGCCTCTTGGCGGGGGTCTGGGGGGAGGCATCTCCCCAGGCTCCCCCGGTGGCGCGCTGGACCGCCGGCCGCAGCCGGGGGCCAGTCAGCCATGGGCGGGGGGCGAGGAAAGAAGCTCAGGCCCCCCGGAGAGGGCGGGGGCGAAAGATAGGGCTTGTGTTTACCTAACAAGGGACGAGAGATAGGGCTTGTGTTCACCTAACAAGCAACTAGTTGTCATTGAGAGAGAGGTTTTCGATGAAAAACATCATAACGGGGGCGCTGGCCCTTGTGCTCACACTAGCGCTGGCGCTGCCAGCCCATGCCGCGACAAGCGTCACGCGCGGGGCCAAAGCGTTACGCCCGGTCACGTTGTGGCTCGACTGGCAGCCCAACTCCGACCACGCCGGCATCTACGTCGCCCTCGCCAAGGGTTACTACGCGCGCGCGGGTCTTGATGTCCAGCCGCGGGTACCGGCCGGGGCGGCCGATGCCCTCAAGCTGGTGGCGCAAGGTACGGGCGACATCGCCATCAGCTACGAGCCGGAGGTGCTGCTTGCACAGACAAGGAACATTCCCGTAGTGGCGACCGCCGCGATCGTGCAGCGTCCGCTCAACTGCATCATGACGCTCAAGCGCTCAGGCATCACGCGGCCGCGCCAACTACAAGGCAAGACCGTGGGCATCTCCGCCTTGCCCAGCGACTACACCGCCATCGACGCCATGGTGCGGGACGACGGCGGTAACCCAGCCAAAGTCAAGACGGTCAACGTGGGCTACGGCCTATTGCCGCAGCTCCTGAGCGGACGCGTCGATGCGGTCGAGGGCGTCGGCTGGACCTGGGAGGCGCTGCAAGCACGGCAGCAAGGGTACCCCGTCAATGTGATGCGCGTAGACCAGTACGGCGTACCCACCTACGATGAGCTCGTCTTCGCGACGGGGACGAAGCAGGCGCACGGCGAGGCGACGACGTTGCGCGCCTTCCAGCGCGCCACGTTCGCGGGCTACGCCTACGCGGTCGCGCATCCGGCCGAGGCCACGCGCATCCTCTTGCGCGTCAAAGACGTCCTCTCGACCGACGCATCCCTCATCGAGCACAGCATCGACCTGCTCAGCCCCGCCTTCCATGACGCGCACGGGCGCTACGGGACCATGTCGGTCGCGCAGTGGCAAGCGTACGCCAACTGGATGACACGCGGCCACCTGGCGCCGACGCACATCAACGCGTCCACAGCCCTGACTACGTCCCTATTGCCGAAGGAGTAATTGACCTATGAGTAGTGTTCGCTTCTCACTCTATCCGCTACGCGAGGATTTCGTCCCGCTGATCCTCGACGCGATCGATGGGCTCGCCCGCTTCGACATCGGCGTGGAGACCGACGACCTATCGACATACCTGGCCGGCGACGAGTCCGCCCTGTTCGAGGCCGTGCGCGCGTCATTCGGGCGTGTGGCGCGGAGCGGAGCCCCTCTCGTGCTCCGGGCGACGTTCTCGACTGAGAGCCCGGTTGAGCCGGCGCGAGACACGCGCGCGCCCCACGCCGACGACGAATCCTCCGGCGGCGTGGGGAGTTGGCTGCCCGAACGCGTCAACGCGCAGTTCGCCCTGTATCAGATGGGCACGGACACGTACCGGGACACCGACCGCGCCGCGATTGATAGCGCGATCGAGCGTGCGCGGGGAGCGAACGTCAGGGTCGTGGAACGGCCCCTCTGCACCCACCTCTACGGCCGCGGCGACGCTGTATTTGACGTCCTTAGAAGCGCCTTCACAACGGCGCGCACGGGGGCAATGCACACAGTCATGACCATTACCGTGGCGGCAAACGGCCCCAGTTCCACAGCCGCCTAAAGCGTCCACTAATTCATGCAAAACTGTTATCCTACCCACGACGATGTAGGGCTCGTGCATTATCCGTGAGACCAAGACGCCCGGCGTGGTGTAGGGGCGTATGGCATACGCCCGCGCGTCGAGGCTGCGGGCGTATGCCATACGCCCCTACGATAATCGAAGATGATGGATACTGGATGGAGGAGGGGCGAAAACCGATGCGAAAGATCGAACCTGTGGTACTGGAAGGGCGGTTTGTCCGGTTGGAGCCATTGGAACGCCATCACGAGGGCGGCCTGAACGCTATCGCCGGCGATCCCGAGATCTGGAGCAGCTTCACTAGCGATCTGGCCGTCCCCGAAAATATGCGCGCTTGGATCGAAAAGGCCCTCGCCAACAGGGCAATAGGAACCGAGCAGCCGTTTGTGACCATCGACCGCGCGACGGGCGCGATCGTCGGCGGCACACGCGTCATGGACATACGGGAGGCGCACGACGCCGTCGAGATCGGCGCGACCTGGCTGGGCCGCCCCTGGTGGCGCACTGCCTTCAATAGCGAGTCGAAATACCTGTTGCTGCGCCACCTGTTCGACACGATTGATTGTCACCGTGTCTGCCTCAAAACCGACCTGCTCAACGAGCGCTCACAGCGGGCCATCGAACGCCTCGGCGCGGTACGCGAAGGCGTCCTCCGCAAGCACATGATCGTTCAGGACGGACGCAGCCGCGACAGCGTCTACTATTCGATCATTGATGATGAATGGGCCACCGTACGCGCCCGGCTCGAACAAAATCTATATGCTGATTAAAGCCAGCGCCATGCGGCGTCGCGACATTGCCCATACATGTTACAATCCCTGCGTAGAGGGGAGAGTATACGATGCCATGGTTGGATAATTTGCTGGACGAGCCTGGCGCCGATTCGACGGTCGGGCGCGCCGATGCGCTGCAAGACGCCCTCGACGCCTCCGATGTCGCCTCCGTCTTTGCCGCGCGCCTCGCGGCGCGCCTGGCCCGCGCCTGGGCCGCCGCCGAGGATCTGCTCGTGCAGCTCGACCGCTGCGCCACGGCCATCGCCGCGCGCAACCGCCACGACACGCTGCTGGCGCTGGTACGTGGGCGCGACGCCGGGCTCGTGTTCCGGCGCGAGATACGTATGCTCCTCGACACTTGGTGGGCCTGGGAGGAGACGATGCCCGAAGCGTCGTCGTTGGAGGAGCGCAGTGATATCACGGCGGCGCCCGCCGTCGAGGGACAAGTGATTCGCGCCGCTGTCGAGGAGCGCCTGGAGGAGCGCGACATGCGCTCCGGCCTCTACGACATCGGCTGCCCGCACGAGGTGGCCGCGCGCTTCGCCGACGACGTACACGACCTCTTCCACGAGTTGAGCGCCTTCCTCTCCTACGTCGATCGCCTCGCCGCCGAGCCGCCCGACCCCGCCGCCTGCCGTGACCTCCTCTATAAGCTGGTCGAGCCGTGGGACCCAGGCCTTGTCACCCACGGAGCCTGGCACCTGGGGCTCTTCGAAGACGACGACCAGGGGCTTTACCGCCCCGGCATGCTCGGCTGGGGTCTGGCCGTGATGGAGTACCTACGCGCATGACCGACCACGACGAGCTCCAACATGGGCTTGTCGTGCGCTTCGAAGGCGGCTTCTACATGGTCCAGTCGGGCGGGACGTCACTGCTCTGCACGCTGGTCAAACGGCTGCGGCGCGGCGTGCGCTCCGCCACCAACCCGCTGGCCGTCGGCGACACCGTGGGATTCCGCGACATCGGCGGCGAGCAAGGCGTCATCGAGCGGATCGACGAGCGCCGCAATGAGTTGGTGCGTACTGCCCCAGGTCGCGACGCCCTCAAGCACGTCCTCGCCGCCAACCTCGACCTGTTGCTTGTCGTCACCGCCCTGCGTAGCCCCCCGCCCAACCTGGCCCGCATCGACCGCTTCCTCCTCATCGCCGAACAGGCCGAGATCCCGCCCGCCATTGTCGTTACCAAGCTGGACGAGGGGACCATCGAGGAAGCCGACGCCCTCTTCGCACCCTACCCCACGATTGGGTATCCGGTGCTACTCACCAGCGCCACGACCGGGTACGGTCTCCCCGCGCTACAGGCGTTGCTCACGGACAAGATCAGCGCCGTCGTCGGCTCCTCCGGCGTGGGCAAATCGACCCTGCTCAACGCCGTGCAACCGGGTCTACAGTTGCGCGCGGGTGAGTTAGGCGAGCGCACGGGCAAAGGGCGGCATACAACCACCGTGGCCGACTTAATTCCCCTTATTGAGGGCGGCTACGTGGCCGACACACCGGGGCTGCGCGGGATCGAGCCGTTCGACCTCGACCCCGCGCTACTCGATGAGTACTTCCCTGAGATGCGCCCATTCAGAGACGTGTGCCGCTTCCAGCCATGCTCACACATCCATGAACCGGGCTGCGCCGTGCGCGCCGCCGTCGAGGCGGGCGCGATCACACGGAGCCGCTATGACAGTTATGTCAAGCTCTACGATGAAGCGCGCCAGAACGCCCGGCCGGCATGGGCGCGCTGACGGAGTCGATGGTCGATGGTCGATGGTCGATGGTCGATAGTAGGTTTCCCTCACTCTATAGCCGGTTGCAACACTAGCATGGACGCCAACCCACGCCACGATTGCTGCCGACCATCGACCATCGACTATCGACTTTTCGTGGTCGGTATAATACAGAGATAAGATAATTCCCTCATACCCCCGTGCCTCCTTCACGGAGGCGCGCTATAAAGGTTCCCAGCTATGAGTCTCATGCGATACACCATTGTGCAGGATGATGGCGGCATCAGCTTCGTCGGCGATGAATATATGGCACCGGCCCTCGTCGCAGCCTGTGCGGCTAACCCGATGACCTACCAGAGCTTGCTCGACGCGGCGCACGAATATGACCGCCGCCCCCGCGACGAGGTGCGGCGCGCCCTCTCTATCTTCGACGAGCACAACGTGCCCGACGACTATGACGCCATCCACCGCGACCTCGCGCACGCTCCCAATGGCTATACGTCCGCGTTCCGCATCGTAGATGAAAAAACGCGCCAGGCCAGCGTGCAACCGGCCAAGGCTGGCGTCATCATCTTTAACCTCAAGCAGCGGCGTATCGTCCAGATGCAGAGCGACACGGCGGAGGTCGAGCGATCCGGCCGCGCGCAGCACCACAACGGACGCGGCTGGACCCAACGCGTCCACGCCTACGAACTCCCCGACTCGTGGCGCATTGTGCCCTAACGAGTCGGAAGTCGGAAGTCGGAAGTCGCCAAAGTGGGCGGCGGCGCTATTGCTTCAATGGCACATGGGTGGAGCCACGTTACTTCCGACTTCCGACTTCCGACTTCCGACTTCCGGCTTCCGACTTCCGACTTCCGACTATCGAAGCAAAATGGCGGCCCGATAGCGCGCGATTGCGATAGAGCGCACGACGCGGCCGTTGTTGGCCCAGGGGTTGCCGTCGCCCGAGAGCACACGGTAGGGCCGCTCCAGGCGTATGTGCTGCGTCTTGTCGGTTGGGTTGACCAACACGACACCATGCGCGAAGTCGCGGCGCAGCACGAACGCCTGCGTCCCGAGCAGCTGTAGCCCCTTGACCTCCACGCGCCCGCCCACGCGGCCCAAGCCGAGCAAGAAGCGCCCCGTCCCTCCGACGGGGATGGCGTAGCGATGCCACGAAGACCGCAACACCAACGGAACGGCGGTCGGGCTGGTCACGGTGTCGGCGACGCCGGTCGCGCGCGGACCGGCGTCTGACACGTTTTGCGACGGGTCGCCGTCATCGAACCATAATGTGGCGCCGGCGGGGCCGCGCGCCGTGAACACGAGCGTCCGCATCGCCTGACGATCGGGCGGCGCCAGCAGCGTCAGCCCCACCGCATCGGCGCGGTAGTGCAACCCGCCGTTCACCTGTATGACCGTAGCGCGACTAATGGGCCGGCCAGCCAGGCGCTGCAAGTGGACATTGGATGTGGCCGCGACCACGCCGCGCAGCAGCGTCAGCGGGAGCGCATAGCGGGACCAGTCGCCCGTCTGCACGAGGCGCGCCGCGCCCAACGCCCGGCCCAAGTACCCGTGTCCCTGCGCGCGCTGCCGCTCCGTCGTGACCACCGTGCGCGCTATATGCCAGACCGGCGTCGTACCCATCACGCCCCGCTGCGCCAACAGGCTCTCCGTGAGTACGCGCCGCACCCGCATCGCCTCCTGGTCGACCAAGACGACGTCGCCCGCATGGAAGCGCCACGGGCGCGCGACCGGCACGACTGTCGCCGCCGCGTCCACCCGCTGAGTCAGGGCTGAGCCAGCGCCGCCATCGTACTCGTCGAACCACCAGGGGTCGCCGTGCGCGATCCAGCCGCGGTCGTACGCCGCGTAGCCGTCGCCCAGCAGCGACACGCCGACCGTGGCCTCGGCCGACTCAGACGACGGTGTGAGGCGCGTCACGTTGTCCGGGTTGACGATGGTATGGCCCTGGCCTGCTTGGGCGTCGTACAGATAGGAGTCGATACCCGCGGCGAGCGCCGCCCCCGGAATCAACGGGAAGCCCTCCATCTCGCGCCCCCGCGCCAGCCCATCGATACGCAGGTCTCCGTTCACCATGATCGGCGCCCCCGGCAGCAGCCGCCGCGTTTCGGCCAGCAAGGCGCGCTGTCCGGCGCGCCACACGTTGACGCCATTCACGACGCCCCCGTCGGCGCGCCCGTCGCCATTGATGTCGACCTGTGATGACGGCGGGAAATCCTGCAGGTTGTCGTAGAAGACACCACGCCACCCATCGCGGCGCACCAAATAGGCGGCGCGATGGGCCAGGTAGTCGTCCCAGGTCTGGCCGTGCCAGCGTGGACACAGGCTCGACATGTTGAATGACCATGGACGCACCGAGGTGACGCGGCCGTCGATGAGGCAGTTAGAGAGGTCCGTGCGATAGCTATAATGGGGGGCGATGCGCGCCCCGTACTGATGCGGCGCGGCCGCGCTGTAGTAGCCGCGCCGCACGCGCAGCCAGTGCCCCACGACCTCCCACACATGCATGCTCTCGCCGTCCACCAGCACATCCTGACAGCGTGAGAAGCGACGCGGGTCGGTCACGGGTATCCACGTCTGCGAACGGTTGATAGGGCCACTGAGGACGCTGCCGGCAGTCACCAGCCACCATCCCGGCGGCACATCCGCTGTCTTAAGCCCGTAGAACGTATCCGCGCAGCACAGGTCGACCTGCAGGGAGCGCTCGTAGAGCAGCGTCAGCGCATGGGGGTTAGCCGCCGTTAGTTGCCGTACTGGCGCGCCGCGGCGCGCCACGACGAGGTCGTCGTTCGCGAAGAAAGGGATTTGCCAGGCGTCGCGCAACCCATTGTAGTTGGCAAGGCGCGGGTAGTCCCGTCCCCCCGCGACGGAAGATGCGGGGTCAGGTGAGCCTCCCTGCCGCGCGGTAGGTCGGAGCGCTATACCATAGATCACGACCGCGACGACGCCGGCGACGAGGAGGGCACGGGCGATCAGGCGTGCCATCGCGCAATCACTCCCTCGTTATCCCAGGTGATATAGTTTCTCCCCTCGCCCCTTGAGGGAGAGCCGGTTGGGCTCTCTCCGCTCCGCTCCGACAGCCCAACCGGCTCTCCCTCAAGGGGCGAGGGGAGACGGCCGTGACCCGACGGGCGGCCCCCCTCCCCCGCGCACGGGAGATGGGGGCGGGGGTAAGGGGGGAAGTATTAGCGGCCGCAGTAGGGGCAAAGGCTCCACTCAGGCGCGAGTAAGTGGCTGCAGAAGTGGCATTGGCGGCGTAGCTTGGTGAGGCAGTTGGGACACACCAGGAAGTCATCCTGCACCCGCTCATTGCAATTGGGGCAGAGGTGGCGATTCTCGATCTCCTGAAGCAGAGTCTCCTCTTCAAGCGAGTGCTCGTACGCCTCGACGAGGGTCTGTTGCGGGCGGAGCATGTAGTATAAGAGGAGACCGAATGGTCCTGTGCCTAACACCAACAGCGTAGCCAGCAATTGTGTCACAATGTTTTGTGAGCGCTGACGAATATCGTTGAACGTCCAGAAGAATAGACCGGCCCACGTCATAGCGATGTAGGAGACGGCGGCGGAGGCGATGATGGCGGGGGCTTGCATGCGTGATAAGTCTCCTCGAACGACGCGGCGTCCGCGACCATGGGCAGGGCGCCCAGCGCGACGCGGCGGTGGTTGGTATCAGTGTGAGAGGGGCAGCGTATTCAGGCCGCAGTATACCCGGCAATCTCCGTACAGGTCAAAACCCCCCTCACCCCCCTGCCCCCTCTCCCTAACCGTAGGAGAGGGGGAGATACCTCGATACGTAGGACGGCTCCCCTCTCCCTTGCGCGGGAGAGTCCGGTTGGGCTGTCGGAGCGGAGCGGAGAGAGACCAATCCGCATGGGTTGGGGGTGAGGGCATCCTAAAAACGAGGAAGCGTAACTTTAAGAGCGTGTGCCGATTATATAAGTGGGACGGTCGCACGGCCTCCGCGCATAGGGTGCCATAATGGCGTCGCTCGCGCATGAGGTCGAACGCCAACTCGTCGAAGCGGCGCGAGAGAATCCTGTTCTCTTCGGGACGCTGTACGAGCGGCATGTCGACGCCATTTACGCCTACGCCCTGCATCGCTTGCGCGACCGTGAGGCCGCGGAAGACGTCGTGTCGGAAACGTTCCACAAAGCCCTGGAGAACCTCGATCGCTACGAGTGGCGCGGGGTGCCCTTCTCGGCCTGGTTGTACCGTATCGCCAGCAATGCAATCGCGGCGCGCTACCGGCACGAGCCATCGCTGCCGCTCGAGGCCGCGCTCAGCGTGCAGGACGACACTATTGGACCGGAACGGGCGCTGCTCATGGGTGAACGACGGGGCGAGGTCCGGGATGCGGTGGCGACGTTGCCGCCGGAACAACAACAGGTTATTCTCTTGCGCTACGGCCAGGACCTGCGCAACAAGGAGATCGCATTCATCATGGGGCGGAGTGAAGGGGCTGTCAAGCAACTGTTGCACCGCGCCATGCAAGGTTTGCAACGACGGCTCGACCCTGGGAAGGCGGAGGGATGAGCGACGAGCCTACCTCACCGCCTTCGTGGGAGGGCCGCGACGGTTACGACGAGGACGCGACGCTCGAGCGTGCCTTACGGGCTGCCTTTGCCGCCGTTCCTGCCCCACACGACTTCCGTGAGCGCCTCAAAGCCGATTTGTTGCACGGTGACGAGCGCCTCGTCCTCCTGTCGGCGACGGGCGCGCCGCGGCGCCGGTTCCCACGGCGTATGGTCGGGGTGATCGAAACTATCGCCACGCACCCCCGCGCGCTCACCGCCGCCACGCTTGCCGTCGCCGCGGCCATCCTACTGGCGCTGGCATTGAGCGCCAACAACTTTGGCGGTCACACCTACAATAGTGCACTGCCGCCGACCCCACAACCGACACACACGATCACGAGCGCCGCGACGGCCACGCCGCCTCACCCGACCGTGACAGCCACGCCACGCGCGGCGCCCACAGCGACCGCCCAACCCGTGCTCGCGCCGCCACGGCCGACCGCGACCCAAGAACCCGCGCCGGCGACTCCCACGTCCGCCGCCCCAACCACACGCCCCCAGCCCGCCGCTACGCGTGTCATCATCACGGACCAACCCACGCCGCGCGCGACGTCGGTGAGCGACAGCGATCAAATGCCCACTCCTTCTCCCATTCCGGCGACCGCGACAGTCGTGGCGGCCCCACCAAGCGCGACCGCTACGCCCACGCCGACGGTTGCTGTACCACGCGTCATCGTGCCCGCGACGGCAGCGCCCACTCCAACACAATCGGTGGCGACGCCCTCGCCAGTTCCGCCGACGTCAACAGCTATCCCAGCGCCCAGAGCGCCCCGCCCGAGCCCTACCTCCATCCATAGGAGTCCCGCGCCGACGCCGGCGCCGACCGTGCGCGTCCACATGCAACTTGTTCCCACGGTCAGGCCCACCCGTACGCCTGCGCCGTTAGTGACGGCAACGCCTACTCGGCGGCCAACCATAGCTCCTACAGCCACGCCGCGTCCTACAGCCACGCCGCGTCCTACAGCCACGCCGCGTCCTACAGC
>JAABUM010003414.1_pt1 | contig 19494 bp, 19 predicted proteins | sample 5559161 | NCBI WGS metagenome assembly JAABUM01 (sample SAMN10711868, study PRJNA513369) | rock metagenome | isolation source: Antarctica rocks | place: Antarctica: Victoria Land, Siegfried Peak nord | reverse complement strand
TTCCCTCACCCCGACCCTCTCCCGAAGGGAGAGGGGGAAGCAGCGGTGGTGTTCCTCTTGCGTTCTTGACACGCCTATGCCGTCCCGGTAACAAACTGCCAGGAACGCACAGGGAACGCCACCATGCCCGATGGGTCCATCCAAGCCCGCGAGTTGTCCCGCACCGCCTGGGACGCCGATGCACTGGACGCCTTTGCGCTGAGCAGCCTGGCCGAGGCGGCGCCGGCCGACACGGCGCCGTCCCAGGCCCGGCACGGCCGCGGCGCCAACATCAATCCCCCGCCGCGCTTCGACCGTCACAGCACTGTGCCGGCCGGTGACGGCTGGGAGTTCCTTGGCCCGGACCTGGCGGACCTGCCGCCGTTGCCGACCGTGCTGGTGCGCGACGCCAGCCGGACGGCGATCAGTTGGAACGACAGCCCCGACCTCGGCTTCGACCGTGCGGTGAACCCGTATCGCGGCTGCGAGCATGGCTGCGTCTATTGCTACGCCAGGCCCAGCCACGCCTATCTCGGCTACTCGCCGGGCCTGGAGTTCGAGACGCAGATCGTCTTCAAGCCGGACGTTGCGGCGCTACTGGAGCGGGAGCTTCGCAAGCCCGGCTATGTCGCGCGCCCGATGGTACTCGGCTCCAACACCGACCCTTACCAGCCCGTGGACCGCACCCTGCGGCTGACCCGCGCCGTGCTGGAGGTGCTGGAGCGGTTCGGGCATCCCGTCAGCATCGTCACCAAGTCGGCCGGCGTGTTGCGCGACCTCGACATACTGCGGCGCATGGCGGCGCGCGGCCTGGTGCGGGTGTGGCTGTCCATCACGACGCTGGACGCCGGGCTGGCCCGGCGCATGGAACCGCGCGCCGCGACTCCGGCGCGCAGGCTGGCCGCCGTCCAGGAGCTTGCTGCGGCGGGCGTGCCTGCGGGCGTGCTGGCCGCGCCGATGATCCCGGGGCTGAACGACATGGAGCTGGAGGGCATCCTGCAGGCCGCCCGCCGGCACGGGGCGCAACACGCCGGGTATGTGCTGCTGCGCCTGCCGCACGAGCTGCGGGACGTGTTCACGGCCTGGCTGCACCAGCATGTTCCCGACCGTGCCCGGCGCGTGCTGGCGCTGATACGGCAGACACGGGCGGGAGACCTGAACGATAGCGGCTTCGGCCGGCGGTTCAGCGGCACCGGGGACTATGCGGGGCTGCTGGGCCAGCGGTTCTCACGCGCGGCGCGGCAGCTTGGATTTCAGGACCGGGAGGGACTGGACACCACGCAGTTCCGCCTGCCGGCCTGCGCGGGGGAGCAGCTCTCGCTGTTGTAGCTCGTGGCTGGTAGCCTTCGCGCATGAGGCCGGATTTCACGCGCGAATCGGGGCATGGCGGTAGGGTCGCCGGAGTTGACGAGGCCGGGCGCGGCCCATTGGCCGGGCCGGTGGTGGCCGCCGCGGTCGTGTTCTCGCATGGGGTGCCGGAACCGCTGGCGGCACTGCTCGACGACTCGAAGAAGTTGAGCGCGCCGGCGCGGGAGGCCGCTTATGCCGCCCTGCATGCAAGCGGCGCATGGATCGGCGTGGGTGCGGCGTCAGTTGCGGACATCCTGCGGCTGAACATCTTGCAAGCCTCGCTGCTAGCGATGCGCCGGGCCGTGCTGCGGCTGCCGGCCTGCCCAGACCTGGCGCTGGTAGACGGCAACCAGGCGCCTGCCCTGCCCTGCCCGGTGTTGTGCTGCATCGGCGGCGATGGGCTGTCGCTGTCCATCGCCGCCGCCTCCATCGTGGCCAAGGTCGTGCGAGACCGGGCGATGGCGCGGCTGGCGCGGCGCTACCCCGCCTATGGCTGGGACGGCAACGCCGGCTATGGGACGGCGGCGCACCGGGCGGCGCTGCGCCGGGTCGGTGCCAGCCCGCACCACCGAGCCGCGTTCGGCGAGGTGCGGCGCCTGGTGCTGGCCGCGGCAGGTTGACGTGGCTTCCGGCAGGTCGGCAAGGTGCCCCGGTGTTAGTGCGATAGGGCGTTTTGGAAGCAAGCCGGGAATTGCCGTTGGATCAGGTGCTGCTCGGCGATTGCATCCCCGTGATGGGGATGCTGCCGGCTGCGTCGGTCCACTGCGTGTTTGCTGACCCTCCATATAACCTGCAGCTTCGCGGCGAGCTGCGGCGGCCCGATGACAGCCTGGTGGACGGCGTGGACGACGAGTGGGACCGATTCGGCGACTTCGCGGCCTATGACGCCTTCACGCGGGACTGGCTGGGCCAGTGCCGGCGGCTGCTGTGCAAAGACGGCACGATCTGGGTGATCGGCGCCTACCACAACATCTTCCGGATTGGCAGCATCCTGCAGGACCTGGGGTTCTGGATATTGAATGATGTCGTGTGGCGCAAAGCCAACCCGATGCCGAATTTCCGGGGCCGCCGCTTCACCAACGCGCACGAGACGCTGATCTGGGCGGCGCGCGGACGGGACAGCCGCTACCGCTTCAACTACCAGGCCATGAAGGCGCTGAACGAGGACCTGCAGATGCGGAGCGACTGGTTCCTGCCGCTCTGCACCGGGGGGGAGCGGCTGCGGAACCAGCATGGCCTGAAGCTGCACCCGACGCAGAAGCCGGAGGCGCTGCTGCATCGCGTGCTGATGGCCAGCACGGCGCCGGGCGACGTGGTGCTCGACCCGTTCCTGGGCACCGGCACCACGGCGGCCGTCGCCAAGCGGCTGCACCGGCACTACATCGGCATCGAGCGGCACCCGGCCTACGTCGAGGCCGCCATCGGCCGGGTGCGGCGGGAGCGTCCGGCGTCCCCGGACGCCATGGCCGTGACGCCCAACAAGCGGGAGGCCGCCCGCATCCCGTTCGGCAGCCTGGTCGAGCGCGGGCTGATCGCACCGGGGACCGAGGTGACGGACAAGCAGCGCCGGGTGCGGGCAACGGTGTCCGCCGACGGCACCCTTCTGTCCGGCAGCCTGCACGGCAGCATACACCAGGTCGGCGCGGCGGTGCAGAATACGCCGAGCTGCAACGGCTGGACGTTCTGGCACTTCGACCGCGGCGGCGCCCTGGTGGCGCTGGACGTGCTCAGGACAGAATCGACTCTGTAACGGCAGGCACGACGGGGACGGCCACGGGAGCCACAGGTCCGGCAACGCCGGCAGCATGGCGCGCGGCCTCCGCATTGGCCACGCAAGCCTCCACGGCATCCCGCAGCGTCGTCACGTAGTGGTCCGCGCCGACGGCGGCGCGCAGCCGCTCATCGGCCAGCGTCGCCTTGTCGGCCTGCCACAGCCCTGCCAGCACCGTGACGCCCGGCACGCGCGCGCGCAGCCGGCGCATCAGATAGCGCAGGTTGGACGGGCTGCCGCTCGCCTCCAGGTAGGACACGCACACCATCGCGACCCCTGTCACGTCCAGCGACGCTATGGTGCCGCGGGCCACGGCCTCCTGGCTGACGACGCGGGCGCGCAGGCCGTGCTTGGCCAGCAACTGCGCCAGCATGGCCCCGGCGGCTTCGTCCAGCGGGCCGCGCCCGGCTACGCACAGCACCGGCGCGGCGCCGGACCACTCCGGTGGCAACGGCCCGGCGGCCCGGTCGAGCATGGCAGGGACCGGCAGCCGCTGCGGCTCGGGCATGGTGCGGGACGCCGGGGCGGCGGCGGCGGGCTTGACCGGGGCGGCGTCCACGTCCTCATGGTCGGCCAGGTCCGCCACGACACCGTCAATCGCATCCTGGATGTTGCGGAGCTGGTCGTCGTTCAGCACGCCGCGCAGAGAGTCGTTGGCGGCAAGCTGCAAGCCGCGCAGCCCTACCTCGTCATAGTAGGAGGACAGCGAACGGTCGCGCAATAGCAGCTCCGCCTGGTCCAGCGCCTCGTCGGCGTCGCCGGCCAGGATGCGCTGGTAGAAGCTTTCGGCGGGCGTCAGCGCGGGCTGGTCGCCCAGCAGCACGTCAATGAACTCCAGCCGCTCGATGTGCCGGCCCATCACGACCAGGCAAAGCGACAGCGGCATGGACAGGATCAGCCCGACCGGCCCCCACAGCCAGGTCCAGAAGATGGCCGAGATCACGACCGACACCGGCGACAGGCCGGTGCTGTGGCCATAGACCAGCGGCTCGATCACCTGGCCCGTCAGCCCCTCCAGGAGCAGGAAGAACGCCGCGGTCTCCACCACCATGGTCCAGCCGGGGTCCACGGCGGCGGCGAGCGCCAGGGGGAACACGGCGGACGCTATGGCGCCGATGTAGGGCACGAAGCGCATCAGCGCCGCGATGATGCCCCACAGCACCGGGTTGGGAATGCCGATCAGCAGCAGGCCTAGGGCGACGACAACGCCGAAGCCGGCGTTCAGCGCAAGCTGCGTCAGGAAGTAGCGGCTGAGCCGCGCCGCCGCCTCGTCCATCGCCGCGGTCGTGCGATGCAGGTCGCCAGAGCCGAACAGGCGTATCAGCCGGTCCCGCATGTCCTCCTGCTGCATCAGGATGAAGACCGCGACGATGAACACGATGCCCGTGGTCGCCAGCGGCGACAGCACCGGCGCCAGCACGCGCTCCGCCAGCTCCATTGGGCCGGGATCGGGCTGATGCACCTCGACCGCGATCGGCGCAGGCTTCGTGGGCTGCGCGGCGGCCTGCCCCGCGGGCGCGCCCTCGCCCTGCATCGCCGCCCCGGCCGACTCGACCTGCCGCCCCAATTGGCTCGTAAGCTGCGTCATCCGGCCAATGGTGTAGCCGCGCACGGTGTCCACCTTGCGCTCGATGGTCGTGGCATAGCGCGGCACGTCGCCGGCAAGCTGGGCCACCTGGCTGCCGATGATGGCGCCCAGCGCCAGGATCACCCCGAGCGCCAGCACGACGGCGCTGACCACAGCCGGCACTCGCGGCAGCCCGACCCGGCGCAGCAGCGCCACCAGCGGCGCCAGCACGAACGACAGCAGCACCGCCAGCGTGATAGGGACCAGCACCTCGCGCCCGAGATACAGGCCGGCGATCACCACCACGCCGACCAACAAGGCCGTCAGCCCCTGCACGCCCGGCACTTCCGCTGCGGCAACCTGGTTCTTGAGGTGGTGGTTCGCGGCGTCGGGCATGAAGGTCAGGTCCGGTGAAGGTGGATGTGATTGCGTAACGCGCAGCAAGCGCATTCGGTGCAACCGTGCCCCGGTCCCCCCGTGGTTGTGACCGGCTCGCGACGCACCACGTCAGCGTCCATGTCATACCCTGGTTCGGAATACGATGTGGTCGTCCTGGGCGCCGGGGCAGCCGGGATGATGTGCGCCATGACAGCGGGCGCACGGGCGCGGCGCGTACTGCTGCTGGACCACGCGGCGCAGGCCGGCGCCAAGATACTGATCTCCGGCGGCGGGCGCTGCAACTTCACCAACGAGCATTCCCAGTCCGACCGCTTCCTGTCGGGCAACCCGCGGTTCTGCACCGGCGCCCTGCGGCGCTACGCCCCGGCCGATTTCATCGCCCTCGTGCAGAAGCACGGCATCGCCTACCACGAGAAGGCGCTGGGCCAGTTGTTCTGCGACGGCTCCGCCCGCGCGGTGGTGGCGATGCTGCTGGCAGAGTGCGCGGCGGCCGGGGTCGAGATGCGGCTGGGCCAGGCCGTCACCGAGGTGTCCCGCGCCGACCGCTTCCGCGTCGAGGCCGGGGGGCGGACGATCCATGCCGCCTCGCTGGTGCTGGCCACCGGCGGGCTGAGCATCCCGAAGATGGGCGCGACCGGCTTCTCGCATGACCTGGCCCGGCGCTTCGGCCTGCCGGTCACGGCGCTGCGGCCGGGCCTGGTGCCGCTCACGTTCGGGGACGACATGCTGGCGCTGATGCGGCCGTTGAGCGGCATCGCGCTGCCGGTGATGGCGACGGCCGGGCGCCACCGCTTCGCCGAGGCGATGCTGTTCACCCATCGCGGCCTGTCCGGGCCGGCCATCCTGCAGGCGTCGTCGCTGTGGCAGGAGGGCCAGGCGGTACAGGTGGACATGCTGCCCGGCACCGACGCCCGCGCCCTGCTGCTGGCCCGCAAGCGCGCCCGGCCGCGCGCCGAGGCCCGGACCGTGCTGGCCGAGATGCTGCCGGCGCGGCTGGCTGGGGCGCTCGCGGCGGCGCACCTGCCGGCCGGCACGCTGGCGGACATGCCGGACCGGAGGCTGGGCCGGTTGGGCGAGATGCTGAACGGCTGGAGCCTGACGCCGGACGGCACCGAGGGCTACGCCAAGGCGGAGGTCACGCTCGGCGGCGTGGACACGCGGGCGCTGTCGTCGCAGACGATGGAGGCGACCGGGGTGCCCGGCCTGTATGTCGTCGGGGAGGCCGCGGACGTAACGGGCTGGCTGGGCGGCTACAACTTCCAGTGGGCCTGGTCGAGTGGGTGGTGCGCCGGGATGGCGGCTTAACGCCCACATCCGTCTGCACCGACCGGCTTGCGCCCGACCCGCATCCGTCACAGCAAGCCGCGCTTGAGGCACGGAGGTCCAGGGGCGGTAGGGACTACGCCTACGTACCCTGGATCGCTGCGTTGCCGCGCCTCCCGCAATGATGGTGCTTAGTCCGACACCAACGGCCCTCTGCCCTGACCGCTTCCGCGGTTGCGAGGTGACTTCGGCGCGGCCACCCAGGGGCCGCAGGCGCAGTCCGGGCGGTCCCTGGATTGCTACGCCGCTAAGAGCGGCTCGCAATGACATGCGCTAACGCAAAGGGCGGAGCGGATGGCGGTTGGCGTAATTTGGCATTTAGGGCGTGAGGGCGAAGCTTGGTTGGCTCAGCGCCCCAGCAGCAGCCGTATCGCGGCGGCAAGGACCGCAGTACCCCCTGCCCCTTCCGTCCGGCCCGCAACCTGCACGCCAGCGACCTGCCAGGCACCAGTGGCGTCGCGTGCCAGGACCGGGGCGCCGCTGGTGCCGCGGGTGCCCTCGCAGTCATGCACCAGCATCGCCGCTGCGCCCGCGCCGGCATAGCCCTGCACCGTGCAGGCAGCATCGGCCAGGATTGCCTCAGCCCGGTCCTGGCCGTAGCCGCCCAGCATCAACGGCGTGCCCGGCGGCAACGGCCCATCGGCCAGTAGAAGGGTGCGGTCCACCGCCGCGACCGGTTGCGCCAGCCGAACGACGGCAAGGTCCAGGACGCCAGCCGCCGGTCCGCTGCCCGGATCGTATCCCGCCGCGGTCGTAAACGACGCCGCGACGGCGTGCCGCGTGAAGCCTCCCCGGTCGTAGCCAACCAAGAGGTGAACCGACCCTGCTGGCACGAAATGCCCGAGACGGCGGCTGTAGAGGCAATGCGCCGCCGTGACGGCGGTTTGCGGATCAATCAGGAAAGCGGTGCAGCGAGACGCACCCGGCACCTGCAACCGCGCTAGGGCAGCCCAGGGCATCGCGCCGGGGTCCACCATCATGCGACGGTCATTGTCTCCGACACCGGGAAGGCCGGCACCGGCCACGAGCAAGGCAAGCAACGCGGCGACCCTGTGCGGGCCGCCACGCCGCCTGCGGTCAGGAGTTCTCGACGGAAACGGCTTCTGGGCCGCGCCGGCCGTCAGCGACTTGCATCTTGACGGTCTGGTTCGGCTCCAGCCCGCTCAGCCCACCGCGGTTCAGTGCGGAGATGTGGACGAACACATCCTTGCCACCGCCATCAGGCATCACGAAGCCAAAGCCCTTCTCGGCGTTGAACCACTTGACGGTTCCTCGCATCTCGACTGCGGCGCTGGCGTCCACCGGGGCGCGGGCGGCTGGGCGGGGCCGGTCCTCGCCATAAGACGGACGGCTCGGCGGCGCTGCGCCAGCAGTGCTCTCGTCAATGCGGACGACCTCGGCAATCTGCGGACCCTTCTGGCCCGGTGTCACCAGCACGCGCAAGGTCGCGCCGGGCTGCACCGTCTGGGCGCCGGCGCGGGACAACACGCTGATGTGCAGAAACGCATCGCCGCCGCCACCGTCAAGCTCGACGAAGCCGAAGCCCTTTTCACCATTGAACCACTTCACGACCGCGCCAGTCTCCGGGCCGGTGGCGGCCGGGGCGCGGGCAGGGCCGAAGCCTGGCGGTGCGCCGCCCCGGGGGACGAAGGCATCCCGGGGCACGTAGGGTTCGTCGCGTCCACGCGACGGCGGAAACTCATCGTTCCGGTCACGGCCGCGGGTGCCGCGGCGGGGGCTGTCGAAGGATCGGCGGTCAGGTGTGCGCATATTGGTCTCAAACGGATGAACGGGGACTAACATGGGACGCCGACGGTGCGGGCCAACCCATCCCTACAGCCAGGGAACACAACCGTAGCGGGTTTTTTTCCGGTGGGCTAGGGCATTGCTGCCCCTGTCCGGATTAACGTGACGCTAACGTGCAGCGCGCCCGCGCCGGGGCAGCCATGTAGGAGCCGAGCACCGCGGCAACCTGGCAGGCGCTCAGCCGGCGCGGGCCGCGCAGGGACGGCTGGCGGCGTATGTTGATGCGCAGCACGCCGCCGCCGGCCAGGGCGATCCGTAGGCTGCCCTGCCGGATCGCCCGCATATAGAGCGGCACCCCCAGGCTGGGCGGCGGCATCCGCCCGGCAGCGATGGCCGCGACCCGCTCGCGGTAGTCCGACGCCAGCTCCGGCGTGCGGGAGTGGTAGTAGCCCACGGCCTCGTGCCAATTGCCGCCGGCGTCGTCCCGCAGCCGGCGCAGGAAGCGGGCGCCGTAATCGGTGTTGGCGAGGGGATCGAACGCCTCGTCCAGGTCGCGGAAGGCGGACGGGTGGAATTGCAGGTTGATCTGCATGCAGCCCACGTCCAACTGGCGCACGCCCCGGGCCAGGGCAAGGCGGGTCCAGGTCACGGCGGCGGCCTTGCCCTGGAAGTACATGGCGGCGCCATCGGCGTTGACCGCCCAGGGCCAGGGCTGCAGGCCGGGCAGCGGCGGAATGGGACGGCCGCTCTCGGCCTTGGCGACGGCGGCGGCCAGGCCGGGCGCGGTGCCGTGCCGCGCCTCCGCCGCCAGCAGCCCGGCGGTGCAGAGCGCGCTCTGCGCCTTGTCCCAACTGCGGGCATCGGCGGGCGGCGCGGCGGTCGCCTGGTTCCCGGTTGCCTGGACAGGGCCGGGTTCCTCGGCCGCACGGGCCGGGCCAGCCAGGGCAAGCACCAGTCCAATCCACAGCAGACGGGATGCTCGCATCCCGCCCCTATACCGCAAACCTAGTAGATGGCCCACAGCCCCGGCACGGCGACCTCCAGCGAGTGGCCGTCGGGGTCGCGGAAATACAGGCTGGTGCCGCCGAAGCTCTGCGTGACGCGGCTTTCGACCGGGATGCCCAGCGCGGCCAAGTGCCCTTCCCACTCGCCCAGCGCGGACAGCGGGATTGCGAAGCACAGGTGCAACGTGCCGTGGCCGTCGTGCGCGGGGATAGTGCCGCCGGGCACCTGGCTCGGCTGCACCGAGCCGCCGCGGCGGAACAGCAGCAGGACCGTGCCGCCTGGCACCGCAAGGCCCACCATGCGGTCCTCACACAACAGCACCTCGAAGCCGAACACCTGCTGGTAGAAGGCGGCGGAGGCTTCGAGGTCGCCGACGTACAAGGCGGACTCAAGCTGGCCTGAAACGCGCGGCATGGCCGGCGTGCCGGCGTCAGGCAGCGGCCATCTCCCGTATGCTGGCCGCATCAGGGACCGCCAGGCCGTTTCCGGCCGGAGGATGCTCCCGCCACTGCCGCAACGCCGCGGCTATGTGCATCGCCTTGAGCCAGGCTTCCGGCACCCAGGACGCCGGGCCGTCCAGCTGCTCGCCCCGGCGCCAGAACTCCCGGACCGGAACGGTGCGCCGGCCCGGCGGATTGCCGACGATCAGCGTCCCCATGACGGCGCCGATGCTCGACCCGGCCACCCAGTCCGACTGCACGCCCGCCGTCTCTAGCGCGGCGACGACGCCGTGGTAGGCGCCAATGGCGTTGCCACCGTCGAGCACCAGCGCCAGCACCCGGCTAGACCTGGCGCAGGAAGCGCACGCCCCGCTCCGCAATGCGCTCCACCGTGCCGGCGCGCGGGCGGCCCGCCAGCAGCGCGAGCGCGATCAGGCCGAGGCCCAGGCCCAGGCCGGCGGCGCCACGGTTCTTGTTGACCCACATCTGGGCGCTGGTGCTGAGGCTCTCGCTGTCGAACGGGCCGTGGGTGGCGCCGGGCTGCTTGCCGGCCTCGTTCAGGTTGGGGTCGCGCACGGCAACGGCGCCGCCCTGGTCCGACTGCTGCGCGTCCACAGCGAACTTACCGGCGAAGAAGTCCAGCAAGCTTGGCGCGAACTTGTTGCCGATGGCAAAGGCGACCGTGCTGGCCGTTACCTTGACCTCGCGGCGGCGCGTGGTGGCGGCCAGGTAGATCGCATCGGCGATGATCTCCGGCTGATAGACCGGCGGCGGCGGACGGACCGGCTTCGGCATGTGCGAGACGGCGTGGTTGTAGAACGGCGTGTTGACCGCAGGCGGATGCACCATGGTCAGGTGGACGGCGCTGTTCTCCTCCTTCAGCTCGGCGCGCACGGCCTCGGTGAAGCCGCGCAGGGCGTACTTGCTGCCGGAGTAGGCGGATTGCAGCGGCACGCCGCGGTAGCTGATCGCGGACAGCACCTGGATGATGGTGCCGTGGCCGCGCGGCCTCATGCGGCCCAGCGCGATGCGGGTGCCGTTGACGGTGCCGAAGTAGTTGACGTGGGTGACGCGGTGGAACTCGGCCTCGCTCACGTCCAGGAACTTGCCATAGACGCTGACGCCGGCGTTGTTGACCCAAACGTCTATCGGGCCAAGCTCGCTCTCGATGTGGTCGGCAGCGGCCATGAGCTGGGCGCTGTCGGCCACATCGGCGACTGCGACCGAGGCGGTGCCGCCCGCGGTGACGACGGCCTTGCGGGCGGCGTCGAGGTTCGGCTCGGAGCGGGCGATCAGGCCGACGCGCCAGCCCTTGGCGGCGAAGTACTCGGCGCTGGCCCGGCCGATGCCGGAGGATGCGCCGGTGATGGCGACGACGCGCGCGTCTGCGGACATGGGAAGCTCTCGTTCTATAAATTGGGTGGGCGGGCAACGCGGCGTGCAGGCGATGTTTCCCGTGGCGGCGCCGGGTGGCGGCATCACGAAGTCCGGCGTTGCGCGGGTGGTTCCCCTGCCCGGACGCCCCGGCTAGGCTGCGGCCATCTTCGCTGTGGACATACCGGAGGACACCATGCCATCAGCACTCATCCTGGGCGCGTCGCGCGGCCTGGGCCTTGGCCTGGCGGGAGAGTTCGCCGGGCGCGGCTGGACCGTGACGGGCACGGTGCGGCGCGACGCGGACAAGGCGGCGCTGGCCGCAGCGGGCGCGCGGGCGGCCCTGTGCGACATCACCGACCCGGCGGCGGTCGCAGCCCTGCACGGGCAGGTTCCGGACGGGCTGGACCTGCTGTTCGTGAATGCGGGCATCATGGGACCCGAGCACCAGGACGCCGGGCACACGACGGCGGCGGAGGCCGGGACGCTGTTCCTGACCAACGCTGTCGCGCCGATCCAGGCGGCGCGGGCGCTGATGGACCGGCTGGCGCCGGACGGCGTGCTGGCGTTCATGACCTCGCGCATGGGCAGCGTGGAGGGCAACGGGCGCGGCGACCTGGAGCTGTATCGCGCCAGCAAGGCGGCGCTGAACAGCATGACCCGCAGCCTGGTGGCCAAGATGGACCATCCGCGCACCGTGCTGTCGCTGCATCCCGGCTGGGTGCAGACCGACATGGGCGGCCAAGGGGCCGATCTGGACGTTGCGACCAGCGTGCGCGGCCTGGCCGACGTGATCCTGGCCCAGCGCGGCACGCCGGGGTCGCGCTTCCTGGATTACAGCGGGGCGGAGCTGCCCTGGTAGCGGGTCTATGCAGCCTCCCGGGCCGACTGGGGATCATCCAGCCGAACCGACCGGAAGCCGCTCAGCCGAACCGACCGAAGAGCGCTCAGCCCGGCTGAACGAAAGACGTTCAGCCGGGCTGCTGGACTTGCAGGTCAACGGCTATGCCGGCGTTGACTTCAACGACGAGGCGATCACCGCGGACGCGCTGGACCACGCCCTGCACGCAATGCTGGGCGCAGGCGTGACGGCCTGCCTGCCAACCATCATCACCGCCCCGGCCGGGGTGCTGGAGGCGCGGTTGCGGGCACTGGACGATGCCGTGTCGCGCAGCCGGCTGGGGCCGTTGATGGTGCCGGGCTACCATGTCGAAGGGCCGTTCCTGAACCCTGCGCCGGGCTTCCGCGGCTGCCACCCGCCTGCCGCGATGCTGCCGCCCGACCCGGCGCTGGTGGAGCGCTGGGGGGCGGGCCTGCGCCGGCCGATCCTGATGGTGACGCTGGCGGCGGAGCTGGAGGGGGCCGACGCGCTGATCGCCTGGCTGGCGGCGCGCGGCAAGGTCGCCGCCATCGGCCACTCGGACGCGGGCGCCGCGGTGGTGGCGCGGGCGGCGGACGCCGGGGCGCGGATGAGCACGCACCTGGGCAACGGGCTGCCGGGGACGCTGCCCAAGCTGGACAACCCGCTGATGGCGCAGCTTGCGGAGGACCGGCTGGCGGCGGGGTTCATCGCAGATGGCATCCACCTGCCGCGCCCGGCGCTGCGGGCGATGATCCGGGCCAAGGGGCCGGGGCGGGCGATCCTGGTAACGGACGCCGTGGCCGCGGCGGGGGCGCCGCCGGGGCGCTACGGGTTCGCGGGGATGGAAATCGAGGGCCACGCGGACGGCAGCGTGCGGCTGCCCGGCACGGGGACGCTGGCAGGGTCGGCGCTGACGCTGGAACAGGCGGTGCGGAACCTGGTCCGGTGGGGGATGGCAACCCTCCCGGAGGCAGCGGAGATGGCCTCGTCCGCACCGGCGGCCCTGCTGGCGCCTGCGCTGGCGGCCCATGGCGCCAAGCTGGTTCCCGGCATCGTTCGATGGGTCAAAGACAGGACCTGCTACGGCTTTGAAGCCACGGTTTGCGCGGTGGAGTTCGCTGACATGCTTCTGGTCAATCGCGGGCGATAGCCTCCACCCCGCACCAGCCCGCGACCAGCAGCGCCAGCACGCCCGTGACCTCGTGCATCGAGTCCAGGCCGACGCTTTCGTCTATGCCGTGGATGTTCTCGCAGTCCGGGCCGTAGCAGGTCGCCTGGGTGCCTCCGGTCAGGACGTAGTGCCGGGCGTCGGTCAGGCCGGTCGCGTTGAGGTGACGCAGATCCTCGCCGGTCACGTCCCGGTGCAGCGCGGACACCGCGCGGGAGATCGGCTGGTCCGCCGGGAAGGTACAGCCGTCGGCCATGAAGCCCTTGAACTCCACCGCAAGCGCCGCGCCGCGCAGCCGCGGGTCCGCGTGCAGCGCCGCCACCATCGCCTCGACCTCCGCACGCACGGCATGGCAGGAATGGCCCGGCATGACGCCGACGCGGACGCCCAGCCGGGCGCGGGTGGCGACGCTGCTGTTCCACTCGCCGCCTTGCAGGGTGCCCATGTTGACGTTGACCGGGTGGTTCTCGGCGGCGAAGGCGGGATGGCGGCGCTCGGCACGGTTCATCTCGCCCTCGTAGGCGCGCAGGCGCTCCATCACGACGTAGGCGGCCTCGATGGCGTTCACCCCGGCGTGCATGTCGCGGACGTGGACGGGTCGGCCGGTGACGGTGATCCAGGCCCAGACCACGCCGACCTCCGCGACATACAGCGCGGGGTGGCCCGGCCCCGGCTCGGGGATCAGGCAGGCGTCGGGGCGCGGCAGGGCGTGCATGACGGCCAGGGCGCCGTTGCCGGTGCATTCCTCCTCGATCACCGCGGCCAACTGCACCTCCGCCGCCGGCTGCAGCCCGGCGCGGCGCAGGGCGGCCAGGGCCGTCACCATGGCGGCCAGCCCGGCCTTCATGTCGGCGGCGCCGCGGCCGAACATGCGGCCGTCGCGCAGGTCCGGCTCGAACGGCGGGGTGGTCCACAGGTCGGCCGCGCCCTCCGGCACCACGTCCACATGGCCCTGCAGCATCAGGCTGCGGCCCTGCGCGTCCCGCGGGCGGTGCAGCGCCACTACGTTGTCGCGGCCGGCATAGGGGATCAGCGGCGGCGACCAGCCGGGCACGGCGGCCAGCGCGTCCGCGTCCACCGGCACGCGCCAGGGCGCCAGGCCCAGCCCGGCGAAGGCGGCCTCCATCTCGTGCAGGCACCCCGCCTCTTCGCCCAATAGGCTGCGGTGGCGCACCAGGCGCTTCAGCAGCGCCGTGCCGTCGCCGCGTAGGCTGTCCACGGCGTCCAGTATGGCGCGGCGGGCGCCGGGGTCGAGCGGGATCAGGTCGTGCATGGAGCCTCGGCGGGATGGGACGGCGGCGATCATAGCCCTAGGATGCGGCCGGTGCCGCGGCCTATATTGCGGCGATGCAACCGGCGACCCCCCTGCCCCTTGGGCGCATACGACTCCTGTCCACCGGCCTGGTGAACCGCATCGCCGCGGGCGAGGTGATCGAGCGCCCGGCGGCGGCGGTGAAGGAGCTGGTGGAGAACGCGCTGGACGCCGGGGCGCGGCGCATCGCGGTGTCGCTGCAAGGCGGCGGCATCGAGCGGATCGAGGTCGTGGACGACGGCTGCGGCATGGATGCCGCCGACCTGGCGTTGGCGGTGCAGCGCCATTGCACGAGCAAGCTGCTGGACGAGGCGCTGATACGCATCACCACCCTGGGTTTCCGCGGCGAGGCGCTGCCGAGCATCGGCGCGGCGGCGCGGCTGCACATCACCTCCCGCCCGCACGGGGCGGCGCACGCATACCTGATCCGGGTGGAGGGCGGGGTGCTGACCGAGCCGCAGCCGGCGCCGGGGCCGCCGGGCACGCGGGTGGTGGTGTCCGACCTGTTCTTCGCGACGCCGGCCCGGCGCAAGTTCCTGAAGCACCCGCGCACCGAGAGCGAACACGCCGAGCACGCCGTCCGCCGCCTGGCGCTGGCGGCGCCCGGCGTGGCAATGCGCTGCGAGCTGGACGGGCGCGTGGCGTTTGACCTGCCGGCGCAGGACCGCCTCGCCCGGGTCACGTCGCTGCTGGGGCCGGAGGCGGCGGCGGCGCTGCTGCCGGTGGGGGAGGAGCGCGGCGGGATGCGGATCGCGGGCTATGCCTGCCTGCCAAGCGTCAGCCGCGCGACCGCGGCGGCGCAGGGATTGGTGGTGAACGGCCGCCCGGTGGCGGACCCGGTGCTGCGTACGGCGCTGCGGGTGGCCTACCGCGACGTGATCGCCGCCGGGCGGCATCCCGTCGCGGCGCTTTATTTGGACCTGCCGGCGGACGAGCTGGACGTGAACGTGCATCCGGCCAAGCTGGAGCTGCGGTTCCGCGATGCTGCCGGGGTACGGGGCCTGGTGATCGGCGCGCTGACCCGCGTGCTGGCGGCGGGGGCCGCCGGACAGGACGGGCCGCGTCCGCCGCTGCGGCTGGTATCGAGCCAGTTGCAGGGCCGGCCCGGACGCGGCGGCCCGCGCTATCAGGGATTTGCCGAGGCGCAGTTGCCGCTGGGCGCCGCGCCCGCCGCCCGGGTCCTGCCTGGGGCGGCGCCCGGGCCGCCGCATCCGTTGGGCGCCGCCGTGGCGCAGGTGCTGGACACCTATATCCTGGCCGTCGCCGCCGATGGCGGGCTGGTGCTGGTGGACCAGCACGCCGCGCATGAGCGCCTGACCCACGAGGCCCTGCGCGCCCAGCACGAGGCCGGCGGCGTGCGCGCGCAGCCGCTGCTGCTGCCGGCCGTCGTGGACCTGGCCCCGGCCGATGCCGCCCGGCTGCTGGACCATGCCGGCGCCCTGCGCGCCCTGGGGATGGAGCTGGAGGGCTTCGGCGCCGGTGCCGTGCTGGTCCGTGCCCTGCCCGCGGCCCTTGGCGCCCCGGACCCGGTGCCGCTGCTGCAGGACCTGGCGGACGAGTTGGCGGAGGCCGGGGAGGCAACGGCCCTGGCGGCGCGGGTTGACGCCGTGCTGGCCCGTCTGGCGTGCCACGGCAGCCTGCGCGCCGGGCGCCGGATGCTGCAGCCAGAGATGGACGCGCTGCTGCGCCAGATGGAGGCGACGCCGCGGGCGGCGACGTGCAGCCACGGGCGGCCGACGTTCCTGAAGCTGTCCCGGGCGGAGATCGAGCGGATGTTCGGGCGGCGGTAGGCCATTCAAATAGCTTGAGGATCAGGTCTCCCCATGCGGAGCCGCCGGGCCGGGCGGGACGGAAATCGTCTCGCAAGAAAAACATTGCAATACTTGTGAATGTTACTATTATTGCGACATCTCAGGGGTTGAACCTTCGATGTCTCGAGTCAAGCTTGCCGCGTTTGCCATCCTCGGCGTTCTCAGCGTCCCGGCGGCGGGACGGGCGACCACCTATGATGCCGTAAGCAGCTTCGCCCTTGGCCCGGTACCGGCCAGCCCGTTCAGCTACGGCTTCCGGATCGGCTCGACGGGGTTCACCCTTTACGATGCGGCGACGGCGTCCTGCGCCGGCATCGCCGGGCTGGCCTGCAACTACTCGTCAAGCTTCAACAGCAACGTGCTGCCCGCCGTGGGCCGCAACACGACGGACGCGCTGATCCAGACCGGCACGGTCCGGGTGCCAACGGACGAGCTTTTCCTGCATCCGGTCGGCCAGAACTCCGGGCTGCCCGCGGGCGACACGGTAGTGCGCTTCACGGCGCCATCCGCCGGGCTGTATTCGATCAGCGGCCTGTTCCAAATCCTGGACGTGAACGCCAGCGGCGTGGCGGTGAGCGTCGAGGGCGGGACCTCCGCCTTCCTGCAAGCCCTGACGGGGGCGCTCAACACGCAGGCGGCGTTCGGGTTCAGCACTGCGTTGGCCCAGGACCAGACGCTCGACTTCGTGGTGAACAACGCCGGGTCCTACAACAACGATTCGACGGGCCTGGTCGCCACGATCACGAGCGTGCCGGAGCCTGTGTCGCTGGCCATGATGGGCGCGGGCCTGTTCGGGGCGGCGGCGCTGCGCCGCCGGCGGGGCTGATCCGAGCCGGCCTACAGCCGCCAGGCGATCACGCGGGCGGCGCCTTGCACGCGGTCGTCCAGCGGGTCCTGGATTGGCGCCGGGTCGTCGCGCCCGATTTCGGCCACCACCAGCGTGCCCGGCCCAGCCCAGCCCGCGGCAACCAGCGCCGCGACGGCCTGCGGCACCAGCCCGGCGCCATAGGGCGGATCGAGGAACAGCAATCCGCACGGCCTGCCCGGCGGCGGGCGCAGCGCGTCGGCGGGCAGGACGGTGCAGAGCGCCTCGGCCCAGCAGGCGGCGATGTTGGCGCGAAGGATCAGCAGGGCGGCGCGGTCGTGCTCGATGAAGGCGGCGTGGGCGGCGCCGCGGGACAGGGCCTCCAGGCCGAGGGCGCCGGTGCCGGCGAAGGCGTCCAGGACGCGGGCATTCTCCACGGCGGCGCGTCCGGCCCAGGGGGCGTGCATCAGGCGGTCGAACAGGGCCTGGCGGACGCGGTCCGCGGTGGGGCGGGTGGCGGCGCCGGGCGGGGCGGACAGGGCACGGCCGCGCCAGGCGCCGGCGATGATGCGCATGAGGTCAGGGGGCTGCGCTTCTCCCTCTCCCTCCGGGAGAGGGTTGGGGTGAGGGAGAGGCCACCAGGGCGAACGTTGCCGAGGCCGGGACTGGCGCACAATGGGGTGGGGCGGCGCTTGCGGCTTCCCTCACCCCGGCCCTCTCCCGGAGGGAGAGGGGGAAGGAGGGGTGCTTGATAGTTGTTCACGCAGCACCTTGCCGGTGATCTCGTCCACCCCGCCGCGTTCCAGGTTGCCGAGCTGGAACGGGCCGTAGGCCACGCGGATCAGCCGCGTCACCTGCAGGTTCAGGTATGCCATCACCTTGCGTACCTCCCGGTTGCGGCCCTCCTTGAGAGCGACGCTCAGCCAGGAGTTGGCTGTGGTCCGCACCTCCAGCGCGGCTTCGATGGCGCCGTAGCGCACGCCCTCGACCGTCACGCCGCCGGCCAGGCGGGCAAGGGCGGCAGGGTCCACGTTGCCGTAAACGCGCACGCGGTAGCGGCGTATCCAGCCGTTGGCCGGCAGCTCCAGCCGCCGGGCCAGGGCGCCGTCGTTGGTGAGGAGCAGCAGGCCCTCGCTGTTGAGGTCCAGGCGGCCGACGCTGACGACGCGGGGCAAGGCGGCGGGCAGATGCTGGAACACGGTCGGGCGGTCCTGCGGGTCCTTGTGGGTGGTGACCAGGCCCTCGGGCTTGTGGTAGCGCCACAGGCGGGTGCGGTCGGGCAGGTCCACGACGGCGCCGCGCACCTGCACCACGTCGTCCCGGCCGATGAAGGTCGCGGGGTGCGTCACCGGCTGGCCGTTCAGGCGCACCACGCCCTCCTCGACCAGCTTTTCCGCGTCGCGGCGGCTGGCGACGCCGGCGCGGGCGAGCCACTTGGCGATGCGTTCGCCGCGTTCTGCGGCAGGTGCCGCCGGGTCGCCGGTCATCCGCCGGCGGCCGTTACGAGGGCCTTGAAGATCAGGCGGTCGCCGGGGTCTATCAGGAACTCCGGGTGCCACTGCACGCCGAGGCAGAAGTCGTAGCGCGGGTCCTCGATGCCCTCGATCACGCCGTCCGGGGCGGTGGCGTTGACCTTAGCGAAGCGGCCGGGGCTGCGGATGGCCTGGTGGTGGGCGCTGTTGACCTGCATCGCGGCCTGGCCGGTGATGCGGTGCAGCAGGCTGCCCGGCGTGATCGCGACGGGGTGGCCGGGCTGGTCGCGCGGGTTGGCCTGCTCGTGCTCCAGGGCGTCCGGGACGCTGTCGGGGATGTGCTGCAGCAGGGTGCCGCCGAGGGCCACGACCAGGAGCTGCTCGCCGCCGCAGATGCCCAGCACCGGCATGTCGCGCGCCAGGGCGCCGCGGACCAGGGCCAGCTCGGCGGTGGTGCGGTCCTCCTTGAGGGTGACGGTCGCGTGGCGGTCGCCTTCTCCGTAGAGGGCGGGGTCCACGTCGAAGGCACCGCCGGTGACGACCAGGGCGTCTATGCGGTCGAGGTAAGCCGGGGCGAGGGCGGTGTCGTGCGGCAGGGCCATCGGCAGGCCGCCCGCGGCGGCGATGGCGGTGGCGTAGTTGGCGCGCAGGGCATACCAGGGGTATTTCGAGTATCCGCCGGGCGGCTCCGCGTCCAGGGTGACGCCGATCAATGGGGGAATGCGTGCAGTCATGGCGCGTGGTAGCGCCCCCGGGAGGGTGGGGGCAAGCACGGGGATGGCGGGGGCTGGGACGCCGGGCGTCGGGATGCCGAGCATCGGGGTGCCGGGCGCTGGGACGGTGGGCGCTGGGACGCCGGGGGCTGGCATGCCAGGCACGGGAACGCCAAGCACGAGGACGCCAGGTTCCGGGATGGCGGGTGCTGGGACGTTGGGCGCCGGGGTGCCGGGTGCTGGGATGATGGAGTTGGCCTTGGCGGAGGCGCGCGCCGCGGCGGCGCGGGGGGAGGTGCCGGTGGGCGCTGTGCTGGCCGGGCCGGACGGGGCGGTGCTGGCGCGGGCGGGCAACCAGGTGGAGGCGGACCGGGACGCGAGCGCCCATGCGGAGCTG
>JAABUM010003412.1_pt1 | contig 19496 bp, 20 predicted proteins | sample 5559161 | NCBI WGS metagenome assembly JAABUM01 (sample SAMN10711868, study PRJNA513369) | rock metagenome | isolation source: Antarctica rocks | place: Antarctica: Victoria Land, Siegfried Peak nord | reverse complement strand
GCCGCCCGCACCATCCATCGAAGCTAAACACGGGCTCCGACATGCTGCTTGGACTCGGTGCGTGGCCCGGGTGTCACTGCCCGGCCGGGGAGCACCACCCCACCACAGGGGTCGTAATAGGTGAGCCGCAGCGGCTCGAGCAGACGCACCGCGCCCAGCACCGGACGTGTCAGCGTCTTGGCTGGCTCCGCATCGGACGGGAGGCACGTCTGGGTTGCAGTGTTCAGCGCGACGCCGAGGGGGCTTGGTCGGTGGCTGAGGCCCACCGCGCTTGCGGCACGAATCGCGGCCGCAGTGTCACCGTGCTGGTTGCGTTCCAGAGTCCAGCGGCTGCGCTGTGAGGCCGCCGAGGAGCTTCTCCACGATTGCCGGTTTGTCCACGCCGACCGCCGCTGTCTGTCGCTGCGGTGATTCGGGTGGAAAGTGGAAGCTGTAGGCGATAAGCACGGTGGCGATGTAGCCAGCGGGTGTGACCCCGGCCGGTGTGGCGGTCAGCGCATGTGAGACGTGCTCCACCATGAAGCTGTCACCGAACTTCGCGTGCAACTGGTAAACAGTGTCCCGGTACCGCTCAGCCACCACATTCCCGGCGACCGCGGCGTCGGCGTGCACCGCCGAGGTGAGGGTGATGGCTTCCTGCGTCTGCACGCGCTGTCCCCCATTCCGCTCGACGGTGTGACCGTACCCCGGTCGACGACCCGAGGAATGAACCACAGCCGAGGTTCGCTGCTGATCGTCGTGGATGTGACGGTCATGCTTGGGGGTCCCGTCCCCACGGCGCTGGGTCCATCACCGCAGCCGCTCCCCCGCGGGTCTACCCCTAATAGTTTGGATAGTAGGTGCTATCCAAATATGGTGCTGGCCACTCTCGATCTGGTGCTATCAGCGCGGGGCCCGCTGTCGGCGACCCGGTAGGGCTCAGCTGCCGATCGCTTGGTCCCACTCGTGCAGGTCGCGGGCCTCGGCTGCCTCCTGGAGCGCATCCATGGTGCCAGCCGACTTGTCGGCGCCGAAGACAGCGCTTCGCCATCCGTAGGAGCAGTCGGCCTGGGTTCGCCCCCTGCTGATTTCCACGATCGTGGTGCGGTGCTCCATCGGCGTTGCCGCTCGCGTCCCGCTTGCCCTATCCGTGCCACTCCGATTCTGCGCCGGTAGCACCGCACTCGGCCGGCGGGCTTGGGGCAGGATGGGTCCGGGGGAAAGGCCATCGGTCGGATACCGCGGCGCGATGGCCTAGCTAGGACCCAAGTTCCCGTTCGAACTGCGCAGATCGGGGCCTGCTCACCCGGGGACACGGCTGGCCAGTAGTGCGCGGCGACCGATGAGGATCATCAGCGCGGCGACCAGGAGGAGGAGCGCTGCACCGATCCAGGCCGGCGGATAGCCGAACCTTGCCGCTGTCAGGCCGAAGAACAGCGGTCCGAGGCAGGCGCCGGCGCTGGCGCCCACCTGGGTCAGACCGGTCGCCCGGCCGGGAGCCGTCCGGTGGGTGCTGGCTACCGCGAAGTTGAACAGTCCGGCCCAGCCCCACCCGATGCCGTAGCCGACCAGCGCCGCGAACACCAGCAGTCGGGAGTTGCCTGTGGCGAGCAGCAAGGGGCCGATCGCGCCGACGGCACACATCACTGCGACGAGGCGCAGGTGCCCAGCACCGTGCCGGTCGGCGTGTATGCCGATGCCGAGGCGGACGAGCACGCTGGCGGCGCTGGCGGCTGCGACCACGAGGCCGGCGTGCCCGTCGCTCTCGCCGATGCTCACCGCGGACAGCACAAAGAAGGCACCCATCGCGTTGGCCGCTCCGGAGGCGCCGCCGGCCCCGACGGCCAACAGGACCAGCGCGGGACGGGCGAACGGCGGCGCGGGTCGCCGCGCCGCGTCACCGGCGATGTCGTGGCGGCCAGTGGTGTCGGGAGTTGTTCTGGCCGAGGGTGATCGGCGTACAAGGGCACCGGCGACGATCGCTGCGGCGGCTGCGGCGACGAAGGCCGCCCGCCAACCGGCGGTGTGCGCTACGGTCGGGACTGCCAGGCCGGACAGCAGTGTCGCGGCCGGGATGGCTGCCTGTTTCACCCCGAACGCCATTCCCTGCCGGTGGGCGCCGACTGCCTGGATGAGGTAGCGGTTGGCTGCGGGCTGGATGGCGCCGTTGGCGGCACCGGCGATGGCGAGCGTCGCGACGAGCCAGCCCCAGCGGTGGATGCCGACACCGATCGACAGCAGCGCCCCGGCGGCGGGGATTGTGCCTAGCCGCATCATGGTCGCTCCGCCGATGCGGTCGGAGAGGCGACCGAACCCGGCACTGCATAGTGCTGAGGAAGCGAAGAACGCGGCAACCGCGACGGCCAGGCCCCGGGTCCCCAGCGTCAGGTCGCGACCGATCTGTACGGACAGCGCACCGGTGAGGAACACCGGCAGCTGGGCGGCGGTGGTGGTGGCCATGGCCGCGACCATCGGTGGCAGACCGAGCCGCGGGCGGGTGGCCGCGCGGAGCATGGATGGGCTAGCCACGCTGGGTGCGGCCCGCCGACCACGCGGTCTGGGCCTCGTATAGCGCGTCGGGCAGGGCGTGCTCGCACTCTGGGGACAGTCGAAAGGCAGGCACGGAGACGCTGATCCCGTCCACGGACGGTCGAGTGCTCGGCAGCGTAACTGCGAAGCAGTGCAAGCCTTCCGCGGCCTCCTCCCGGTCCACCGCGTACCCCCGGTCCCGGGTCAGTTCCAGCTCGACGCGCAGCTGATCCCAGCGGGTGAGGGTGTGGCTCGTCAGCGCCTCCAGAGGGAAGGTGAGGCTCCTGCGTACGTCCTCGAGGTCGCGCACTGCGAGCAGGGCCTTGCCCAGAGCGGTGGCGTGGGCGGGCAGCCGGCTGCCGACTGCGGAGATCAGCCGGACCGGATGGGTGGAGGCGCGCTGGGCAAGGTAGACGATACTCGCGCCGTCCAGCCGGGCCAGTTGCACAGTCTCTCCTGTGACAGCCCCCAGCCAGTCCAGCAGGGCGGCGGTTCTGACCACCACCTCGTCGGCATCGAGGTAGGCGGTTCCGACCCGCAGGGCGTGCAGGCCAAGCCGCACCTGCCCCCCGGGTGCTTGCTCGACCCACCCGCGGTCCTCCATCGTCGCGAGGATGCCGTGCAGGCTGCTCCTCGGTATGCCGAGGTCGCGGGACAGCTGACCGAAGGAGCGGGGCTTGGTCGCGAGGGTCTCCAGGATGTTCAGCGTACGGGCGGCCGACTTCACCGGACGGAATCCGTCGGGATCGGACGGCCCACCGCGAGCCGCGCCCGGTTTTATCGTTCCCGATGCCTGGCCGGTTGGGCCTTGACCGTCTGGCGGGGTGTTACGTACGCTCAACATAGTGAATGAAGTTCGCATATGTGAATGACCTTGTCAACCGGGTACACCACGGGAAGCCAGTAGCTCAATTGCTCCAAACGTAACTGGCCAGTACACGCTCTTTATGTGATTAGGAGTCTCTGTTGAAGCTCACCCGTATTGGTGCCGTCGGTCGCGAGAAGCCGGCGGTACTTACCGCGGACGGTCGGTTCCTGGACGCGTCCGGTGTTGCACCCGATTACGACCCAGCTTTCTTCGCCTCGGACGGGCTGGCCCGGCTGGCGGCGGCTGTGGCGACCGGAGATCTGCCCGAGCAGCGCAATGCCGTGAACGAACGCGTAGGGGCGCCGGTCGCCCGGCCCGGGAAGATCGTCTGCATCGGCCTGAACTATCACGACCACGCACGCGAGACGAACGCCGCGATCCCGGCCGAACCGGTGGTGTTCATGAAGGCCTCCAACACGGTGGTGGGTCCGAATGACGAGGTGCTGGTGCCACGAATGTCCACGAAGACCGACTGGGAGGTAGAGCTTGCGGTAGTGGTTGGGCATAAGGCGCGGTACCTGCCCGATGCAGCCGCGGCCGCCGGAGTCATCGCTGGTTATACCATCTCCAACGATGTGTCCGAACGCGAGTTCCAACTTGAACGCGGTGGCCAATGGGACAAGGGCAAATCCTGCGAGACCTTCAATCCGATGGGACCGTGGCTCCTCACCTCGGACGAGGTGCCCGATCCTCAGCAACTGGGCCTGCGTCTCTGGGTCAACAAGGAACTGCGGCAGGACGGCACGACGGCCGAGATGGCTTTCGGGGTGCACCATCTCGTGTGGTACCTCAGCCAGTTCATGGTGCTCAATCCCGGTGACGTGGTGAACACCGGCACGCCCGCGGGGGTGGCAATGGGGATGGCCGTGCCCAGCTACCTGCGCGCAGGGGACATCGTCGAACTTGAGATCGACGGGCTCGGGAGACAACAGCAGAAGGTGGGCCAGGCGTGAGCGACAAGGAGTTCGATGGTCTTTCTGCCCTCGTCACCGGCGGATCCTCCGGGATCGGCCTCGCCACAGCGAGGCTGCTCGCCGCCCGGGGGGCGAACGTCGCGATCCTTGATCCGCAGCCGCCACCTCCGAGCGATGCCAAGCTCTTCCACGTCGTCGGCGACGTCACCGTCGATGAGTCCGTCCGGTCGGCGGTCGACGCCGTCGTTGCCACCCTGGGCGGGTTGGACGTCCTGGTGAATAACGCGGGAATCGGCGCGCAGGGCACGGTCGAAGACAATCCGGACGACGAATGGCAGCGGGTCATCGACGTTAACGTCCTCGGCCTCGTCCGGGTGACGCGCGCCGCGCTGCCCCACCTGCGTGCCTCCGCCCATGCGGCAGTGGTCAACACGTGTTCGATCGTGGCTACCGCCGGCCTTCCGGAACGGGCGCTGTACAGCGCGACCAAGGGAGCGGTGCTTTCTCTGACCTTGGCGATGGCGGCCGACCATGTCCGTGAGGGAATCCGCATCAACGCAGTGAGCCCGGGCACGGCCGACACGCCGTGGATCAGACGGCTGTTGGACCGGGCTGCGGACCCCGTCGCGGAGCGGGCGGCTCTGGGGGCCCGCCAACCGCATGGCCGGCTCGTGTCGGCCGAGGAAGTCGCCGCGGCCATCGCCTATCTTGCTAGCCCCGTGGCGGGCTCCACGACCGGCACCTCGTTGGCCGTAGACGGAGGGATGGCGGGGCTGCGCCTCAGACCGGTCCAAGCGTGACGACGGTTATTCTTCCGATGATCGATCCGAAACGGACGATTCGTCCGATGATTGGCTGGTAGCGTTACTCGCTTCAAGGTTGGGCTGCGGACTGGGAGAGCGAGTAACAGCGCATGGGGCGAGGACAGACTGGGCGATGTCAGAACGACGCCGCGGACCCAGGGGGCGCGACAGCGGAGAATGTTCGGCCGATGGGGCCCGTGCTGAGCGTGACCGAAGGCGCCATCTTGAAGATCAAGAACCTCATCGTGGACGGCGCGCTACGTCCCGGTGATAGATTGCCCACCCAAGACCGGTTAGCCACCCAGCTCGGTCTATCGCGTAGCTCCCTCCGTGAGGCTGTCAGCGCCCTGACGCTGCTGGGCGTGCTCGACGCCCGTCAGGGAGATGGCACCTACGTCACCAGCTTGCGTCCGGACCTGCTGGTCAGCGTGATCGGCTATACCGTTGACCTGCACCAGGACAGCAGCCTGTTGGAGCTGTTCGAGGTCCGACGCGTGCTCGAGCCGGCGGCGTCCGCACTGGCCGCGACCCGCATCACTGACGACGAACTCGCCGGCGTGCGCGACTGCCTGATCCGGATGGAGCACCTGAGCGATCCAGAGGAGTTCGTCGCCGGCGACATGGAGTTTCATGATCGCATCGTGCGGGCATCCGGCAACGCGACGCTCGCGTCTGTCGTGCGCGGATTCTGCCAGGAGACGAGCAGAGTTCACGTCTGGCGGATGGCCGCACTCGCCGGAGTGCCGGAGTGGACGCGGTCCCAGCACCAGGCAATCTATCGGGCTCTGGCGGCGCACGACGCGCAGATGGTGCTCGCCGCCGAGACGGTTCACGTGGCCGAGAGCGAACTGTGGCTGCGGCGCTACCTGGACAGCAAGTGACAACGAGTCATCCGTTTTCGAAGAGTGGGCTTAGGGGCTATTCGGCTGACCGGCTAGCGCAGGTCAGCGGCAGGAGCCTCTCCAGGTTCGCGCCGCTCGAGGGCGCCCCCATGCTCGGCGGGTGGCCGCCTCCTCCTGGCGGTGTGGGCGGGACGCGGCCGCATCCGCCCATAGCCCCTCGGGATAGTCCAGTCAGCTAGATAGCCCTGGGTGGGCTATCTATTTCACCGCCAGGCGCGCGTTTGAACTGGGGAATCACTCCAGAGTGTGCGGAGCGCGCCACGGTCGGTCCACGTGCATCCCCGCCAGGGCCAAGCTGGTCTCGCCCATCTTTGGCTCCGGAAGCGTTGACGTGCTTGAGATTTTGCTAGCTGTCGTTGACCGATGGGATCAACTACGGCGCCAGCGAGGCGTACTCCCGGCGACGGTAGCTCAGCAGACGCGGCCAGTGAAATGGGTAGCCCGCTTCGGCAATTAGTCTGATGAATCGTTGACATGCAGACATGGGCACCCCTAAGGTCTGTGATCAGCGTCACCGCCAACGAGCCCGACGGGAGTCCACCGAGTGGTACTGCAGACCGGCGATGTGAAGGTTGGCGGCGTCTTTGTGGCGCTGTTGACACCCTTCGATGCCGACCGTGCGGTCGACGTGCGCGCACTGACCGATCTGGTTGAAGGATTGGTCGCGGGTGGCGTTGACGGATTGGTCGCTCTCGGTACTACGGGCGAGTTCGCAGATCTCACCGATGCCGAGCGTGGCCTCGTCACCGACGTTACCGTCGCGGCTGTTCGTGGTCGTATACCGGTGGTGGTCGGGGTTGGTGCCCTGGGCACCGCGGAAGCGTGCAGCTATGCCGAGCAGGCCGCGCACGCGGGTGCAGATGCGGTGCTGAGTCTGCCCCCGCTGTTCTGGAAGCTCGACGATGAGCAGCTGTTCGCTCACTTCGCAGCTGTGGCCGCGGCGACGACGCTGCCTGTCCTGCTGTACAACATCCCGCTCTTCGCAGGGGCGAACCTGTCACCATCGCTCATCCGGCGAGTGGCGGTCGAGCTGCCGTCCGTGATCGGCGTCAAGCTCACCGTCGCAGACTTCCGATCGGTGTCGGAGGTGCTTGCCGCCGTGAAGCCGGTTCGGCCGGAGTTCAGCGTCACCGTTGGCTTTGAGGACCTCGCGCTGTCCGCGATGCTGGCGGGCGCCGACGGGGTGATCAGCGGCATGGCCAACTTCTGCGCCCCTACCCTGCTGCGGATGGTCGCGGCCGCACGTCGAGGTGACCTTTCGGACGCAGTCGGAGCACACCAGGAGCTCATGCGCCTGTTCCCGGTGTATTTCCAGTCCGACCCGCCGATCCTGGCGCTCAAGACGTTGTCCCACGCACTCGGGGTACAGATCGAGCCGTGGGTTCGCACTCCGGCGCGCGAGGATCCCGCTGCCCTGCAGTGTGTCGCCACGTGGATCGGTTCCCTCACTGAGAGTGCCTTGTCGTAGAAGTTGCCCCCTCCCAGTAGTCATTTGATCTGTGCACCCAAAGGAGCGAGATGCGCAAGAGAGCAAGAGCCAGAATCCTGGTGGTTGGACTGGCGGCGGTGCCACTGTTCATCACAGTCTCGTGCGGCGGTGTCCCGGCGCCGACGACTGCGGGCGCCAAAGCCGGCGAGGGCCAGGTTCAGACGGACGCGTCCGGCAAGGTCATTTGCAAGGACGGATCGCCTGGCGTTACCGGCAACACGATCACGTTCGGTGCCAACGAGGAGCTGACGGGCAAGGCAGCGCTGTCGGGTGCCATCGCCAAGCGCTCACTCGATATGGTCGCTGACGACCTGAACAAGGCGGGCGGCATTCTGGGCAAACAGGTCAAGATCGTCTACGAAGACAACCAGTCGACCAACCCCGGTGCCGTCAACGCGATGAACAAATCACTGACACAGGACAACATCTTCGCGCTGATCGGCCCAATTCGGTCGACTCAGGTCCAGGCGATGGAACAGACGATCAAATCCCAGATGGTTCCTCTGATGGTCGGCGGGACGAACCCGGACCTCACCAAGGATGGTGGTGGTGAGATCTTCCGCTTTCGCCCACCGGACTCGCTCACGGGGGTTGCGATCGCCAATTACTCGAAAAAGCAGTATATGCCCAAAAAGATCGCCATCCTCTACGACTCCGACGCCTTCGGCTCCGGTGGCGCTGCTGTCGTCGAGAAGACTGCGACGGATGCGGGCATTATGGTTCAGAAATCTTCGTACACCACTGGCGACAAGGACTTCACAGCGCAGCTAACGACGATCAAGAGCTACGCTCCCGATGTGATCGTCACCTATGCCACCAATTCCGAGGACGTCGCGATTTTTGCGCGGCAGATCAAGGAACTTGGCATCACGACGCCCGTGGTCGGTAGTCCGTCGATCACGTCTCAGGTCACCTTTGACCTCGGCAAGCAGTTCATCCAGGGGTACCGAGCCGTGGTGGACTTCCAGCTCGACTCTAACCCGGTAAACACGGCGTGGGCGAAGGAATACGAGCAGCGGTACGGCTCGAAGCCCGACCTCTTCGGTGCCTGGCAGCGAGACGCCATGTACTTCATGAAGGCGGCTTTGGAGAAGTCTGGCTGTGACAGAGGGGCGTTCACCAAAGCGATGCACCAGGTCGAGACCGACGGGGTACAGGGCCCCCTGAAGTCCAACGCTCTCGGTGACGTCAACCGGAACCTGCTCGTCGTCGAGGTCCAGGGTGGCGCCGCTAAGATCGTCGAGGATGCCTCGAAACTGCTCCCCCCGCCATAGCAGCCGTTGCTGGTGGCGGTTAGCCCGCCCGGCCACCATCAGCAACACCCGGATCTTCTCTCCCTAGCTGATCTTCTCTTCCCAGAATTTTAAGGCGATTGGTCGAATGAGCATCATCATCCAGCTCGGTGTGGCCGGTATTGCGATCGGGATGATCTACGCGTTGGTCGCGCTCGGTTTTGTGCTCATCTTCAACGCGGTCAATGTGGTGAACTTCTCGCAGGGCGAGTTCGCGATGTTCCCCGCTTTCGTCGTTTCGTTCCTCCTCACCTCGTTCCATCTGCCCATGGGGCTGGCGATACTTGGGACGGTCCTGTTTGCTCTGGTGTTCGGTCTGGTCTTCAACCGGCTCATCTACCACCCGCTACGCAACCGTTCGTTCGTGCCGGTGATCATCGCGACCATTGGTGTCTCGCTGTTTCTCAAGAACATTGCTCTGGTGTTGTTCGGCGCCGACCCGCGCAGGGTCGCCCCGTTGATCAGCGGGGTGGTCAGCATCTTCGGTACGAGGGTCAACGCGCAGTACCTCATCATCATCGCCGTCACCGTCGTTCTGCTGGCCCTGCAGTATCTCGTGTTCGACCGCACGATGGTTGGCAAGCAACTCCAGGCGACCGCGCAGAACCGTGAGATGGCGTCGCTGCTGGGAATCAGAACCCACGTCATGATCGCCGGGACCTTCGCATACAGCGCCGTTCTCGGTGCGGTCGCGGGCATCCTCGTCGCGCCTCTGTTCGGTGTCACGACCGAGATCGGCACGCTGATCGCACTCAAGGCATTCGCGGCCAGCGTCATCGGCGGGTTCGGCTCCGTCCCCGGTGCGGTCATGGGCGCGATCTTCATCGGCCTGGTCGAGATCTTCGGGGCCGCCTACATCAGCGCGGATTACAAGGACGCGTTCGCCTTCGTCATTCTCATCGCCGTCCTCATCCTGCGTCCGCAGGGAATCTTCGGCGAGAAGGTCGGGCAGAAGGCGTGACCAGAGCAGGAAGGGGAGTCGTGTCCGCGCTCGCTGACCACTCGTCGAATGTCACGTCCGGGCCCCCGTCGACCGTGAACCGTTTCGTCGATAAGCCGTACGCACTGACGGTGTTGCTGGTCCTCATGGCTTGCCTGCCGTTCCTGGTGAACCCGTTCTACCTCGGCGTGGTGGTGCTCGGCGCCATCTACGCGATCGCGGTGCTAGGTCTGTACTTCATCATGGGGCTGAGCGGCCAGATCTCGCTGGCGCAGGGCGCCTTCTTTGGGGTCGGTGCATACACGGCGGCGATCCTGTCCACTCGCTACGACTGGCCATTTCCGGCAACCATGGCTGCGACCGTGGTGGTGGGCATCCTCGTCGGAGTTTCCCTGGGCTACGCAACGCTGCGCCTCACGGGTCACTACCTCGCGTTGGCGACCATCGGCTTCGCCATTATCGCGACCGTCGTCTTCCTGCAGTGGAAGCCGGTGACCAACGGCCCCGACGGTATCTCGGGCACGAAGCCGCCCAGGATTGGCAACTTCATCCTCGGCCAGAACTTCTACTACTACTACGTTGTGCTGGCCTTTCTCGTGGTGCTGGCGTTCGTCGGATGGAAGATCCAGCGCAGCAGGGTCGGCCGCGCGTTTCTCGCGATACGTGAGGACCAGTTGGCCGCCTCGACGATCGGCATCAATACGTTGAACTTCAAGGTGCTCGCCTTCACGTTGTCCACGGTCTACGGCTCGGTCGCCGGCGGACTGTACGCACACGGCCTCACCCACTACATCAGCCCCGACAACTTCGTCTTCGATCTGTCGGTGACCATGCTGATCATGCTGCTGCTCGGCGGCCAAGCCACCGTGCCGGGCGCCATCATCGGGGCGATGCTCGTTACCGCGTTACCGGAGACGCTGCGGTTCCTCCACCAGTACTACCTAGCGGTGTACGCCGTCGCCGTAATCCTGCTCGTCATCTTCCTTCCCCAGGGCCTGTGGGGCTGGCTGGAGTCGGTGGTGGGCCGACGTGCCTCTCGGGCACGGGTAAGGGCGTCCGAGCCGATATCGACCGACGAGGGCAAGACGATCGGCCCTGGCGCGCGACCAAAGGTGGGGCCATGACCCGATTCCCGGCCGGTGTGACCACACAGCGCCTCGACGGCGCCCGCTCCGCCCCGGTCCTCAAACTTGGGGGGTTGTCGAAGCACTTCGGTGGGGTTAAGGCGGTCGACGACATCAGTTTCGACGTGGTGGCGGGCCACATCCATTCACTGATCGGACCTAACGGGTCCGGCAAGTCGACCGTGATCAACGTGCTCACGGGGTTGTACGTCCCGACCCACGGCAAGGTCACCCTCCTCGACCAGGAGATCACCCGTCGTCGGCCGGATGAGCGCGTGAAGCTGGGGATGGCCCGGACGTTCCAGAACGTCCGGCTGTTCAAGGGCCTCACTGTGCTGGACAACGTCATGACGGGGCAACACTGCCGGACGTCGTCCGGGTTGTTGCGGGTCCTGCTCAGCCCGGGCGCTCGTCGGGAGGCCGCCGCGACGCAGGAGCGTGCCCGCCAGGAGCTGGAGTTTGTCGGTTTGGCCGACATCGACCGGGTGCTGGCCGGTGGCCTTTCCTACGGAAAGCAGCGTCTGGTCGAGATCGCCAGGGCACTGGCCAGCGATCCCACCGTGCTCCTGCTCGACGAGCCGGCCGCGGGGCTCAACCCGCACGAGACCGACCTGCTCGACGAGATCCTGCGGCAGATCGCGGCGCGCCGAATCACGGTACTGCTCGTCGAACACGACATGAACCTCGTCATGGGGGTCAGCGACTACGTCACGGTGCTCAACTTCGGTAGGAAGATCGCCGAGGGCTCGCCGGACCAGGTGCAGGGCGACCCCGACGTGATCGCAGCGTACCTGGGCACCGAGGACGAGGAGGACGAGACGGATGCTCAGCGTTAGAGATCTTGATGTCCGCTACGGTGAGATCCGCGCCCTGCGTGGCGTCTCCTTCGATGTTGCCGAGGGGGAGGTCGTGACGTTGCTCGGCGGGAACGGTGCCGGTAAGTCGACGACCCTGCGCAGCATCAGTGGGCTGATCGGGCCGACCGGCGGCAGCATTACCCTCGATGGCGAGTCGATCGTCGACCACACGCCGGAGCGCATCGCGCGCATGGGCATCGTCCACGTTCCTGAGGGCAGACAGATCATCCCGGGCCTCAGCATCCTGGACAACCTGCGGCTGGGCGCGTGCAACCGGCGGATAAATCGGAAAGACGTCTCCGCGGGCATCGAGCGCGTCTTCGAGACCTTTCCCCGCCTGCGGGACCTGCAGGCCAGAATCGGCTGGAGCTTGTCTGGTGGTGAGCAACAGATGCTCGCCATCGGCCGGGGATTGGTGGCCGAACCCCGGTTGCTGATGCTCGACGAGCCGTCACTCGGACTCGCACCCATCATTGTGCGCGAGGTCTTCCGCATCATCCGGCAGGTGCACGAGGCGGGCACGACGGTCCTGCTGGTCGAGCAGAACGCCTACCAGGCGCTCAAGGTCGCCGACCGGGGTTACGTCTTCGAAACCGGCCGCCTCGTGCTGGAGGGACGCGGAAGCGAACTCCTCGATGACGAAAAAATGCGTGCAGCGTATTTGGGTAAGAACGCTGCCGGACGCGCAGCGAAGTCCGGCGCCGACGGTGCTTTGTTGCCCGGGTCGACGCTGCCGCAGGACCAAGGCGATGGGCAGGCATGACCGCGGTGGATACGAAGGCGCGACCCCGTATCGCGGTAGTGGCCGACGACCTCACGGGTGCCGCCGACGCCGCGGCTCCGTTCGCCAGCCGTGGAGCCGAAGTCAGTCTCATGTTGTCCGGGCCTCCTCGCGATGGCGTCGACGTCCTGGCGCTTGTCAGCGACAGTCGCTGGCGTGCGGCGTCCGACGCCGCGAACCGTGTCGGTCAGCTGGTGAGGCAGGCTCGCGCGTGGGGGGCGGACACCTTGTTCGTCAAGGTCGACTCGACGCTTCGCGGCAATGTGCGTGCAGAGGTCGGCGCGGCTCTCGCGGCGTGGGGCGGTGTACAGGCCGTGGCGGCGCCGGCCTTTCCCGCACAGGGTCGTGTGGTGCGCCGCGGCGTCCTCGTGGTTCATGGGCAGATGCAGCACGGATCGGTCGCCGACTGCTTCCCCGACGACGTGCGCCTGTTCGATGCCGGGACCGATGAGGAGTTGGACGATATCGCGGAGCGGATCCTGGCCGAGAGGTCGGTGGCCGTCGGCTCGGCTGGTCTGGCGCGAGCGCTCGCCGATGCTATCTTGCCCGGTCCACACGGTGTCCTGCTACCGGGCGGTCCGGTCGCAGGCGTGCTGGTTGTCGTCGGCACCGCCCATCCCGTCAGTCGTATGCAGGCACTCGCGCTCACCGAGGCCGGCGCGGTGGGCGTCCTTGTCACACCGTCCGCTCCGGTAAGTATCGAGGAGGCAGTACTCACCCTCGCCCGTGGTGGCCGTGTCCTTGTCGCTACGGACACCGTCGAGACCGACACCCTCGGTGCCACCGCGATGGCAGCGGAGCTGGCCATCGGGGTCCGGGCCATCAGCGTTGCTGTGCCCACCGCTGCGCTGGTGCTCACGGGAGGCGCCACGGCGCTGGCGGTGGCGCGGGCGTTGGGTGCTCGGGAGCTTCGGCTGCTCGCCGAGATCACCCCCGGCGTCGTGATCGGGGAGCTCGTGTTGGTTGATCGCAGAATCCCGGTGATCACCAAGTCCGGAGGCTTCGGAGCGTGCGACGCGCTGCTGCAGGCCGCGACCACGTTGGAGGCATGCGCATGACCCCAGTTCTCGGCCTCACCGTCGGCGATCCGGCAGGAATCGGTCCGGAGATCACGTTGAAGGCGGCGCGTGACCCGAGGTCGTCGGCCGCTCGCTTGGTCGCCATCGGCAGCCTGCAGGCCCTGCGGGGTGCGTGCAAGGTGGTCGCGGATCCCCCGAAGCTCCGGGAGGTCGCGGTGCCGTCGTTGGCCCGTTTCGAGCCCGGCTGGCTCGACGTCGTGACGGTCCCCTCCGATCGCGCTGTTACATTCGGCGAGCTGTCCGCCGAGGCCGGCCAGATCGCCTTCGAGGGTGTCCAGCGGGCGGTCGAACTCGCCGTCGCGGGTGACATCGACGGCATCGTGACGGCTCCGTTGAACAAGGAGGCCATCGCGCTGGCGGGCCATCCCTACCCCGGTCACACCGAGATCCTCGCCGACCTGACGGGGACGCGGGACTTCGCGATGATGCTCACCGCGCACAAGCTTCGGGTGGTGCACGTGACCACCCACGTCGGCCTGCGCGAGATGCTCGAGCGGGTGACGACCGAGCGCGTGCTGACCACGATCCGGCTCGCTGCCCGGGCGCTGCAGGACATGGGCATCGAGTCGCCCTCGGTCGGTGTCTCGGGACTCAACCCGCACGCCGGTGAGGGCGGGCTCTTCGGCGACGAGGAGGCCCGCGTGATCACCCCCGCCATCGAGCAGGCGAAGGCCGCCGGCATCGACACCACCGGCCCGTGGCCGGCGGACACGCTGTTCGGGCGCTCGGTGGCCGGCGACTTCGACGTCGCGATCGCTATGTTCCACGACCAGGGGCACATCGCGGTCAAGGTACTCGGCTTCGAGACGGGCGTGAACGCGACCATCGGTCTGCCCATCGTGCGTACGAGCGTCGACCACGGCACCGCGTTCGACATCGCCGGCACCGGCCGGGCCGGGCACGACAGCCTCGTCGAGGCGATCCTGGTCGGGGCGGGCATGGCGCAGGCCCGCGCCGGCGCGCGAGCCGCGACGGTGGCGACAGGAGATGAGACAGCATGAGCTGCAACGAGGACCTCGGCCCGTTCGAGGCGGTCCGAGGGCTGAGCTACGACGCGCCCTTCCCCTCGATGCTGCCGGTGCGGCAACGCTTCGAGGCCCCGCAGCTGGGCGACGTCGCCCGCGCCACCGCGGAGGCGCTCGAGCCGCTGCGCGCCCGGGTCACCGCCGGCATGACGGTGGCCGTCACCGCGGGCAGCCGCGGGATCCACGACAAGGCGGCGGTGGTGCGGTCGGCCGGCGAGTGGCTGCGGTCGGTGGGCGCTGAGCCCTTCGTCGTCCCCGCCATGGGGTCCCACGGCGGGGCCACCGCCGAGGGGCAGGTCACGATGCTCGCTGAGCTCGGCATGACCGAGCAGAGCCTAGGCATGCCGATCCACGCCACGATGGACACCGTCGACCTCGGGCGCGTGCCGGATGGCCCAACCGCCTACCTGGACCGCTACGCGGCCGCGGCTGACGCGATCCTGGTCATCAACCGGGTCAAGGCGCACACCGACTTCAAGGGTGACATCGAGAGCGGCCTGGCCAAGATCACCGCGATCGGGCTGGGCAAGCAGCGCGGCGCCGAGGGCATCCACCGCTATGGCCCGGCGAACCTCGGCAGCTGGATCCCGAAGGTGGCACGGCGCATCATCGACACCGGCAAGGTGCTCGGCGGCCTCGCCATCCTCGAGAACGCCTTCGACCGGGCCGCGCGGATCGAGCTGGTCGAACCCGACCAGATCGGTGGCCTCCGCGAGCAGGAGTTGCTGCGCGAGGCGAAGGGCCTGATGGCCACCCTGCCGTTCGACCACCTCGACGTGGCTGTCATCGACGTCATGGGTAAGGACAAGTCGGGCTCGGGCATGGACACCAACGTGATCGGGCGGATGATGATCCGCGGCAGCGCCGAGTTCGACCGGCCGAACATCACGAACATCGCCGTCCTCGACGTGAGCGATGCCTCGCACGGCAACGCCATCGGCCTGGGACTGGCCGACTTCATCCCGTTCCGAATCCTCGAACGGATCAACCTTCGAAGCTGCTACATCAACGCGATGACTTCGGGCCTCGGTGGGCCGCAGCGCGCTCAGATCCCCATGGCGATGCCCACCGACCGCGACGCCGTCGCCGCCGCGATCCTGACCTGCGGGCGCGCCGACCTCGAGAACGCCCGGGTCGTGCGGATGCCGGACACGCTCGACCTGGAGCACCTGCTCGTCTCGGAGTCGCTGCGGGACCAGGTCGAGGCCGACGCCGCCCTTGAGATCGTCGGGGACGGGGCGCCGATGTCGTTCGACGACGAGGGTCAGATCGAGAAGTGGCGATGAGCGAGCCCACAACGCCCGCCCGGACGGCGCCCGCGAGGGTGGCGCTGTTCGTCACGTGCGTCGGAGACCTGGTGTCACCCGGACCGCCGCGCGCCGCGGTGGAGGTGCTCGAGGCGATGGGCGTCCGGGTCGAGGTGCCGCTCGGCCAGACGTGCTGCGGGCAGCCGGCTCTTAACTCCGGGTATCCGCGGGAGGCGCGGGTCCTGGCGCACCGGTGGCTGCGGACGTTCGCGCCGTACGACGCGGTCGTCAGCACGTCCGGCTCGTGCACCGCGACCGTGCACCACGCCTACCCTCGCCTCCTCGAGGGGGACGAGCGGCGGCAGGCAGAGGAGCTCGCGGCCAGGAGCTGGGAGTTCACCCAGTTCGTCGCCGAGTTCGGCCAGGGCCTCACCCTGCGGCTGGACGCCACCGTGACCTATCACGACTCCTGCCACATGCTGCGCACGCTGCACGAGCGCCGGTCACCGCGCACCCTGCTCGACCGCATCGACGGCGTGACGCTCGTCGAGATGAGCGACTCGGAGGTGTGCTGCGGCTTCGGCGGCACGTTCTCCACCAAGATGCCGGACGTCTCGGTGACCATGGCCGACCACAAGCTGGGCGACGTGCGCGAGAGCGCCGCGCAGTACCTCGTGTCCGCCGACCCGGCCTGCCTAATGCACCTGCAGGGACGGGCCGACGCCACCCGCGCCGGCGTCCGCACACGGCACATCGCCGAGGTGGTGCGCGAGGCACTCGTCACCGAGGAGGTAGGGGCGTGACCTCTGCGGATCGACCGATGCCCGACGCGGCCGCCGTGCCTGCGCCCGACGCGGCGTCGGTCGATCCGCGCGGCAGCAGGTCGGCCGCCCTGCTGGGCCGTGAGCGCATCGTCCCCACCCGCCCCGACTGGGCGGCCGCGGCGATTCCCGAGCACCGCAAGCCGTTGCCGATCCTCACGCGCGACGCGATCGGTCGCGACGGTACGACGGCCACGCACGTGCGACTGTCGGGCAAGAACCGGGCGCAGAACGGCGCGGGGTGGCCCGACGAGATCGTCGCCCTGCGCGAGCGTGGCGCGCAGATCCGGCGCGAGACCCTCGGTGACCTCGAGGGCTACCTGCAAGCACTGACCCACAGGGTCGAGGCCAACGGTGGTGTCGTGCACCGCGCCCGGACACCCGATGACGCCGCCAGGATCGTGGGCGGGATCGCCGCCGAGCGCGACGTCAAGCTCGTGGTCAAGTCCAAGTCGATGGCCACCGAGGAAATCCACCTCAACGCCCACCTGGAGGCGCAGGGCATCGAGGTCGTCGAGACCGACCTGGGTGAGTACATCGTCCAGCTGGCCGACGAGCGGCCGAGCCACATCGTCGGTCCCGCGCTGCACAAGTCGCAGGCCGACGTCGGTGCCCTGTTCAACGAGCTGGCCGACGAGCAGATCCCCCAGGAGGCCGAGGACCTCGCCGCGTTCGCCCGTGGGCGGCTGCGCACCGACTTCCATCGCGCCGACATGGGAATCAGCGGGGTCAACTTCGCGGCGGCCGACACCGGAACCTTGACGCTGGTGACCAACGAGGGCAACGCCGACATGGTCACCTCCCAGCCGCGCATCCACGTGGCGGTCATGACGCTGGAGAAGGTGATCCCGCGCTTTCGGGACCTTGCCGTACTCATCCCACTGCTCTGCCACGCCGCCACCTCGCAGAAGGTGACCGTCTACCAGACCATGCTCAACGGGCCGCGCAGGTCCGATGAGGAGGACGGGCCCGACGAGCTGCACCTGGTGATCCTCGACAACGGGCGCAGCTCGATCCCCGGCACCCGCTACGAGGAGGTCCTGGCCTGCATCCGGTGCGGCAACTGCCAGATCGCCTGCCCGGTCTACCGAACCGTCGGCGGCCACGCCTACGGCTCGGTGTACGGCGGCCCCATCGGCGCCGTCCTGACCCCCCTGCTCGAGAACACCCGGGACGGCGCCGACCTGCCGTTCCTCTCCTCGCTGTGCGGCGCCTGCTACGACGCCTGCCCGGTGAAGATCCCGCTGCCGGACATGCTCGTCGACCTGCGGGCCGACTACGAAGCGAAGACGGTGCGCCCTCGGAGGCTGCTGTGGCGGGTCTGGGCCAGGCTGTGGGACAGCCCAGCCAGCTTCCGGGCGACGATGGTTTCGTTGCGCGTCCTCGGGCCCCTGCTACCCCGGGCAGTGGTCCGTCGGCTGCCGGGGCCGGGCAAGGGGTGGGCCGCTGATCGCGCCCTGCCGGCGACAGCCGACGCCGGCCGGTTCCGGTCCTGGTTCGCCGCGCGGAAGGGACGGTGACGGCGATGGACCTGGCCGAGCGGTTCCGGGCCACGCTGAGCGCCCTCGACGGCCTCGTGCATGTCTGCGGCTCGGCCGACGAGGCGCGCGACCGGGTGGTCGGGTTGTGCGCCGACCGTGCGGTGGTGATCGACGAGGGCCACCCCGACACGGCCGGCCTGCCCGAGCGGCTGCGGGTTGTGCACGACCCGTGGGCGGCGGCGGTGGGTGTCACCGGGGTCGACGCCGCGGTCACCGAGACCGGCACGCTGGTGCTCTCCTGGGGACCGGGCCGGCGCCGCAGCACCCCGCTCGTCCCGCCCGTGCACGTGGCCATCGTCCCGACGTCCCGTCTGGTGGCGACGTACGCCGACGCCATCGACGTGCTGGCCGCCCTCGACCCGGCACCGTCGGGGATGCAGATGATCACCGGGCCCAGCCAGTCGGCCGACATCGAGATGAAGCTGGTCAAGGGCGTGCACGGTCCGGGGCAGGTGCACGTCGTGCTGTACCCACAGGCGGCTCCGGCGGACGGGGGGCTGGGCTGATGGCGACCGAGACCGCGACCCGGCCGCACCCCGTGCACGCGAACGAGCTGCTGGCCGGGCAGCAGCCCGAGCGGAGGGTGCCCAGCGCGATGGCCACTATCCGCGACCGGGTCCGACGCCAGGGCACGCGCATCGCGGTGCTGGACGACGACCCGACCGGCACGCAGTCGGTGCACGGGGTGCCGGTGCTGACCACGTGGGAGACCGCAGACCTGCGCGCGGCCCTCACGCACGCCTCCACGACGTTCTTCGTCCTGACGAACTCGCGCGGCCACTCGCGCCCGGAGGCAGCGCACATCAGCCGGACCATCGCAGCGCGGCTGGCCGGGCTCGCGGACGAGCTGGGCGTCGACGTGGAGGTGGTCAGCCGCAGCGACTCGACGCTGCGCGGGCACTTCCCTGCCGAGATCGACGCTCTGCAGCAGGGGTTCGGCGAGCGTGACCACCACTACGACGGCGTCATCATCTGCCCGTGCTTCCTCGAGGTCGGCCGGGTCACCGTCGACGACGTCCACCGGGTGCGCGAGGGGGACTGGTTCGTGCCCGCGGCCGACACCGAGTTCGCCGCAGACGCCACCTTCGGCTACCAGAGCTCGAACCTGCGCGCCTGGGTGCAGGAGAAGACGGACGGCCGGGTCACGTCCGAGCAGGTGCGCTCGGTCTCGCTCGCCGACATCAGGAACGGCGGACCCGACCGGGTCGCCCGGCTGCTGCAGGAGCCCGGCGGCGGCACGGTCGTCGTCAACGTCGCGGCCTACGCCGACCTCGAGGTCTTCGTGCTCGGGTTGCTCGACGCGGA
>JAABUM010003407.1_pt1 | contig 19530 bp, 16 predicted proteins | sample 5559161 | NCBI WGS metagenome assembly JAABUM01 (sample SAMN10711868, study PRJNA513369) | rock metagenome | isolation source: Antarctica rocks | place: Antarctica: Victoria Land, Siegfried Peak nord | reverse complement strand
TCAACGACCACGCCGGCGAGGATGTGGGCGCCGCGGGTCGAGAGCGCGCCCGGCGCGCGTTTCTCACCAGCAGCCGCTATGAGCTGGCCTTCTGGCAGATGGCCTGGGCCGGCGAGCACTGGCTGGCCTGAAGCCCGACAAGCGTGCGCTGCGGCGCGTCGACCACAACTGCGGGCATGGGTCTGAGCGACCGCCAGGAAGCCAGGCCAGGCGCCCGGAACGGGATCCCTTGCGGCGACGAGCGGAACGCCTTCGTTCCTGCCGGAGACAGCCGTCGCACGCCGGCTGACCGTTCCCGTCTACCGGGACAATGTTGTGGCTGCGGCGAGGAACCGATGAACGTCGTGAGGTTTCCGCAAGACGTGCACGTCCGCACGGGCGCCCATCTGTCGACGGCCGCGAGGACTTGGGGCCGGCTGCGACGCCTCCAGGTGACGAGCCACCACCAGAAGTCTGCTCGCTCTCGGGATCTGCGTATGGCCCTGCAGGTGCATCGAAAGACGCCGAAGTCGAGGATGACCACGGTGTCGGCGGCGCCAGGCGGGGCTGGAGCGCGTCCTAGGGGCCGAGATCTCCGTCGAGGACCCACCTGGCGCCGGCCGCCAACTGTCGTTGGACATCCTCCCAGCGGTCTTGAGGGGTCGGTCGGAGCTCTCCTGACCAGAAGATCTGGTCGAGTTCGGTGACTGGGAGCCAGTCAGCTCCCCGATGCGTCGCGCGAAGACCGACTTACCAGCGCCGCCTCGACCGAGCACGACCCCTCGCTGCACCGGTCGCTACAGCGCCTTGAAGTACCGTACGGAGCGAACGGCCTTGCCTTGGTCGGCCTGCCATTCGGGATGCAGGCGGCGGAAAATCTCGGCCCCGAGCGCCTTCTCCAAAGAGACGAACACCGGTGCCCAAGCCCGCAACGAGAGCGCCACAACTGGCTCTTCGTCGATCGACCTGTAGCGCCGGATCTGCGGGTTCATCACGTCGAGCACCCAATAGACGGTGGCACAGTCGCCCTCGCAGTTACCCAACCTGGCGACCACACCAGCGGCTCGCCGAGACACCCACCCGTGCCCGCAGCACGATCGCTCTGCGGGGCGTCCGGATGCTCAAGTCTCCGTCGTGACCGCCTGCGTCTTATTGGAAGTCCGATACCGATATCAGGGGGTAGCGGCGACCGGAGTAAGCATCGACCAGCTGCTGCTGCCGGTAAGGCCTCTTGAGCCTCACCGTGACGGAGAACGGCCCGCGCACCGCTCGGGCTGTGCAGGCGAATCCGTGCAGTGGTGGAGGCCGTAGAAGTTCGATCCTGATGACCTGTGCCGTCCCCGTGACAACGCGAGTCGTGTATCGGATGTAGCAGGAGCTCGAGCGATCTCGCGTGCCTTGGAATACGTCGATCTGCAAGGTCCGAGAGTTGCCACCGCGCGCGATCTCGTTCCACGGCTCAGCTGAGGGCATTGAGGAGTGCTTTCCGGCCGTCGAGCCGCTGGTAGCTCCGCAAGCCGTGACAAGGAGACCGCAGATGACAATCAACTGTGGGGGGAGTCTGCTCGGCAAGGGCCTTGCGCATACTATGACCGCCCTTAGGACAGGGCCACCGGGAGGGCTGGTGCCGCCGAGGCCCGCAGTCGCCTTCAGGGGCCAGCGGAACCTAGGTGCGATCGAACGGTCGCGTCCAGCCCCGCACCGGGATCCCCAATCGGTCACGAGCGGGTTCGGGTTGCCGGGCTGTCCGCCCCGGCGAAGTCTCGCCGCATGACGTTCGGCAATTGGTACGCCCGCCTGCTGACAGCGGCGGTCGATCCTGGTCCGCTTCAAGCGTGGAAAACCCACTGCACGCCGTCGTCCTGCGCGCGTCAGGTGTCACGCGAGACGCCAGCGCTGGGCGGGCCCACAGCAAGAGTAGCTTGTGGCCGGGGACGCCGGTGAGGGCGGTGGAGCGCTGATCCCGCCGCCAGGCGGACGGCTGTGCTCGGGGGTCGCAGTCACATCGGAACTGCTCACGTTGGCCAGGCGCGCGCGGCGGTTCTCCGCTACCGACTGCTCGCCCTCGGTCCCGACGCTCAGCCGGAACAGGTGGTCGTCGATGTCACAGGCGATCTCGATGGGTCACGGAGCGCAGCGGCAGGTATCGCAGGCCGTTCCTCTTTCACGGCCGCCGGGTACGCGGGTCGCGCCCGTCCTTTGCGGGTCGCACGCTGTGCGCTTCAGTTCAGGTGTGGGGCGTGTCGGGCGATGATCGACGCGGTGTCGATGGTGGGTGGCAGGGTTCCGTATTCATGGCCGGCGTCGCTGGTTAGGCGTGCGGCGCAGAAGGCGTCGGCGACGGCGGCGGGGGCGTGGCGGACGAGCAGTGAGGCTTGGAGGGCGAGCGCCATGCGCTCGACGATGCGGCGGGCCCGCGGCTCAAGGACTTGGCCGTTCTCGAGCTCGGTGCGCAGCTGCAGGGTGTAGGCATCGAGGCGCCGGTCCGCGCCGTCGGCCTCCTCGATCTCGGTGAGGAAGGCGTCGAGTATGTGGGGGTTGCTTGCCATGGCGCGGAGCACGTCGAGACAGAGGACGTTGCCTGAGCCTTCCCAGATCGAGGTGAGCGGCTGCTCGCGGTAGCGGCGGGCGAGCGGGAAGGTCTCGACGTAGCCGTTGCCGCCCAGGCACTCCAGCGCCTCGAAGGCGTGGCGGGGGCCGCGCTTGCATACCCAGTACTTGGACACCGCGGTGGCCAAGCGCTTGAACAGCGTCTCCTGCTCGTCGGCGTCCTGGTCGTAGGCGCGCGCGAGACGCAGCGCGGTGGCGGTCGCCGCCTCGGCCTCCAGGCACAGGTCGGCGAGCACGTTCGCCATCAGCGGCTGGTCGATCAAGCGCTTTCCGAACGCCTCGCGGTGGGCGGCGTGCCAGGTGGCCTCCGCGACGGCTTGACGCATGCCTGCGGTGGTGCCCAGCACGCAGTCCAGGCGGGTGTGGTTGGCCATCTCGATGATTGTCCGCACGCCGCGCCCGGGCTCACCCACCATCCGCGCCCAGGTCGAGTCGAGCTCCAGCTCGGCGGAGGCGTTCGAGCGGTTACCGAGCTTGTCCTTCAGGCGCTGGAGGCGAAAGACGTTGCGGGCACCGTCGGACAGGACGCGCGGCACGAGAAAGCAGGACAAGCCCTCCTCGGCCTGGGCAAGGACGAGGAACACGTCGCCCATCGGCGCCGAGCAAAACCACTTGTGCCCGGTGAGCAGGTACTCACCGCCCGGCCCACCACCGTCGATCGGTGTGGCGAGCGTGGTGTTTGAGCGCACGTCTGAGCCGCCCTGCTTCTCGGTCATCACCATCCCGGCCAAACAGCCGTGCTTTTCGGCCGCCGGCGCCAGGCGCGGGTCGTACTCGAGCGAGGTCAGCTGGGGCTCCCACTCGGCGGCGAGCTCGGGCTGGGCGCGCAGCGCCGGCACCACCGAATGGGTCATCGAGATCGGACAGCCATGGCCCGGCTCGATCTGGGTGAGCAGCATGAACAGCACCGCGCGCGCGACGTGCGCTCCGGGGCGCGGCTCACGCCACGCCAAGGCGTGCGCACCGAGCCCGACCGCCACGCGCATGACCTGGTCGTAGGCAGGGTGGTAGACGACCTCGTCGACCCGATTGCCGTAACGGTCGTGGGTATCAAGCCGCGGCGGGTTGGCGTTCGCCTGCTCAGCCCAGAGCTGGAAGTCCCCGGAGCCGACCAGACGGCCGGCTTGGTGCAGGCGCTCGCGCGCCCAGCCCGCGTCGTAGCGCTCGACGCCCTCCACCAGCGGCAGGTTGAGGTCAAACTCGTCCACACCAACGCGCGAGACGCTCTGGTTGAGCACCTCATGCGTGACCGACCTCGGCCTTTCAACTGTCTGGGCGGGCATCTGCGCTCTCCTCGTGATCGTCATGTTGTCGGTTGGTGCTGGTAGCGCCGGCGGCCCGCAGGCAGACCGTGAGCAGTGCGCCGACGACGCGGTCGGGATCGACCGCGGGCGAGACGGGAGACAGCGGCCCGATCAGCGCCTCGCCGATCGCACCGACCAGCGCCGCCGCGGTCAGCTCGACGTCCTGCGCCGGCAGCTCCCCAGCGAGCACGCCGTCGCCCAGCACGCCGGCAACGACATCGCGATAGGCACGGCGATAGACCAGGCGCTCGGCATCGACCAACGGATCGACCGGCTCCGCCAAAAGCGCCCACGCCAACCGCCGACCACGCAGCGCGCGGCGGGCGAACACCTCGCCAATCCCGGCCAGACGCTCACAGGCGGTGCCGGCCAAACCGGCGGCGCCGCGGGTGGCCTCGACCTCACGCTTAGAGGCACGACGAAACACCTCAGCCAACAACTCGGCCTTGGACGGAAAATGGGTGTAGACACTGCCCGTGCCCACCCCAGCGCGGCGTGCCACCGCCCCCACCGACGCCGCCGCATAACCCCCCTCAGCCACCAGCGCGTGCGCCGCCTCGAGCAGCCGCTCACGCCCCGCCCGGCGGCGAGCCTCAGTACGAGCTGTCGGACGATACGGCATAGCTTCGAACCGTCATTCAAACGTTCACTAAGGATTGAAGCACAGTTCAGGGCTTCAATGAAGCACGCATAAGGTCAGACTCCACCCGGCCTCGTGCGGGAACCCACCCCTGATGATCTCGCGCAGGCGTAGAACCCCGTCAGATGAGATGCCCAGAACGATTGCGCCCGGCGCCGCGACGCTTTCCACAAGACGATCGTCGACTGCGACGGCGGCTAACCGGCCTCGGCCGGTTTGACGCCGACGAGGAGCGCCATTTCGAGCCACTTCCAGTAGCAGTCGACGTCGTCGAAACCGAGTGCGCGCAGCCACCCGAGCTGACTCTCGACGTCGAGCAGGCGGTCAGACGGATCTTCGTCCTCGAGCGGCTCGCCGATCGCCGCGAAGAACGCCAGGTGCAGGCGATGGGTCGGCGACGCCACATGTTCGAAGTTCGCGAACACCCCGCCGGGTTTGAGCAGATCGAAGACCTCGCCATACAGCGAGCGCTTTCGCTCGTGCTCGAGATGGTGGATGGCCATTGACGAGACGACGGCGTCAAAGCGCCCGAGCGCGGGCAGCGGCTCGGCGAGGTCGTGCTCGACGAGCTCGACGCGCTCCTCGTCGGCGAAGCGCTCGCGTGCCGCCGTGAGCATGAGCTCCGAGAAGTCAAGACCCACACCGAGCATCTCGCGGCGATCGATCTGGAGAAGGGCGAGCAGGCGGCCGTCGCCCGTCCCGAGGTCGAGGATGCGAAGAGCGTCGCGAGGCACGTGCTCGAGCAGGACGCTCTCTCCCTCTGCGCGGCGCGGATACTCATCCGCCCGGCCGAGATAGCGATGGACACGCTCGGCGGTCGTCCATTCCTCGGCGGGCACGCTCTCCAGTATGAAACCTGTCTCACCGGGGCAGAGGTTCCGCGCCTGTCCCGGTAGCCGATCGGTGGATTCTGGCGGTGGTTGCAACACGAGGGATCCGGTCCGCAGGCACGCCGCGTCAGGTCCCCGCGGAGCGCCCCGCCTCGATCTCCTACAGCGACTGATCGATGGTCTCGTCCACCAGCTCCGTGGAGCCCTCAAGCTGAGTGGGCAACGAGGGGGGTGTTGCGATCACCGCGCGAACCCAAGGATCGGCTTGCGGGAACCGCGAGGTGGTTGTCCCACCAGCCGTTCGGGTTACGGGACGTGTGGTGGCGCGCTCCACGCTTGCCGCTGGTGATGCATCGACGGGCTCTTCCGCGGCAGCGAGAACGCGCCGCCCACGCGTAGGCGCCGGCAGCCATCGCGATGGCCTAGCCGGGCGCCTCTGACCGGTCGCGCTGCTCGGCGGCGTGCTCGGCGGCGTGCGCTACCGCGTGTTCTTTGTCTTCGAGCGACATGGGTCCTGGATGCTCGGCGCCGGGCCACGGGGTCAGCAGCAGCAGCAGGCGGGTGTCTGAGACTGCCCGAACGGCGTGGCGCTCGCCGGGATCGAACTCCACCAGCAGCCCCGGCGTGCCGGGGATGTGCTCGCCCGCGGGGGTCGTGATCTCCGCCTCGCCGCTGAGGATCGAGACCCACGCTCGCTCATGGACCTGGTGGTCTTGAAGGCTCTCGCCGGCCGGGATGGCCAGCGCAAGGGCGCGTGCGTCTTTGGTCGAGGAGAGGATCTGCGGAGCGTGCGGCTTAAGCTCCAGCTCGTTGACGTTCCAGCTGTTCATTTGGCCTTTCGGGATTCGCAGTGATGCGGTCAAGTTGTCTAGATCGATTGGCGGTAGCCGAAGAACTCGTGGTCCTGGTTGTAGCCGCCGTAGCCGCCGCCGATCTCGGAGTAGTGAGCGACGAACTCGATGCCCTTGATCCACTTGACCTGCTTGAAGCCGAGCTCGTTCTCGTTGCGCAGCCGCAGTGGCGCGCCGTGTCCGAATGGGAGGGGCTCGTCGTTCATGTCGTAGGCGAGCATCGTGAGGTGGTGGCTCATGTGCTCGATCGGGTGCGCGTCGTAGTAGATCCCCTTGTCGGGCCCGTCGCCGAGCGAGTAGAAGACGACCCACTTGGCGTCGGGCTGCGGTTCGACCAGTTCGACGATCGTCTGCATCGAGACGCCTCCCCACTTGGCGACGCCCGACCATCCCTGGATGCAGAAGTGCTGGGTGATCTGCTCGTGATGGGGCAGCCCCCGCAAATGGGCGAGGTCGAGATCGACCGGGTGCTCGACGAGCCCGTTGATCCGCAGCCGGTAGTCGGCGAAGTGGCCATCGAACAACGCCTTGTACTCATCGGAGTCGGGGTACTGCCCGTTATGCCAGAGGTAGGGCGAGATGTCCTTCTCGCTGTACTGGCCCGGCTTGGGATCGACGTGTTCGAAGAGGTGCTGGAGCGGTCCGACGATCGCCTGGCCGGCACGTTGCACGACCCTCGGATGGCGGAGGGTGAACGGCGTCGCCGCGACCCACCCGGCGATCAGCACCACCATCGACACGGAGAAGAGCCCGAGTCCGATCCAGCTCTGGTCGTCGCGTCCCGCATGGATGTGGTTGAGGTTGACCAGCAGGCCCGTGGTGAACACAAAGAAGACGTGGATCATGATGAACGCGAGGAACCAGGCGAGCACCAGGAAGTGCAGCGAGCGCGCGGTTTGGATGCTGAAGATCGTGCTCACCCGCTTGAAGCGCGTCGACAGGGCCGGCGACATCCCGAGCCCGGTGATCAGGGCAAGCGGCGCGGCGACGAAGACGGTCACGAAGTAGGCGATCAGCTGCAGGCTGTTGTAGGCCACCCAGCCGTGGTCGATCGGCCAGTCCAGCGAGAGGTACTGGACCAGGCCAGAGAGCGCGTTGGGGAACACGTCCCAGCTCGAGGGCACCAGACGCTCCCAGCGGCCCGTCGAGAACAAGAGAACAAAGAAGATCACGCCGTTGAGCAGCCAGAAGGCGTCGACGCCGAGATGCCACCACCGCGCCAGGCCGATCGAGTGGCGAAGCCCCGGAAGGCCTACCTGGCCCGGGAGGCTGATCGAGTCCTGCTTGGCCGTCCACAGCGGGTCCTTAGGCACCGGGTTCTGGATCCGGAACCAGTCCCTGCCGGGCGTGGAATGCCGCGTCCAGTACAGCCGAGGGTGGTCAGAGAGGATCTGCACCCCGGAGCGGATGATGAAGACCAGGAAGAACACGTTGAAGAAGTGCTCCCACCGCGCCCAGACCGGGAAGCCCGTCGTCGCCTCCGACCGCGACGAGTCGACGGTCCCGGGGTACCGCTCGATGAACCGTCGCACCGATGGCTCCTCGCGCAAGCCCTTGGCGACGGCGATCGCGACGATCAGCAGCAGAAAGCCGATGGGGAGCAGCCACAACAGGTTGAACCACCGGCTGCGGCCCACGCGCACCCGGGGGGCGATGCCGTTGACGTGCGGAACCGAACCAGCCCACGTGGTGCTGTCAACGACGTCTTCGCCCTGGGTCAACTGCGACCGGTAGCTGCGCACCGCGTCCGGGGAGACGTTCGACGACGCAGGAGCAGGCAGATCTCCAGGAGTTGTATTCGCGTCACTGCCCACGAGCTTTGTCGGTGGGACCTGGCTGTGGCCGCCGAAGGTGGGTACCTGCTCGAGCCACTGGTCTTTGGTGTAGTGCGCTTCCCAGTCGAACTGGGTTTAGGCGTGCTCCTGCGGCGAGGAGGGATCGACATGCGGTGTTTACCGAACGCTGACAGTCACACCGACCGAGAAGCCGCCCCGGTGGACGTGTCTGCCGCCCACTCCTGTCCGGAGATTCATCCAGTTTTCACGACGAGATCAAGCACGTTGCCGAGGCTTCGTTCATCACCGCGTTCAACGAGATCCTCCTGATCGCCGCAACTTGGTAGCCCTGGTCGGGTCGTCGTCATCCTCGACGCCGCGAAACCGGTGGCCGGCGCCACCAGCTAGCAGTCCTGACGGTGGGCGGCTCCGTTGGGTCGTGCGCACACGCGCGGCGGCCGGCCCGTCACTACGATAGTCGAAGTAAATCTGGCGAGCGGGAGGGTTGAGTGGATGGACACTTCGAGCTACAGCTACTTCGACGTGTCGGTCGAGGACCGGATCGCGCTGCTTCGCTTCAGCCGTCCCGAGAAGATGAACTCGTGCACGATCGACCAGCACACCGAGCTGCCACGAGTGCTGCGTGAGCTCCAGGCCGACCCGGAGGTGAGCGCCGCGGTCGTGACAGGGTCGGGGGAGTCGTTCTCGATCGGCGGTGACTACAACCTGCTCGAGCAGACGTACCGCAACGAGAACGGGGAGCTGGACAGGGTGATCGACGACGGCCGCGAGCTGGTCCACGCCCACGTCGAGCTCGACAAACCGATCATCGCCGCGATCAACGGCTACGCGATGGGGGCGGGCGCCGCCTTCGGGCTGCTCTGCGACGTGATCATCATCGAGCACGGCGTACGGATCGCCGACGGTCACATCCGCGCGGGGATCGCCGCCGGCGACGGCGGCACGCTGGCCTGGCCGCTCGCGGTCGGCGTCGTCAAGGCCAAGCGCTACCTGCTCACCGGCGACTGGATCACCGCCGAGGAGGCCGAACGGATCGGACTCGCGACGGAGGTCGTGGAGCCAGGTAAGTCACTCGAGCGCGCGATGGAGTACGCGCGCCGCTTCGTGAACGGGCCGCAGCAGGCGATTCGCGCGACCAAGCGGGCGGTCAACGACTGGCTCCGCCTCGGCGTCACCGTGACGTTCGACCATTCGCTCGCGCTCGAAGGCCTGACGATGAGAAGCGAGGACGCCGCGCGGGCGATCGAGAAGCTGCGGGACACCGGGAAGGGCGCGATGCCGCCCGACCCGGCGGCCCCGTCGCGTTGAGGGCCGCGGCGCGGGGTCCGGCGGCGGGGGCTGCGGAGGCCAACTCGATCGGGCGCGCACTGTCGGTTCTCGGTGACCGCTGGACATTGCTGATCCTGCGGAGCGCGTTCATGCTGCGCACGCGCCGGTTCGATGACTGGCGCCGCCAGACCGGCATCTCTGAGTCGGTGCTCGCGGACCGCCTGCGTGACCTCGTGCGGGACGGCGTGCTGGCGCGCGTCCCAGTGGCGGGCGGGGCGCGCCACGAGTACAGGCTCACGCCGCAGGGACTCGAACTGTGGGCGCTGCTGGTCGCGATCTGGGCATGGGAGAACCGCTGGGCGGCGACCGCAGCTCGGATCCAGCCGGACCTCCGTCACCTGGACTGCGGCGCCTCGATCATGCCACAGCTCGTGTGCGGCGGTTGCGGCGAGCCGGTCGAGGTGCGCGACCTAAGCACCGAGATCGCCCCGGTGGAGAGCTTTCGATTCGGCGCCGCCCCGCGCTTTCGCCGCCGCTCGACCCGTGGACACGAGCCGTCCGCGCCTGAGCTGCTGATGCCGGAGACGATAGCCCTGATCGGCGACCGCTGGAGCACGCTCGTCCTCGGCGCGGCGATGCTCGGCCGCCGCCGCTTCAGCGAGTTCGAGCGCGACCTCGGAATCTCCCCCACGCTCCTGAGCGATCGGCTGAGCCGGTTCGTGGCGCTCGACGTCCTGCGGCGGACCGCGCCGAGCGATAACTACCGCCTGACCAAGAAGGGGGGCGCCGTGTTTCCGGTCTTCGCGCTGCTGATCGCCTGGGGGGACCGCTGGTTCCCTGCGCCGGGTGGGCCACCGATCCTGAGCACCCACCTTCGGTGCGGGCAACCCCTCGATCCCCGCCTCGGCTGCGACATGTGCGGGGCGCTGCTCGAGCGCCGGCGCGTCCGCTTCGAGCCACGTGCTGCAGGGGCGCGGCTTGAGGCTTGACTTCGATTGTTGTAGTGTCATTCCGGAGCGAGAGCGAACCGAGGAGCGCCATGAGCCTGCACCTGGACACGACTAGTGCGGTCGCCGCGGTGACGGCGAACCCATACCTGGAGGGCGCGTATGCCCCCGTCCACGACGAGCTCGAGGTGGACGATCTCCCGGTACTCGAAGGCCAGATCCCCGAGGACCTGAGCGGCGTCTACGTCCGCAACGGCCCGAACCCGCAGCACGAGCCGGAGGGCCGCTACCACTGGTTCGACGGCGACGGAATGGTGCACGCGGTCCAGTTCCGCGACGGACGCGCGTCCTACCGTAACCGCTGGGTGCGCACCGGCGGCTTCGAGCGCGAGCGCGAGGCCGGCCACGCGCTGTGGCGCGGGATCATCGAGCCAACCGCTGAGAACCCGTCCGACGCGCGCGAGAAGGACACCGCCAACACCGACCTGGTGTTCCACGCCGGTCGGCTTCTCGCCCTCTGGTACCGCGCCGGTCAGCCGTACGCGCTCGACCCCGAGACGCTCGAGTCGCTCGGCACCGAGGACTTCGGGTGCACGCTTCGATCCGAAGTCTCCGCGCACGCGAAGGTCGATGCGCGCAGCGGCGAGCTGATGTTCTTCGACTACGGGGTTAAGCCCCCCTACCTTCGCTACGGCGTCGTCGGGCCCGACCAGCGCATCGGCCACTTCGTCGGGATCGACCTCCCCGGCCCGCGCCTTCCGCACGACATGGCGATCACCGAGAACTACTCGATCCTGATGGACCTCCCGCTGATGAACGACCCGGAGGCGGCGCACGCGGGCCGCCACAAGCTCCTGTTCGACCGCGAGCTCCCGAGCCGATTCGGGATCATCCCGCGCCACGGCAGCTCTGAGGAGGTGCGCTGGTTCGAGGCCGCCCCCTGCTACATCTACCACTCGGTCAACGCCTACGAGGATGGCGACGAGGTCGTGCTGGACGTCTGCCGCGTGACGCGGCCGCGGCCGATCACCGGCCTGGAGGGCGAGCTCGCGCAGATGCTCAGCTACCTGCGTCCCGAGACCTTCATGCACCGCTACCGCTTCAACCTGCACACCGGGCAGACAGTCGAGGAGCAACGTGACGACGAGCTCTCGGAGTTCCCCTCGATCCCGCAGAACCTCACCGGCCATCGCTCTCGCTACGCGTACAACATGCACATCAATAACGACGAGACACTGCTGTTCGACGGGTTGATCAAGTACGACCTCGAGTCTGGGGACGCTGAGACCCACTGGTTCGGCGACGGCCGTTGGGGCAGCGAGGCACCCTTCGCTCCGCGTCCGGGCGCGGTTGCTGAAGACGACGGGTACGTGGTCTCCTACGTGCACGATGAGCGCGAGGCACGCTCCGAGGTTGTCGTTCTCGACGCCGCCGACGTCACGGCCCCACCGGTCTGCCGGCTCGGGCTGCCGCGGCGCGTGCCGCTCGGGTTCCACGCGACGTGGGTTCCGGGCGAGCAGCTCTCCGGCGCGCGGGGCTAGCGCGCGGCGGCGAGCCGGCGCGCGGCGTGCTGCTCCACTCCCGCGAGCAGGTCGCGCAATACGTCGCTGACGGGTGGTGGGGGCCCGAGACCTGGGACTCGCTGCTGCGGGCACGCGCCGCTGAGCGCCCGGAGCGGACCGCGGTAGTCGATCCGCCCAACCGCAAGGCGCTGGTCGGGGTCGAGCCGCAGCGACTGACGTGGCGCGAGCTCGACCACGAGGTGGACCGGGTGTCCGGTGCGCTGAGCGCGGCCTGCGTCCAGCGCGGGGACGTGGTCGCCGTGCAGCTCGTCAATGGGGTCGAGCTGGCCGCGACGCTGCTGGCGATCGCGCGGCTGCGGGCGGTCGCCATGCCGATCCCGGTCCAGCTCGAGCGCTTCGAGGTGAAGAAGATGTGCCGGACCGCGGGAGCCGGCTCGCTTGTCACCGAGGCGCGGCGGGGTGAGCGCTCGCCGGCCGCCGAGGCGCTCGTGCTGGTAGCGGAGATCGACGGCCTCGAGCGTCTGCTGGCATGGGGCGAGGCCGTGCCGCCGGGCGTGCTCGCGCTCCACGGAGTGCAGGCGCCCGGGCCCCCGCGGGAGGAGCCGCCCACCGATGAGTGCGTGACGATCTGCTGGACCTCTGGGACCGAGAGCGCGCCCAAGGCCGTCCCGCGCTGCCACGGCGACTGGCTCGCGCTGGCTCGGCTGACCGTGCAGGCCGCCGAGCTGGACGAGAGCGACGTGCTCCTGAACCCGTTCCCGATGGTCAACATGGCCGGGATCGGCGGGATGCTGCTGCCGTGGCTGCTGTGCGGCGGCACCCTCGTTCAGCACCACCCGTTCGATCTCCCAACCTACCTCGGCCAGCTCGCGAGAGAGCAGGTGACCTACACGGTCGCGGCGCCGGCGATTCTCAACCGGCTGCTGCTGGACGAGCGGACCGCGAAGCACGTGAGCGAGCTGCGCTCGCTGCGCCGGATCGGGTGCGGATCGGCGCCGCTCGCGGGATGGATGGTGAAGGGCTACCACGAGCGCTTCGGGATCGAGGTGCTCAACTACTTCGCCTCCAACGAGGGCACCTCGCTGATGAGCGACGGGCGCACCGTTCCTGATCCGGATGACCGCGCGGCCTACTTCCCGCGCGACCGCCCCGGACCCCCCGGGACGCTGACCCGCCTGGTCGACCTGGTCACCGAAGAGGAGATCGACCAGCCGGGCCGGGCCGGAGAGCTGCGGATCAAGGGGCCGGCGATCTTCGCCGGCTACCTCAACGCGGAGGAGCTGTCCGATCCGTTCGACGCCCACGGCTACCTCCGCACCGGAGACCTGTTCGAGCTCGCCGGTGCCGAGCAGGAGTTCTACCGCTACGTCGACCGGGCCAAGGACATCATCGTGCGCGGCGGGATGAACATCTCGGCCGCCGAGGTCGAGGGCCACCTGCAGTCCCATCCCCAGGTGCTCGAGGCGGCCGCCGTGGCCGTCCCCGACCAAGTGCTGGGCGAGCGCGTGTGCGCGGTCGTCGTGCCGGCGCCCGGCGGGCCGCCCCCGACGCTCGAGCAGCTGGCCGAGCATCTGCGCGAGCTCGGCGTGGCCCGCTACAAGACGCCCGAGCGGCTCGAGCTGATCGACGCCCTCCCGCGCAACTCGGTGGGCAAGGTGCTCAAGCGCGAGCTGATCGCCCGGTTGCGCGTCGAGGGAGCATCGTGAGCGGGCCGTTCGCGGCGAGCCTCGGCCTCTGGCAGGACCGTGACCCGCTCGAGGCGCTGCGCACAGCCGAGCTCGCGGACGAGCTCGGCTACCCCGAGCTCTGGATCGGCGAGATGGCGACTTTCGACGCGTTCGCGCTGGCCACGGCGGTCGCACAGCGGACCGAGCGGATCACGCTGACCGTCGGGCCACTCGCGGTCGCGGTACGGGATCCGGTCAACCTTGTGATGGGGATCGCGAGCGTGGCGGCGCTCAGCGGCCGGACCGCCAACCTCGCGCTGGGCAGCTCGAGCTCGATGGTCGTCGAGGGCTGGCACGGGCGGCGCCGGGAGCGCACGGCCGCGCACCTGCGCGAGACGGTGCAGGCGCTCCGCCCCCTGCTGGCCGGCGAGCGCGGTGAGTACGACGGCGAGCTCGCCAGCACCCACGGCTACAGGCTGCGGCTCCCGCGGCCCGGGTCGACGGTCACGGTCGCCGCTTTCGGTGATCGCGCCGTCGCGGTCGCGGGTGAGCTCGCCGACCGCATGGTGATCAACCTGGCGACGGTCGAGGCGAGCGCGCGCCTGCGGGAGCGGCTCGACGCGGCGGCACGGTCAGCCGGCCGTCCCCGCCCCCGCCTGGCGCTCTGGGTGCCCGCGTGCATCGACCCCGATGAGCAGGCGGTCGCCCAGCTCGCACGCGGAGTCGTCAGCTACTTGGGCGCGCCCGGCTACGCGGAAATGTTCGCCGCCGCCGGCTACTCCGAGCTGGTCGAGTACGCCCGCACGATCCCGCACCCGCGCGAGCTCCTGGCCCGCGTGCCGGAGTCGCTGTGTGCCGCGGTCGGACTCGTCGGCACGCCCGCCGAGGTCGGTGAGCGCGCGAGCGCCTACCTCGCCGCGGGCGTCGACGAGCTGGCGATCGTTCCCGCCACGGCTGGGGATCCCGGCGGAGAGCGCACCCTGCGGGCGATCTCGGGAGCGTGACTACTGGCGCCTCTAGACGGAGCTGTCCTCACGCCATAACGGGCCCCTTTGCGGGGACGTCGTGAGATGGCGAGACCCGAGCCGAGTACTCCTCCAGCGTGAGCCGGCCGTCGTCAGCAGCGGCGGACAACAGCTCCAGCACGCCATCCCGATCGTGATCTGACGCGCGCTCGGTCGAGCGAGCAGTCTGCAGTGCGCCATCGCCGTGGCCCGAGCTCACCGAAATAGGATCCTCCGCGCAGTCAGCCGCAGTTTCACGGAGTGTAGGCGGGTTCGTCGCAGACGGCCGCTGTCGATGTCGCTGGACGTCTGAGCTGGTCATGAGACCGCCTGGCGAAACGCCCGGGTGGCCCACGCGAGTACCGGTGCGCACAGTGGTGTGAGCACGGCGAAGGCCTGCCAGACAGCGGACGATGAACGTGATGGTCGACGAGCCAGGTATCCGGACGGCCGTCGAGACGCATCCGCGGTGGTGCGCGGAGCGCTGGTGGAGAAACCGGCTGGCAGCGATCGCGGTCCCGCTACCGGACGCGCCCGGTGAAGGCCTGGCGGAGCTGCTCGCTGACGCATGGGAGCACAAGGCACCAGCCCGGCTCGCAACACCACCAACATGAAGCCGCGACGCTCTGGCCTGACGATCGCGGTCGTCGTCGCGCTCGAAACAGCTCGGCGCGCCGCACCAAACGGCTAAGCCTCCCGCCTACGCCCTTCCCGCTGCGACCTGCCTTCGGTCAGGCGCGGGTATTGCGCCGCCGCCGGGCGCGCCTCCCCTTGCGCGGGAAGCGGGTCACGCGGTTTCCATGAACGGGGCCCCGCGTGGGCCTGTCTTTGAGGCGCCTGGCGGCGGTCGTGCGCGAGAGCGGCGGGTGTGGGGTAGAGGTCCTTCTGCGATGGGGGATGCGAGGGTCCGTCGAGCTGGGTCCTTTGGCGCGGGAGCGGCGGCGTATGAGCGCGGGCGGCCGGGCTACCCGGTGGAGGCGCTGCGCGCGTGCGTGCCTGAGCACACGCGGCGGGTGCTCGATCTCGGGGCGGGCACCGGCAAGCTGACCAGGGGGCTGCTGGATTTCGGGCTCGAGGTCGTCGCCGTAGAGCCGCTGGGAGAGATGCGCGCCCTGATTCCTTCTGCGGCGCAAACACTCGCGGGGAGCGCGGAAGCGCTCCCGCTGCCTGACGCGTGCGTGGAGGCGGTGCTCGTCGGGCAGGCGTTTCACTGGTTTGATCGCGACCGCGCGCTGGCGGAGATCGTGCGCGTGCTGCGTCCCGGGGGCACGGTGGGATTGCTGTGGAATCTTCTCGATGACGCCGTGCCGTGGGTCGCTGCGGTGGCCGATGCGTTCGGTGCCGAGGACCGAGCCAGCCTCGCGGCCGGCTCCTCACCGCCGTGGACCGGGGTCCGCGGGCTCTCTGATCCCGAGCGAAGGTTGATCCGCCACTACCAGCCCAGCGACGCCGAGCAGCTCGTGGAGAACGTCGCCTCGCGCAGCACCGTCATCCTCGCCGACGCCGAGCAGCGCGCGGCCGTGCTGCGGCGCGTGCGTGACCTCGCACCGCCCGGGCGCTTCGAGCTGCCCTACCTCTGCGACGTATGGCACGCCCGGCGCACCACCTAAGCGCCCACAGGTCGCCTTCGCGAACGACGGAGCGTTCGGACCGTTCAGGATCCCAATTCGCGGCTCCCTTGAGCGAGGATTACCAACCCGAGCCCTCCGGCGGGCGCGAGCCGATCGGCGAATCGATCGCCACCGCGTCGAGCCGCGCGGACGCTGCGCAGCGAGAAGATCGCGGTTCTTGCGCGCGAAGCGGCGGTTAGTCGCGACTGTCCCCGAGAAGAAGCTCCACTACGAGCACGTCGCGCCACTCTCCCTCCATGAATCCGTGGCGAAGGTGGGTCCCGACCTCACGAAAGCCGTGCCGGGTGACGAGGCGACGACTTCGGTGGTTCTCGGTGAAGAGCTTGCCGACGAGCTTGTGGAACCCGGCCCGCTCCGCGTAGTCACGCAGAGCCCAGGCCAGTGAGCCGCCCGCACCGCGTCCGCGCATGGAGCCCTGCACGTAGATGCTTGCCTCTCCCACGCCCGCATAGCACGCACGCGCGCTGTACGGCGCGATCCGCGCCCAACCGGCGACGACGCCGCCGTACTCGGCGACGAGCACGGGATGACCAGGCGAGCCGAGCCACTTCTCGATGTCAGCGCCCGAGCATGGTTGGGTCTCGAAAGTCGCGCGCCGCTCGGTGATCGCCTCGTTATAGATGCGGGCGATCGCCTCGCAGTCATCGGATCTCGCGCGTCGCACCATCCCGGTGTCTTTCATCGGCCCCGATTATCCGCTTCTCCGCTTCGGTCATTCGGCCACGGTCCCACCTCGCGTAGCGCCGAGCTGATGGGGGTTAGACTCGCGCCGTGCGCTCGCTGGGCTCTGTGGTCGTTGAGCTGCGGGCCTCGGCGGTAGTGCTAGCGACGGTTGGTCCGGTGCTCGTGGGCGTCGAAGCGAGCCACGATGTCGTTCGCGTACTGGCCGGGTCGGTCTTTGGTGGCGCGGTGTACGCGGCCATTCTATGGCGCTTCTCTTTTCTTTCCTTGATGCAGCGAACCATTTCTGCCGCGCAACGCGCCGCACGACGGGGAGTTCGAGGCTCCGCGTCGGACGGCTCTTCGCGCCCTGCACGCACGACGCTCCTCGCCGTAGTAATGCTCCTCGCACTACTGCTCTTGTTTCCCCGTACCGGTTAGGACGCGGCAGGTGGGATCCTGCTCGCCAGCGGTCCGCTTTATCTCGCCATGGCCGGCCGCCTCAGGCGCTGGGAGCGCGAACACGGTCAGACGCTTCTGGCGAGAGTCATCACGATGGCGTTGGGCGGCACCATCCTCGGACTCTGGCTCCGCGAAGTGGTGGAAGCGGCACTGGAAGTGCTTCGTCATCCCCTCAGACGCCCCGGGCCCTCTCCGATAACTCGGCGGCGTTGCGAAGATCTGCCGGTTGGCCTGCCCGCTCGCGCGACCAACGTGGGAGGGAGGTGTCATGCGAACCAGGCAGGCCGGCGAAGCGGCGTCAGCGGCCCGATCTGGCCGTCAACCACGGTGAGCGAGCACGACGCCGGAGTGCTGCTCGAGCACACGGCGCACGGCGGGTGTCCTCGGTGGCCCGGGCGCATTCGGGTGCGGGTCCAGGTCGGGTGGCGTGTCGGCTATGCGCTACGCGTCGACCGCTGTGTCGGTCGTGGTGCTCGTGATCGCGAACGCCTTCGCGACGAGTGCAGCGTCTTCGGCGCGTGGTGCGTAGTGGAGGTACTTCCGCGTCGTCTGGATGTCGGAATGACCCATCCACTCCTGTACCCGGACGATGTCGGCGACGCCGATCATGCGCGTGCCGAATGTGTGGCGGAGGTCGTGGAAGCGGAGTGGACGCAGACCGGCGAGCTCGAGTGCGGCGCCGTAGCGGCGGCGCAGAGCGGAGCCGTCGAGGTATCCGCCTGTCTCGCCGGGGAAAACTAGGTCGTCGTCGCCGGCGAACAGCTCGCGTTGGCCGAGTGACGCGAGCGCGCTCGCGACCTCGGGCGCCATCGGCACCGAGCGGACCTTTCCCGACTTCGGCGTAGTCAACTGTCCGCCGGCGTAGCTCGCTCGCACGCGGATCGCCTGCCCTTCGAAATCAACGTCCCGCCAGCGCAGCGCGATCAGCTCTCCCCGTCGTAGACCCGTGAACGCCGCGGTCAGGTAGATCGCGGCGTCTTGCGTCGAGCTGGCCGCCCGCACGAGAGCCATGACTTCCTCAGGGCTAAAGACGTCGATGTCGCCGCTGGAGCGCTGCGGGTGCTTCTCCACGTCGACGACCGGGTTTCTCGGCAGCCCGTAGGCCTTCTGCGCGCGCCGGAACACTCCATGGAGGACGACCAGCAGCTTGTTCTTTGTCCTATTGGAAAGACCGCTGTCGAGCCGAGTGCGCCAGCGCTCGATCGCTTCTGTGGTGATCTCCTCGAGCGCCATCGAGTCGAAGGCGGGCTTGAGGTGCGCGTTGAGTACGGAGCGGTAGTCGCTCAGCGTCGAGGGCTTGCAGGCGCGATCGTGCTCTGCGTAGCGCAGGAACTCGGCCGCGGCGTCGGCGAACGTCGCCCCGGTGCGCACCATCCCGGGGAGCGTTCCGCGTCGTGCTTCGTCGAGCACGTCGCGCAGCCACGCCTCCGCGGTGCGCTTCGTGAAGTAGCCCGCTGGTGGCCGGCCGCGTTCGGTCCACGCCGGTCCCAGGCGGCGCTGCACTTGTCGTCCGCCGGGCAGCCGGTACTTCGCGTACCAGGACGCTCCTCGGGTCCGTTCGACGCGAAAGACGTGGCCCGTCGGGGTCCTCAGTGCCCTCTCCACGCGCCTCATCCTCGCAGATCTCGGGACATATTGGGGACACGGAGCCATTTTGCGCCGAGCGCCACAGACACGAAAGCGCCGATATACAGGGCTTTCCTAGCGCGCCCGAGAGGATTCGAACCTCTGACCTTCGGTTCCGTAGACCGACGCTCTATCCAGCTGAGCTACGGGCGCTTGCGAGGGCGGATTCTACTCCGCCGCTGCGGGGCCGCGCGGGCGGCCAGAACCCAGGCTAGTTCCGCATCAGCTTCAAGAGCGACATGACGATGAGCGCCGTCGCGCCCGCGGCCTGGGTGACCACCGCGGGGTCGTGGGCGACGAGGTAGGCGAGGATCGGCCCGAGACCGAGCCCGATCACCAGCGCGGTGGCGAACAGCCAGCCCATGGCGAACGGGCCGACGCGGAACCGGCGGCCGGCGAACGAGGAGACGAGCAGCATCCCGAAGCCGACGAACCCGAGAGTGCGGGCGGCCCCGAACGCCAGGTTGCGCCCGACGTAGGTGCCGATGACGAGGAAGCCAAGCGCCATCGCGACGAGGACCATGACCTGGCCGAGGAGCGTCGCGGTGCTCGTGTCCGCGCGCGCCGAAGTAGGCGCGTAGAGAGTGGAGTAATCGGTCACGGACGCTCCTGACGTTCGCTGGGCGGCGGAAGGGAAACCAGCGGAGAGGGCGGGATTCGAACCCGCGATGGGGGATGAACCCCATACTCGCTTAGCAGGCGAGTGCCTTCAGCCACTCGGCCACCTCTCC
>JAABUM010003406.1_pt1 | contig 19531 bp, 37 predicted proteins | sample 5559161 | NCBI WGS metagenome assembly JAABUM01 (sample SAMN10711868, study PRJNA513369) | rock metagenome | isolation source: Antarctica rocks | place: Antarctica: Victoria Land, Siegfried Peak nord | reverse complement strand
TCCAGGCACCAACCAAGGTCCCCATTCTGCAAGGGGCGAGTTAGGGGCATTATGCAGTGGTACATACCTTTGTCGTGAAGTCGAAGGCGGCGGCAGTCCCGCCGGTGGCGTCGCACCAGTCCACCGTCTGCTGCCTGTGCGAGTCCTGCGCCACAACTTGCGCGCGTTTGTTCGCCTCTCCAGTCGTTTGTGCCATGCAGCACCGGGCAGGCGCAGCCGTCTGCAGCTGACTCCCGACTGGCACCATGTATTGTGTGATGCCTCATCAGCTTTCGTGCGGCTGGCTCACCTGGTCGTAAACCAGCTGGCCTTTGTCATCGTACACGCATGTAGACCAGAATTCTCCGACCACAAACTTGGGCTGTGCCGCCTCCACAAACTCCTGCATGATATTGAAGGACAAGACACCGTCAGCGGCAACGACAGATATGGACCACAGAACCAACAAGAACATGTGGGAATAGGGAGAGCAAATTTGCAGGAGAATCGCCGACGATGCACAGCGTTTCAGCAGGCAGGCTGCTGCCCTGCTGCTTGGCCGACAGCCGCTGCAGAGTCCAGTGCCTTCCAGCCGATCGCAGCAGGGCGCGTGGCTCCTTAGTGCAATAATGCTGGACTCGCACCTTGACGTACTGCCCGCCGTAGCCCTTGCTAAAGTCCAGCCTGATGCCGTCGAACCCCACGTCCTGCCGCAGCCAGCTCAGCCACTGCTTGAGGTCCGACCGCACCCGCTCCTGGACAGGTGTGCACATGGAGGCATGAGCATATGACAATGGAAGTTTCAGATGTGGACCCGGATGGGGTCTAACACATGCCGCAGATGCGTTGCTCGTCTACGTAAATGCCAGGAGCAGAGAGCCAGCAGTACACCAAGGACTCACATTGGAGTGGTCCACATTGGGGGCTGCCGCAAAGAGCTCCTCCTTCTTAAAGGCGCCCGTGCCGCCAAACTGCTCCCGCTGGTTGCTGACGATGCACGAGGCGTCCCACGCAAAGCGCCCCGTGTACTGGTTCCACTTCCCGTCCGGGCCCTGCAGCGGTGGCAATGCAGAGTTCATGCAAAATGCCGTATGACGCATGACGGAGGCGCTCCACATTGCAGCACCATGTGCCAGAGCATGCCAGCATGCCTTTGGGCCGCAAGTCCACAGCAGCATGACTTCTGCATGGTCGGCAGCAAGCCTGCAGCAGATATAGCATGGTCTTCAAACTCAATGTGTGTTTGCATGCCCACCTTCTGCTGCGCGCATCTGTGGTTAATGACCACATCGGCAATGGCCTTGATGTTGTGTTCGTGCAGCGCCGCCAGGCACCTTCGCAAGTCTGCCTCGCTGCCGTATGCTGTGTTGAGGCTGTCCAGGTCCTGAGAGGTGACAAGACGGTGCGTAAACAGAATGAGAAAGGAGGGTGCGGTGCTGATGCAAAGGGAGCCGCCCGCGCACGCACCCCATTATGCCGCAGAGGTCATGCTAATGCAGCGCCAATGCAGGATGCTGGTCCAGTCCGCCGCACACAGTACCTGCGGCATGTAGCCCTGCTCAGCAATGGAGTGACACGGCGGCGGCAGCCACACACTCGTCACGCCGCATTCCGCCAGCTCCTGCGCATGCGTGGCCAACTGGCTCAGCCAGCCCGGCTGCCTGTGGCTGTCCCGCAGCGTATGGCTTTCCCAGTTGAAACCCTGCGGACGCCACACAACACAGATCAGGAAACAGCGAATGCAAGGACATCAGGCCGACCAGTGACCAACTGGCACATCTGGCGGCACTGGCATGCGGCGTCAGAGACATGCTTAACGTCACATTGCTTGTCACATTGCTTGCCTGCAGCAATATCTCGCGTCCTGTGCCTGAAGGGTCTCTCTCGGGCTCCGAGCTGCGCGCCCGATCCGGCTGCACCCGTGGCGAGACGGCCTCCGGGTGGCCATCTGCATGACGGCGCATTGCTCAGGACAACTACACCATTGATCGCCACTACACCATTGATCGCCAGCGCCATTGGTGCTCAGGTAAATATGGTGTAGCTGCAGACCGCCGGCGCACAGCTCATGCAGCTACTTACTTGCGGTCATGCCACCTCTGGCCGAGCTTGCCAGGGCTGCGAGCCGCTCAAGCTACGTTCCGAGGTCAGCGCAGCCTCGGCTTCAATTCCCAGCTATCATAGTGGTGCAGGAGACCAGATCGATGGTCCGGATGGGGCGCAGCCTTCGAATGGCACTGCAACTTCAAACGCAGACTGAGGGTGATGCGACAATCGTCCGAACCACGTGCTGCTGTGCGCGTCGCCGCGCAGCTGCGATCGGAAGGAACAGTGATCCGATCGACAATGCTGCGACACGCAAAACAAAACTTGCAGCGTAGCCGATTTCTCACTGACCAACCAGCTGTCCTTCATGTGAGAACTTTAACAGTGCTCAACCTGCCCAAAGCCCTATTACACTAGCCGATGTACTGTTCATGGGCCTCGCAACAGGCAACACTGCAATGCGTGCGTTGCGCACTCTTGCATATGCTGTGTTGATAAATCCACGCATTCCTGAGCTGCTATCGGCTCGCAACATTGCAATATTGCGTCACAAGTGCCAAAAGCGAACCCTTCGGGTGATGACGTTTGCCTAGAGCACCCAGGGACAGAAATTTTGAACTCCGCCAGCGTCGGCCCAGCCGCGCCATGGGCCCCGAGACATGTGCCTCCCGCATGTCTCGGTGCATGAGCGGCGCTGAGGCGTCGACCAGCTCGCGGTGCAGCAGTGCACGACCAGCCCAATGCAGAGCTCACCGCAGGGCGCACATGCATGTGCCCCTTGCCAGCTCGCCACGCAGTGACCTGCGCAGCAGCTGGTCAGCTCCAGGCGCTGCAAGTTTGCAGCATGGCAGCAGGCAGCGGCGGAGCAGGCTGCCGACAGCGCGGACGGTCACCACCGCGGTGGCAACGCCCGGCATCCCGTTGACACAGATGTCCAGGTGCTGCTGAGGCCTCAGACTGGTCTGATGCGCAGGCTTGAAACACTGGCGTTCAGCTGAATCGTGCAGCAAGCCATGGCGTGAGCCCTCATTCGCACACTGCTGTTGCGGCATGCAAGGTTTTTTTGTGGTGCCAGCGTCAAGACACGGTTGCAACCTTTCGTGCTCGCACGTTTGCAGGTCCTGGGACGAGGCGTATGAGCAGCTGACCTACGAGCGCGGCGCCTGCAACCTGGTGCAGAAGTACTCGCCGCAGCTCGTGCGGGATCGCGTGTTCTCCGGCCCCAATGCCACCTGGATCATCATGGTGCGATCATGTGCACGTCTGCCAAGCTGCCTCCCAGGGACCACTGTATCATCGGTTCTAATCCGTTACAATACTGATGAGCTCACTGGGTATCGCTGGACTGCTGCAGTCGCGCGGCGGTGAGATCCTGGGTCGACTGGGGCTCTACTTCGGAGGGCTGCTGCTGGACAAGATCTCAGGCCGCGACACCGTCACCCAGGTCCGGCTGCGGGCGTCGCAGCTCCGGTGGGCTTGCTGACCCGCCATCTGGTGCTTTGCCTCTTGCTTCCCCCGCATGCTCGCAGACATCCTCATTGGGAGCCCTGTCAGTGTGTACTACACAGCACACCCTGGCACTGTATTGAAACACGCCATGACCAGGCTGGGACATCGACGATGCACTTCCAGCAGGGAGGTGCTCACCGCCCTTGCGCTGACGAAACTATTGCCGCTGCAGGGAGACACTGACGGCGCTGGGGCCCTCCTTCATCAAGGCGGGCCAGGTGCTGGCCAGTCGCCCCGACATAATCCGGGAGGACTACATGAACGAGCTGTGCATCCTGCAGGTAATACTACAAAGTGTAAGTGCTCCCAGACGGGTGCCGCCTGAGACCTCCTCACCAGCACTTCTTGAGCCGTGCATGTCCCACATAAGTTTGTTCTCCAACTTGCGTCAGATGTATTTTCGAGGTTGATGATGTGTTGCAGGACGATGTGCCATCGTTCTCGGATGCCCAGGCTTTCGCCATCATGGAGGAGGACCTGGGACGGTGCGTTCCAAACTCCACCAGTCTTTCTGGCTCCGGTCTCTCGGTTGGCTTTCACTTGACATCCATGACTGGGACGTTTTGAAACACCGCTGCCTTGATTTTCAGTCATGTCATGTATGTACGTGCAATTGCATCTCATGTGATGTTGTCATTGTTTCCAGGCCCATTGCTGCAGTGTTCAGCTCCATCTCGGAGCACCCCGTCGCTGCCGCGTCCCTCGGCCAGGCAAGCACATGTCAGGGATTCTACGACTGATATCTTTTTTTCACAGCAGTCTCAGTCTGCATGCCACACCGGCGCAGCTTTGCTTGCTTTGCTTCACCGTCCTCCGCTCAGCTACGGACAGTGAAGGGCGCGTTTCAGTGTGCCACAGCGAATTTCTGTTCATCTCTTGTGCACCATCTGCACACCACCTGAACCAGCTTCATACATCCAGGTCACTGCATTGTAAATGCATCCCATGTTCAACACCGCAGGTGTACAAGGCGGTGCTGCGGGACACGGGCGAGGAAGTCGCGGTGAAGGTGCAGCGGCCCGACGTGGAGCCGCTCATCTTCCGGGACCTGTACATCTTCCGGCAGCTGGCGCGCTTCGTGACGCCCTTCGCGATGCGCAAGCTGGGCTGCAATGCGGAGCTCATCGTCGACGAGTTCGGCGAGAAGCTGCTGGAGGAGCTGGACTATGCGCAGGAGGCGCGTAACATCCAGGTAAGCTCTACAACAGAGCTGATCCGCGAATCGACTGAGTTTGGCGAGAAGCTGCTGGAGGAGCTGGACTATGCGCAGTAGGCGCGCAACATCCAGGTCAGTGGAGTTTATGACAGAAATAGCTTCGTCAAGTTCATGACAGAAAGTCCTGAGCAGAATAACTGACATTACTTGCTGCCGCAGTGCAGGCGACATGATGAGAGGAAGCATGGGGCTGCACCTCTGTACGAGCATACGGCCGGCTCAGAAATGCCGCACTCGCGGAATGCAAGGCAGCGCAGTTTCACATGGCTGACGTGAGCTCAGAATTCTTGCTGCAGGACTTTCTGGACAACTTCAAGGACGACCCGACGGTGAAGATCCCCTGGGTGCGGCGCGACCTGTGCTGCCCGCGCGTGCTGGTCATGGAGTGGATCAACGGCCGGCGGTGCACCGACCCCGGCGGCATCCGTGCCTCCGGCCTCGACGTCAACGCCTTCATCCGTGGCGGCGTGGTTTCCGCCCTGCGCCAGCTGCTGGAGGTATTAACTGGACTTGAGTTCTGCTTTTTGCTTTTGTATCTCGGGCTCCTTCTGCGCTGGCGGCCTGGTCGTCAATGCCTCTGTCCATCCGCAACGGCGTGCTTTCCGCCCTGTGCCAGCCGCTGGAGGTAGTGGACGTGACGCGACCTCGCCGGACATGCATCATCATTGTCCCGAGTCTGCAGCCTCAATTGCAGCCGGTGCGGCAGAGCCCATGCAGTCCTGCACGTGTAGCGACGTGCCGCTCACCGTAGTCCTTGCCGACGCAGTTCGGCCTGTTCCACGGGGACCCGCACCCCGGCAATATCTTCGCGATGGACGACGGCCGCATCGCCTACGTGGACTTTGGCAACGTGGCGGAGCTGTCGAGCGGCAACAAGCAGACGCTCATTGATGCGGTGGTGCACGCCGTGAACGAGGATTACGAAGAGATGGCGCGCGACTTCATCAAGCTGGTACGTAGAGGACCTTTGATCAGTTGCCCATGAATGGGACATAGGCCAAACACACGAGTGGGACGACAACCAGAAAGGCTGGCTCACTCGTCACCGTGAAGCTCGTCCCATCATGTGCGCCGGTCTCCAGCCCGGGACAGCGCAAGGGCTGGCCATTTCGCGCAGATCTTGACGCCACACCTGCCGGTTTCCACCTCCAGATACCCTCCCGTTTCCACTGCAGGGCTTCCTGGCGCCGGGCACGGACATCACGCCCATCGTGCCGGCGCTGGAGAACATATGGGCGGACAGCCTGGGGCAGTCCATGGCGGCGTTCAACTTTCGCACTGTGACCTCCAAGTTCAACGAGCTGGTGTACCAGTACCCCATCCGCATCCCCGAGCGCTACTCGCTCGTCATCAGGTGCGCGGAGCGCTTACCTGCCGGCGCATACAGGAATACACACAGAGCCTGGCGGTCAGGCTGGCAGATGAACGAGCTCGACCCTACTCGACTCGACTCTACTGGCGACGCGAGCTGGTAGCGGAATGCGTCATCACCTGCATCAGCTGCACAGCATCAGGGCACTAGCGTTTGTTCCTCCCGTGTTTGCTGGCAGGTCGTTACTGCCATAGTAGGCCATCTGCCTGACGCTCGAGCAACGAGCATCGCCACTCGTTTGCATCAGATGCACAGCACACAGATCACCAAGATTTGCCTCGCCGTGTTGCTGCAGGTCGCTGCTGACGCAGGAGGGCATCTGCCTGACGCTGGCGCCGGACTTCCGGTTCCTGGAGGTGGCGTACCCCTACGTCGCCAAGCGCCTGCTCACCGACGAGGACCCTGCCCTGCGCCAGCGCCTCATTGAGGTGCGCCGCCTTGTCTGGTGGTGGGGGCTGAAGTCACGTCGTCATGCATGCTCTGCAGAGCCACTCCGACGGGCTTGCCAGCTGTTGCAGCCGGCAGGCTGCCGCCACGAATCGCCTTTGGCAGCTGAGCTGCCGCTGAAGCGAACTCGTACAACTTCTATCTTTAGGATGGGGTGATTTGCAGAGATGGCGCGACAGAAGATGGAAATATGGTTCGCTCTCTGGACAGAAACATCGAAGCGACCCTGCTTTCGCTGCAGGTGCTGTTTCGGGACAACAAGTTTCAGTGGAGCCGGCTGCAGAACCTGATTGCGCTGGCCAAGGACGGCACCGGCGGCGGCCTGGACCTGTCTGACACCGTGTCTGACGGCGCCCGCATGGTGCTGCTGGACCCCACCCTGCGCCAGCAGCTGGTGCTGGCGCTAACAGAAGACAACCGGCTCCACCTGCAGGTGTGATTGATCTGTTGAGCCCTGCTCCTCAGCCTCTGCGTTTTGGTTTCAATAATCGATCGGCAAGTTGTCAAATTGGGCCGTTACCATCCCGCTGGCATTGCTGGCGCCGAAAACAGGCCCGGCGCTCCCTCGGCTTACAGCGGCAGGCCGCGGGGCCGCCGCCGGCGCGTCGCCTGCTGTGCAGCCACGCAAGAGCAGCGAGCTGCTTGTCAAAAACCATAAGTCGAACTCTACCGCAGAAGGTACAGGAGCTCCTGGTGCCGGTTGCACTGGACCAAATTCGCACTAATTTCATTCATTTCATCATCCACACAACTCCCAACATCACAAATATGTCGTGCCGCAGGAGGTACAGGAGCTGCTGGCGCTGCTGCAGGCAGACATCAATCCCTCCAAGATCGTGCGGCGGACGCTCACCGACCTGCCCGCCATCTCTCGCCAGCTCATCCTCTCCTGGTCTGACCGCGTCCTGGCCTCGTAAAGGCGGACCGCGTTCTAGGGCGGCGGGGTGCGCGGCGGAGCAATCGCTGCAGGCGGTGGGCACAATTGGCGGGCCCCAGGTCGAGGCATTCCGAGTCCCGAGTAGATGGGGCGCAGCCCCCGGCAGAGCTGGTGGGTTTGGCTCCGGCCCTGCTGATGTTTGGAGGGGGCAGCAGATACGCTGGTGCGGCATTGACCTTTTGAGGCAGAAGCTGAGGCGTGCCAAAGCGCGTCTGTCATGAGCCTATGACCTGTTATGAGTGGAGGCGAGGGAGCGTGTGGATGCAGGATTGTTTACAGCATTGACGACCAGCGCACGTGGATGGCAATCCTTTGCCATGCTCAATTTTGTAGGTAGCTGTTCCAAATTCAGTACCGATATGTGCAAGCAAACGGCCGCCGCTATTCGTCTAGGCGTTGCACTGAATCAGGGTAGAATTTTGTAAAACTGCTCTCACACGAAACTCTCGAGCTCAACCTCTTCGCAGCTCTCTCACTTCTCGGCTCTACCACTAAGAATGCGCATGCACACAACCATCAGCCCCAAGTTTCCACTGCTCAGATGGAAACTTCCGAGCGTGTGATCGACGCCCAATCAAAGGTTCACGGTTGTCGGTGGTCCGCGCCCACGGCGTCCGAGACAGACGCGAAGCCGTCGCGCTCGAGGCAGGCGTCCAGCTCCCGCTTCATGCGCGGCACCAGCGCCGGCCCCTCGTACACCAGCGCCGTGTACAGCTCGATCAGCGATGCACCTGCAATCGAGAGATTCAGGTGAAACAGATTTGCTAAAGATTTGTTTTGAGCTGCCTACAATGCGCGGCACCAGCGCCGGCCCCTCCTACACCAGCGCCGTGTACAGCTCGATCAGCGACGCGCCTATATTCATTAAGAAAATGTTGTGTTTTTCCCAATTGAAATGTTCACAATGTTCCAGCGCCAGGCTCTCGCACACCAGCGCCGTGTACAGCTCGATCAGCGCCGCAGCTGCAGTATGAAAAACAAAAGAAACATTATACCACATTGGTGTCTTCATCAAGAGTGCTCAATATGTTTCAGTGCCAGATCCCCGCACACTAGCGCCGTGTACTGCTCGATAAGCGATGCGCCTGCGATCGAAATGAACTGAGTATAGTCATATTCAAGCTGCCTGCAGTGGCCGGGTGTCCACCAGAGGGGCCACCTGAACACCAGCGCGGTGTCCAGCTCGATCAGCGATGTGCCGCAGGTCCAGGAGCTTCTCCTGAACAACACTGCCCGCAGAGCTGACTGCCGCATCAGCAGCACAAGGTGCTGCAAACACATGCCCCGAAGCTAAGAACGAGACAACGCTGAAGAGACCATGCAGAAGCCGAATCGGATTTTTTGCTGCGCACCCGCCCGGATCTTGCAATAGGCATCCTCCCCGGAAGCCACGCCGCCGCAGCCGATGATGAGCATCTTGCCCTTTGTCAGCGCGTACATCTGCCGCAGCACCTCCGTCGACATGTCCATCAGCGGCTTGCCGCTCAGGCCGCCCGTCTGCAGCCAGCCGAGACATGCCTAAATGCACTATATCGTCGCTGGTGTGCCACCGGCCAGCCCGCCGCAGCGGGCTCAGCCCGAATGACCTTCTGCACATTTAAGATCCAAGAGACATCTCGTGAATGACGGACGAATGCTGTCCGCCATTGATGGCGCACGGGGGCGGGCCCTACACAAAGGATCTGCAACAGGACAAGTGGTGACGAGGCATGCGCAGCCTCAGGCGCATGCGGTTTCCCAGAAGTGCGCACCTCCGAGCCGTGCTCTTGCTCCCGCACCGGCGCCCGCAAGATGATTGCGCAGCCTGACCAGCATTGAACCTCAGGAAGCACGCACCTCACCGCCGTGTTCGTGCTCCGGCACCGGCGCCGGGCGCGAGATGGTGGTGTTGCCCACCACCAGGCCGTCGACGCCGAGGCGCAGCGCCAGGCCCTGGGCACAATGCAGCAATGAATGATTGTGTTCATTGCTTATCGGGCGTTCAAGGCGTCCAAGTACACTGGGACTTTGGTGACTTTGACCGATTTCCTGTGCAACGAAGCTGTCGCGATCAAAGGCTGCACTGTCTCCGCGTGCTGGAGCAGCGAAACGCCTGCCAAAACCGACTCACCGCGATGTCGCGCATCTCTGCGGGCGTCAGGTCGGGCGCGATCTTGACCAGTAGTGGCGGTGGCCCCGCCGGCCAGGCCATGCGGTCACGCGTCGACTTGACGGCCGCCACCAGCCGCTCCAGCTGCAGCCGCCCCTGCAGCGCCCTCAGCCCTGCGCAAATGGAGCATTACGAAGATGCTGGGTGATCGCCAGAGGCTGCACGGCGCGGGAGGGCTCATCAAGAGTCGTAAGGGTAATGCATGTGCAGAAGTTTCTTTCATGCCGAAGAATTCACAAGCATGAACGGTGCAGGGCACTCCTGGAGGATTGGGAGCTGCTTCGTGATTTGAGCGGCACCACGTGACTTCACCCAGCCAGTCATCAAAGCATTGAGTGTTGAGTCCAGACATAAAGAGAACTGAGAGAACTGAGAGAACTGACCTAGGGTGTTGGGCGAGGACACATTGATGACAAGGAAGTCGGCGTGCTGGCCCAGTTTTGCCGCGCCGAGGGAGTAGTCCGCCGCAGCGTCCTCGCTCTCCTTGTTCTTCCCCAGGTTCACCGCCAGCAGCCCGTGCGGCGGCGTGCCCACCTCCTGCCTGCGCGGTGTCATACCAGAGAACCGATGACCTCGAATTTATCAGAAATGCTTTTCGACTCTCCTTGTTCTACCCGGCTTCACCGCAAGCAGCCCCCCTCCTGCCTGCACGATGTGCACAATCACCACTCGGACGTTCCGACGTGCACAGGACTTGAGTGTTGCTCAATGTTACGAATGTGAGCCGCAGGTGCGCTGTATCTGTGCCGCAATGTGAGGATGCGATCGATTGCGCAGTGGCCTGCGCCCGCTGCAGCCCCCCTGCAAAGCCAGCAACAGTCCTGCCGTGCAGTGGTGAGCAGAGGGCCGTAGCCAGGCGGCAACGCCCACCTGCTTCTCCTGTAGGCTGCCAGGCGCTGGCCGACGGCGTCGATGCCATCGCTGTTGAAGCCGTACCGGTTGATCACCGCCCTGCGGCGCAGCATCCACCGGGTTATGATAGAGTTCACGAACAGAGTAGAAACCTTCCAGGTGCCAGGCGCTGCAGGAGGACGAAACGGCATAATTCTGATCCAAGATGCTGCCGAAGCTGTTCTCACCCGAGTTCCGGCAGCCGAAACACTCGGGGCTTGGGGTTGCCCGGCTGGGGCAGCGGCGTCACAGAGCCTGCACACACATGCAGGCTTTGCACTGAGAATGGCGCCTTGAGACATGCCGGCACACCATCTTTGCTGTCATGCTGCTGATGCACTGACAAGAAGTCAATCGACTGCCCCCGTATCATTTTTGCGGGCCGCATGGCCGTCGAGCATGATGCACCGCGTACCAATCGCCACAATCAATGGTCATGCTATCATGATGTTGATGCACGACACGAAGTGAACACACCGCTGCTGTACCACGCACCAATTTCCATGAAGCCCAGGCCCAGGCCCAGCAAGCCGTCGATCGCCTCTGCATTTTTATCAAACCCCGCTGCCAGACCTGCAGACGGTAGCGCATCGAGTTACTGTTTTGCACAACATTCAGTGTCCTGTCAGGGTGGTTTTTGAGTTACCCAGTCTGCACTCCTGCTGGCAGGCTCAGCAGGGACTGAGCCTGCATCACTTCGGGGCAAGGCCGAACACATTGCAGGCGTAATCCATGCTCGCTGCTGATGACAGTTGCTATGCCTGTCAGCGGAGCGCGTGGCACCGGTGGCAACGGCTCGCGCAGATGCAGCAGCCGCTTGTGTTTTGGATTGGGGCGCGCTCACCGAAAGGGTTTGTCAGCTGCCGGCCCCAGGCCTGGGTGGCCAGCCGCGGCGGGTCGGGCCGCGTCTCCTGTGGGAATAGGCCCGCGGCGGCGACGCGCAGCCCCACGTTGTGCGCGGTCTCCGGGTCCAGCAGTCGCAGCAGCGGCCCCGCGGCGGTGGCTGCGTCAAACTGCAGCTGCTTCAGGTCGTGGCGGTATGCCGCGGCAAGGCCGCCGCCCAGCAGGCCGCCCCCCAGCAGCACGCGCCGCTGCGTGCAACAAATATGTGTCCTTCAGCTGCATGCCACGGCGGTATCTGAGGCTGGATTGAGTGCATCATGGTGTGGGGTGAAGCAGTGCACAAGGCAGGCCATCCGTGCCTCCGCTGGCTTGCGCTCGCGTGACAGGCAAACCTCGACGACTTGGGCTGTGCTGCATGGTGTATGGAGCAATGCACATGTAAGGGACACAATATCCATGGCTCAACGCCTGAACGCTGCGCAGTAATGCAGGCTGGCATCGGTCCCAGCGTTTTCGAATGGGCATTTAAACCCACCAAGAGTCTGCCCATCGCCGGTGCGTTCTGCTGGCGCACACCACCAAAGACAGATGTTTATATACCTGGCTACATGCTAGAAAGAATGACGAAAGTGACTTCTGGAGTCGGACAGCGTTGTGCACTTGCTGAGCAGCTGATGTGCTGAGATCTCGTGCAGCTCACGAGCTTTCATCATAACTCACACACACAACACGTTTGCGCGGCACACACAGTGCCACAGATCCACATTGCGGATACTTCGAGCTCTCCTGGCTTTCCAGCGTGCTGGCAAGCAAGTCCAGCAGGTTCAATCGCAGGCCGGCAGTGCGCATCCAAGCAGCTGCACGTCTTATTGGCGACATGGCGCCACTGCACGACGCCGCCCGAGGGGACCCAGCGAAGGTGTCCGAGATCCTGGCGCAGGGCAACGTGGACGTGGACGCCCGGGACCGCCACTCTCGCACACCGCTGCACCTTGCCGCGTGGGCGGGACAGGTAATGGCCGATCGCTGCAGTATTGTGTTGCAACGAGTGTCGGATGCAGAGAGTGCATGTCAACTCAAAACCAAGTGCAACTCGGTTCTTGCGTGCATCAGACGCAGGCGGTCGAGGCTCTGCTGGCAGCAGGCGCTGACGCGCATGCCGCCGCAACTGATGATACCAGTAGCCTGCACTTTGCTGCGCAAAAGGGACACACGGACGTCGTCAAGCTTCTTATGGGCAAAGGTGCGATAATGACTGCGAACGTCACACTTTTGTGAGCTTTGTGCTGCAGCTCTTCTATATCTTCTAGCACACAGTGTCACAACATGTGTCACACCTGCTGCGACTTCAGCATGTTGAATCTTGCTGCAGGAGTCAACCTCAACAGCAAGACACGCAAGGGCACGAACGCCCTGCACTTTGCGGCCCAGAACGGTGGGTGACGTGACAGCTTGCTGCCATGGAGCCAAGCCCGCCTTTGTTTGCGGCACCCAAGCCAACATGCCCCATCGTCCTGCAGCAGCTGCCAACCCTTGTTCTACACCTCTGTTTCTCTGTGCTTTGCGCGCAGGCCACAAGGAGCTGGTGGAGTTTCTGGTTTCGAAGAAGGCCAGCCCCATGGCGCAGAACAAGAAGGGGCAGACGGCTGTGGACCTGGCCAAAGGCGCGGAGCTCAAGCAGCTGCTCAAGGAAGCAGCGGAGCAGCAAGCGCAGAGCGAGCCGGAGCCCGTCGCCGGGCCGGCAGAGCTGCCTGCGGCGCCAGACACCGCCGCTGCCATCGGGCCGTCGATGCTGGAGGCATCGCCGGATGCTGCCACCGCTATCGGCCCGGCGATGCCGCCAGCATCGGTGGCCGCCGCCTGGCCAGAAACAGTGGACACGGCAGCGGCGGGGCCTGCAGAGGCCGGCGAAGCGGCAGCGGCGGGCCCGGCGATGGGCCCGGCTGAGGCTGACGGCACGGCGCAGGCCGGCGCAGACGCGGGGCACAAACGGCACATGCGAGAGCATCATGGCGACGACGCTCCGGAGGTGGACAACGATGGAGCAGAGCCGGTGGCGGGCCTGACCGAGCGGCCTGCGGCAGCGGAGCCAGTAGCGAAGAAGCACAAGGCGACAGCCGCATTGCTGTCGCACTTGGGAGACGATGAGGATGAGTGACGAGTTGAAACCAGGCGAATTGTTACACATGACCGGCACTTGCCCGACAGGCTTGTGCAACATCGTCAAGCAGAGGACGAAGCTCGCAACTTACTGAGCTCAACTTACTGATCACATATGCTCCACAGAAGACTGAGCTCAGATAAATGTATACAAATACAAAGCCACGTTGCTAACAGATATTTCAGCAGTAGATCCAGTTTGACAAGATCCCTCGAGACTCATGTTCTCAGTTCAAAGGCTCAGGCAGATATTCACTTGATCCAGATGCAGATGGAAGGGCGCCGCGTTGTCACCGCCAAATGAGAACTGCGACTCGTCCTGCCGGATGGCATATTGAGCTCGCGGCATCGGCAGCTCCGCTGTGCCGCACGCCTGCGCACATTGCATTTGACATGAGGAAGCAGACCGATTCCGACTTCACACGCTGCCGCCGCCCTTGTCGCCGCACAATGGTATAATATGGCAATGACGCCATAGGTGCCGAAACACAGCCTGCAACCCACACTGAAAGCCTTGTGCATACTAATGACGACAGGAAGAGCCGGGCGCACCTCAAATCCCAGATTCCGTGTCAGGAACATCATCTTGCGGAGGTCAAACTTGCCATCGGCCGCCCACCGCGCCGCCCCATGCCCGCCGACCTGCCACTGCAAACCCAGCATCGGGTTGAGCGGCGCCTGCTGCCCAAACGTCGCGACGCCTGCGCATGGAACTGACCCAGGTAAGGATCACTCCAGGTGTTATGACACTGCTGCGGAATGCTGTGTAGATGCTGACGGCCCATGCATGTTGCACATCACAATCTTGTATGGCTCACCTGGGAGGCTGCACCTGGCTGTCAACGCCAGCCCCGAGCCGCCGCCCCCACTGAAGAGTTTCCTGCACAGTCGTGACCCCTTCACGTTACAAAACTATCTGCCTGCAGCTGCCCTCATCTGCCTGGGACTGTTCAATAGATGCGCCAGACAGCATGCACATGCCTTCTTCTCCAGTCCGCACCTGTACTCCAGCTCCTGACTCTGCAGGTCGACGTGGAGGCTGCCGTTGAGCAGGTTGTCCTTGCAGGAGAAGCCGTACTGGAAGGCCCTGAGGCGCCGGCTGTAGTCTGCCCGTAGTGTGAGGCGAAGTGGCCAGGCCGTGATACGCTTCCGCAGCTTGATCTTTGCCGGAAACATGTCGTCGCTGTACGTGAGCAGGAACTGCGGGTGCTGCAGTGTTGCACACAGGCTGCAGTCAACAGCAATCTGTTTCGCCAAACAGGGCGGATTAGATGCATAGCGGTTTGAATAGCTGCATGTGGCAGAGCGGCACGCACCCGAAGCAGCATGGCCCAGAGGAGCAGGTTGCTCTTTGCGTGCACGCGAGAATGTACAGTTCAGGTAGACAGATCACCTGTGCGAGGCAGAACCTGTGGGTGCGCGCAGGGTCTGCGGCTGGAATGGGGCCGGATTGGCCGCGCAGAACGCCAATGCTCTGCCCTCTGTCTATGTTGACGCCGTAGAACCTGCTGCGGCTGCCACTGCCGTTTCCGCTGCCGTTGCCGCGGCCGGAGCTGGTGTCGGCCTGCTGGGAAGCTGTGCCGAGACTGCCGGCGCCGGCGCCATTGCCGGCGCCGGCGCCATTACCGCCGCCGGATCTGACGTCCGCCATGCTGGGACCTATCCCAACGCCAGGAGGAACCGTACTGATGCCGAGCTACTTCTGAAATTCAGTTCAGCTCAGTTGCTAGCGATCCCGACGCAGTGCAGTCAGTTGGAAAGGCTGTGGGGAGTTTGGGCTGCGCTGGTCTTGGACCAATCGCTTTTTGCGTCAAACAGGCCGCGAAACGCCGCGCGGTTGCAATATAGGCTGGCACAGGAGAATGCCATGCAGTGCCGGGATTGGGTTCTGCGTAGAGACCGCTATCGTGCAAACACAAGTGTGCATGGGTGTCTCCGCCCAAATTGGACCTATAAGCATTAGGGTTGCAATAGGCAGCTTTGTGTTGTCGAGAAGCATGGTGCCAGGTCCTCCACGAGCACGATGCGCTGCAGACAATGCCTTACATCTCGATACTTTGACCTACCACAAGGAGTGACAGAAGACGAGCGGCTAAAGCGATGTGTGCCGCATTTGCGCACTGGCGCCAGACACAAATTTGCCGCAGAATTTGCCGCAGCATGCAAGCTGCTGACATGCTGCACGAGCTAGACTCACGAGGCAGCCAACATCATTGGAACGGCTGCTGAACGGCGGCAAAGGGGCTGCTGTTGTCGGAGTGCCCGGATACCTCCTGCAGCGATTCGAGCCGCGTCTTGCCTGCACTAGGGCCGGCGTTCTGCTGCGGTTGCGACGAGTACCGCCTGCATTTGCGCACGAGGCCAGCGTCACAAAATTGCCCATCATTTTGGTCACACCGAAGCCAGCGTCACATTGCACCGTTTTTGGACAATCGGCGTCCAGAGGACACATTCTGGAGACGGTTTGGCGTCTCCTGGATGTGGCATTTGCCTCGACAAAAGCCAGGACACAAACGGACCTGATTGCATTGTAGTGCACCTGCAGACAGCAGAGCAAGCTTCATTAACAAACGCAGTTCCGACAGCAGGCTGTTTGAAGCGGCAACCAGGGCAACAAACTCTGACAGTGCATCGCAATGCAGCTCACCGGCGCAATGTATGTGAGGAAGATGTCCCGCGGGCTGCCCTTGTACTTTCTGAGTTTGGCCTTAGGTTTGTACCGCATGAACCTGCAACAGCGGAGCAAAGAGCCTGATGCGAAACTGGATGTGATGAGATGGAAACTTGAACTTATGTCGAATCGAAACGGTCGGGCGTGCAGAGACTGCTTGAGCGACCAAGTTCGGAGTCTGCAACGAGCCTCACCAGTGAGCTTCATCGCTCGAGATGACTGACAGGAGAATGCCGTAAGCGTCACAGCACGCACGCTGCGAGTCAGAGCACACAGAATGATCATGATCAGGCGGGGCAACGCGCTCAGACGACACACGTGCAAGGCAGCCATGGCTTGGTGCAGTGAGTCTGATGCACGGTCTTGGGATATCGTTGCTGGCGCAGGTGCTCAGACTCACCAGCGTCAGCTCATCCCCCCAGGTTCCATCGTGCGACATGTCGGTGATGTACTGCTGCCAAGTCCCCCCCAGGTAAGGCTTGAAGTCCGCCTTGTGCTGCCGCATGTAGCTGACCACATTCGCCCGCACCAGGGCGTGGTGTGCCTCCGAGCCGTACAGGCCGTTAGATATCGCGCGGAACTGGCAGTTCCCATCCCCGACCTGCGCAGAATGACACATAGATGTGTCTTCTGCACACACAAGACAGCTCGTGCCGGAGAGCCACACTACAGGGACCGCCAGACCAGCTCACAGTGACATGTTTGCCAACAGCGCCAAACACAGTGCAATCTAGTACTGTAGAGTATGCAGCACAGTACTATTGTGGGGTGTGCAGCGCACCATGGGCCACATGTCCAGGTGCAGGTTGGACAGCCGCTGCTCCAGGCGGTGCATGTCGGTGTCGCCGGAGGGCGCCGGGTGCGAGTTGGCCGCCTGCAGCTCGTCCTCCAGGTGCGTGCGCGACGCCGTCCACTGCAGCTGCGTTCCCGGCACTGTGCAGCACACATGGGTGAATGTCAACAGGGAGTGAATTCCAAGAATCGCACTGGGTTGGTCGACTTTTGACCAATTGCTGGCCTGCAGCTCGTCCTCCAGGTGCGTGCGTGACGCCATGCACTGCAGCCTCGTGCCGGGCACTGCGGAGCAGACACATATGCGCGATTGTGATGAGTATCAAAGAAAGGAATTCAAAGATGACACTTAGACAAATGACGGATTGGCCGCCTGCAGCCTGCCCTCCAGGAGCGTGCGCGATGCCATGCACTGCAGCTGCGTTCCCGGCACTGCGCAGCACACCAGCACGCACAGCGTGAACGTTACAAAAAAGGGATTCAAAAGATGACACTGATTCGATGATGGGTTGGCCGCCTGCAGGTCGTCCTGCCGGGCGCGTGCGCAACGCCGTCCACTGCAGCTGCGTGCCCGGCACTGCGAAGCACACAAGCTCAATCTGAAGATGAGACTTGCAGGATGGCACTCAAGTGAGATACTGACTCACATGCGTGCGGGATAAGATGCCATCCACTGCAGCTGCGTGCCCGGCACTGCGCAGCACGTAGCACGCATCAATGTCACGCACTGTGGTTGTGCCAGCGCCATGATTGATGAGATTGAAAACCATACAACTGTGGTTTGGATACAACACAGCTGTGCCAGTGACTGAATCGTCTGCAGCTTGCACAGCTGCGTCGCCCACCTTCCTTCACCGACATCTCCCGCTGCATGCCCGGCTGCGCGCCCAGCACCGCGTGGCTGCCCCAGCCCTGGCCCTCCACCGACTGCCGCCCCACACGGTTGATCGACGGCTCCCGGGCACCATTGTAGCGCTTTGTGTCGACGCCGAGGTTCGAGATGTTGTAGAGAAGCTCCTGCGGCGGTGAGCGATGCAAGTGAAGGGAAAGTATCACCTTAGGGTGAGTATGCTGGGGCAGAGGCATGTCCGGCGCTTGCGCTGCGGCAGGAGCGGAGGCACGGGTTGTGCTACTCACCTGTGAGAGAACGTCATCATGGCTCACGTACGCGGGGCCGCCGGCGTACCCGTTAGGACCGCTACTGCCGTATGCTGCTCCTTCTTCGTACTGCTGCTTTGATGAGAAACAGCCCATGCAAATGGCAGCGACGCGCCCACTATAAGGTCATGCGCAGAGTGCTCCACGTTGCGAGGCCCACGCGCAAGTACAAAATTCCAAGGACGCAGCTGTGCTCGAGAGCCCTAAGTAGTGAGCCGTGGGCGACGTGCAGGTCACATGGCTCTAGAGATCTATAACTGTGTCGTGCAAGCTGCCCTTGCGCACTACGTGCCTCAGTCAAAAGCTCGGAGAGCTTGCTGATGACGACAAATGTCGCCAAATGCACTCTGCCATCGAAAATCTGGGCACATGAGCTGCTTGAACATCAGAGTGTCATCACCCGGATCGTCGATCATCGACGAGTAATAGAAGCGTCAATTGTCGACGATCAAACCAGCAGCGCGCGGGCGCTCCTTGCCGCCATCAACACAGCGAGCAAACTGTTAGCTGCGGTTATGATCACTCTGCAACCAGCAACAGATAGCCTTGGTCTCACTCACACTGCTTGTCGTAAACGCTTGCTATATTGAGGGAGACATCGATCCGCTAGCCAGCCATTTGCTCCAGCGTCAGATGCAGAGCCGGCTATGAAACGGCCTCATATTGTTGTGCATCAGTCAGATACTGCTCAGCGGCCTCAAAAGCTTGCGGCCGCCCGCAACAATCAGCGCAGAAAGTATCCGACCGTGATCCATGCATCAAGCAGCTCAGCCCATGCAGACCCTCCGCGTGCATGCGCACCAGCCAACATCGAAGCCGAAGATCTTCATGACACTGCGGAATACGCTGCGGACGATGACCAGGACGGACCGGGCACAGGTGAGTACAGTTCGACGCAGATCCGCCAGGTAGATCATTGCTTGCCGCGGCACTCGCTGCTGTACCAAATCGCAAGACGAACGCACAAAAGGTGCCCATATCGGTTCTTGCAGGTCACAGGGCGCAGCCCGACGCAGGGCATACGAGTGCGCCCCGCACTCAGCAGAACCGCGCACAGCGCGGCTGGAGGCGACAGCAGGCTTGGGCGGCCGGCCGGCCGGAGGCAGCTTTTCACGCCACCTGTCAGGCCGCGGAGTCGCAGCGCCAGCACGCAGCTATCAGCCAGGCGCTGAAAGATAGCTGGCAGCGGCGCGTGGACACCGCTGCGCAGCGGTGTCCGCTATGCGCCGCATACGGCAGCCTGCAGCCCAGCACAGCTGCGGCAGCGGACATGGCCGACTTTGTCTCCCTAGACGGCCATGTCCAGGTCACACTGCCGCACTTTGACTGCAGCCAGTGCCGCAACCGCAGCGTGCTTCACC
>JAABUM010003404.1_pt1 | contig 19542 bp, 16 predicted proteins | sample 5559161 | NCBI WGS metagenome assembly JAABUM01 (sample SAMN10711868, study PRJNA513369) | rock metagenome | isolation source: Antarctica rocks | place: Antarctica: Victoria Land, Siegfried Peak nord | reverse complement strand
CCCTCGTCACCCTGCCTGCTGCGCAGAGCACCGCGTCTACGCCCACGGACCGCAAGCACGCTGCCTGAGTCCACGCGTTTCACACGCTTTTCAACATCTCACTTCCTTTTTGACAGACCACTAGTGCCGGGTGATGCGGCGCACGGGGAGCGCATGCCTTGCATCACGCGAGCAGGAACGGGCTCGGATGAACCAAGCGGCCAGCACAGCTCTCGTCGTAGCGACCATCAGCGTTGTCGCCCTTTGTGACACGATAGCGACCCGAGGCATGCAGGTAATCAGGCAGGGCGTTGGTGGTCTGGTCGCCGAAGAGGCGGGAGAGGACGGCGCCCGCGGGCCGTGACAGGCTACACTACAGGTATGGTGTTGGCAGCCGGCGGGACGGGCTACCGGCCACACCACGCCACCACTGCGAGGATGACCTGTGCTGGCCGCTTCGTTCATCCGACCCCAGAACCACTGGCCGTACATCATCACGGGACACGATCGCTGCGGCATCCTGGGCAGCGCCTCCAGGCCTCCTGCAGAGTTCTGCGGACGGAGGAGGCTGCGGCGGTCGCCCGCTCGTGAAGCGGGCGGATGAGCCAACTGGCCAGCACAGCTCCCCACACCCTGAAGGGAGCCAAGACGCAGAACACTGTCGTGTCGCCCATCCCTGGTAGCCTCCTCACCCCTCCCGCTTGTAGGCGAGCGGCGTCAGCTCGCTGGCAGCGACGTCCCCACGTGCCACCCCGGGGAAGAGCGTCAGGTCCCCCTCCATACTCGGCGGCACCTCCTTCAGCAGGCGCGTCCCATCAGCAAAGTAGATGATCGTCATGACCTCCCGCATCAGAGTGGTGGGATTGCCGGGCGCCCTGTGCATCGTCCACCCGGCGTGCCACGTCGCATCACCGGCAGCCATCGCCCCGTAGGTATGCTGCGCCAGATTGTGCGCCAGCACGTGGCGCTGGAGGACCTCCTCCGACTCGTCGGAGATCACGATCAAGCTGCGCATGTCCAACTTGTGTGAGCCACTCACAAAGGTCATCGAGCCGACCTCCAGCGGCACGTCAACCAAGGGCATCCACAGCGTGATGGTGTGGTCTGTGTCCAGCGGCCAGTAGAGCTGGTCCTGGTGCCAGGGTGTAAACCCACCCCCTGGCTCTTTGAACAACGCTTGGTCGTGCAGGATACGCACGCCGTCCACGCCCATCAAGTCGGCGGCCATCTTGCCGAAGCGGCGGGCCAGGACAAAGCGCCGGACCGCCTCGTCCTGTCGCCACAGGTTGCCGACCTGTAGGAAGGCCTTGCCATACGTGTCGCGCTCCTCCAGCGGACGCGTCTCCTGCGAGTGGCGTCGCGCTGCGCCCGCGATGATCGGCCGGTAGGCCGCGACCTCTCCGGGTGAAGCCACGCCACGCACAAGAACGTGGCCGCTTTCTCGATAGGCCACGATCTCCGCGTCGGGGAGCGGAGAGACCTCGGCCAGGTCGGGGAGATCAATCAGGGGTGTGTGTTCCATGAGCTATTCTCCTCGTTCCACGCATTGCTCTGGGGACGCGCACATCGTGCGGCCCAGCTAACCAGCGCGACTATACCGGCCACCACGAGCACAGGAGCGTGCCCGCGCTGGCCCCGTCGGCACGCGGGGCAGTGGCCCGCACGCGCTCCACGGCTGCGAGGCCGTCCTGATATGGTACGCAGACAGGACCGCGCGGTCAAGGAACGCCGGCCATGACGACTGTGGGGCGTTGTCACCGTAAGGAGCGGGTGCGTGGCAGCACCCCATGCGGGATGGAAACAGCACGGAGGACCGGTGTCGTCAGCCAGCGGAGCCTCTGTCCGGGAGAACGTTTAGCGGGACAGTTGGGTGCGGTCTACTCCCCACGTGGGACTGGTTGTCGCCCCTATTCCTGCCGCTGGGCCGGCATGTCAGGCCAGACATGAGGCCTTGTTCCCCACATCACATGCCGCGCTGACGTTCCTGTGACGACGCCGTTGTGGCCAGCCTTGTCGCGATAGGTAGGGCGTCTCCGCCTTTCCCCCGCCCCAAGTAGAGTAGGCCGCCGGCGAGGTACTGGTTGCCCAGCCCTTTTCCGTCGGCCCCTCCGCCAAACCGGACATGCCCGCTTTCCAGGCATCCGGCTTTCCAGTGCTCGCAGGCCACTCTTGACTGTGGTCGGCATCCGTCCGGTTGCGGCGATCTGCATTGCGCATACCTCCCCCTCTGGATGCCGCGAGCACCTGCCCTGCCTCCTCCTTGTCTAGGGGAAGAAGGCTCTCTCCCGCCTTCGCGGGATGCCGCTTCGCCCTGCACGAGGCTTTCCCTCGTTCCTTGGTGGGGCGTCACTCCCACGACTACTATCGGGGCTCCGTGACCGTAGGTGTCTCCACCCGTAGGCCATCCCGTGGTACGTCGCTGTCGTACGTCCGAGCGTGCTGTAGGTCGCCCACTCATCCCCTTGAATGGCCTCATTGGCCATCGCCTGTCGCGCGAAGGTTGCCGTGGTGCTGCGTTCAGACCACGACACACGACAGCACCGGTGATCAGACGTTCTTCCGGTGGGAGCGCACTTTCTCCGAGCGGAGATTGGGCGTGACGCAATCAAGCATTGACCCTGGCACGCGAGTCTTGCAGCACCCTGTCCTACAACGTCTTCAGACAGCCGCCGCTTTCCCAGCATGCTCTGGTTCCCTTGAGCTTTCGCCGTCGGGTAAGCTGGGTGACCCAAGAACCTTCCTCCAAGTTCCTCCTGGCTGCGCCAGGGATACGACAACGCGCCGCACGGCGCACACGCAGCATGCGACTTTCACCGCACTGCGCTTTCCAGTTGGGTCTCGGTCCGCACGAAGAGCAGATTCGTGGCACGCCACGGGGAGGTGCACCAGCAGGACACGCCTGCCATCATCTGCTTTCCTCCCTTTATCTGTTGACGACGCTTGTCCCAAGACTTCCCCTGGCGGACCTTCACCATGTCCGTGCCATTACAGCACGGCGTTAGGCTCCGACGCCGCCTCCGTCCTCCTCTCCGCAAGCTGGCATTGTCGCTTCCATTGCTGGCACGGCGGTGCAGGAGTTCCCACGTTCCCGACCTATGTGTGAAAGAGTCCCGTAGCTGCCCACTAGACACCGGGGGAAATGGTAGCGCTCAGATGGCCGTGCAGGACCACCTGCCCTCCCCATGCCATTTTGGCTCAGGCGTATCACCCCGTTTTTCGCCTGTCAACGATCACGATGCCTACGCGTGGGTTCCACTGCTCGCCCGATCGGGCGAGCTTTGTCAACATAGGACTCAGGGTTCGGGGTATCAGCATCTGTCGGGTGACACCTAGCCCCTTGACTGACGGGCTTCACACCTCAACACGTGCCGCGTGTCGACGCATGCCGTCGCACCCTCACACTAACGCCAAGTGCATCTCTGAGAGCAACACATAGCTCGGTTAAATGGCGCACTGCACGTGTCGCTGCAGTGAGCGGCCTTGACGTCCTGCGTACGCTCTACCGCGCCCCTCGTGCGCGTGCCATCTGCGCGAGATCCCTCGGCGCGTCCGGCGGGAGTGCCGTGATCATGTGCTGATCCAGGCGCCGATGCATCGGCGCCTGGTCCTCCCGGCCTACGTGACATACTTTCATGGGGGCCCGGCCGCATCAAGGCAGCAAGCAGCAGGTGCCCGCAGGCCTGTCGCCTGCACGGCGCGTGGGGGACGCCGCGGACCCACCGTCGCCACACCTGTCTTAGGAGGTCTGCCTCATGCCTATCAGCGTGCGGCGTACGATGGTCAGACCCTGCTGCTGCGCACGGATGGCCTAACCAGCCAGCCCAGCTGCGGGTACGACGGCTGGGCCGGCTAAATAGACCGGGAGATATGAAGGACGACCGATGAAAACGCCGGGTTCACCCGCCTCCGCGTCTCTCCCCGGCGCTGGTGTCCCATGCTATACTGGGATGCCATCGTTGTGCCCGTTTGCGTGGCCACCGCCGGGGCTCTGCGGCAGCTTGCGTCCAGCGGTACTGTGATCTGCAAAGGAGAGCCCGATGAGCGACCTTCCTGCCCATCTTGTCGCGGTTGGCGCCTGGTTCGAGCAAGGGTACCGCCCTGTGCTCGACTTCGCCGGCTGGCGGGTCGCCATGCTGCGCTACGCTCCTATGGTGTCGCCCTCCAACCTCACCCAGGTCGAGCGGCATCGCCAGACGCACGAGGTGTTCATCCTCACCGCCGGCTGCGCCGACTTGATTATCTGTGACGGCGAGGGCGCGCCGCAAGCGCCGATTGTGGTAGCCATGCAGCACAACGTGGCCTACAACATCCTCCCCGCCGTCTGGCACCATGTCGTCCTCTCCCCCGATGCGCACATCATTCTCGTCGAGCGTAGCGATACCGGGCGCGTCAACTCCGACTACCATCCCCTCGAACCCGCGATGGTCTCGCTCCTGCAGGCGCAGTTCCAACCGGAACTGCGCGCGCCAGGATGACGCACGCGTCCAGTAGGCTGCGCTGCAAGCGGGGCGTATCTGATACGCGCGCAGGGTGCGCGCAGGCCCGGCGTGCCGGACGCCCCAGCCAAGTATCTAAGCGCGCATAAGCGCTGGGATAAGGAGGACCGCCTCGCGGTGAATCACGCCCCGGATAGGCTCAGCAGGGGCCGCTATCCTGGCAACGGCGCCAGATCCTCCCCCTCGATGCCGCCTCATCCCAGCGCTTGCGCGCGCTTAGGGCGTTTGCGCCAACTGTGCGCTGTGGGCGCTGTCCACGTCCATGCCCACTCTCGTGCGCGCGGTTGCCGCCAGCCCCGCCGCAGGTCGCGCCTATGGGGCGAACGAGATGCTCTGGTCCGCGGGGATGCTCAGCGGGACCATGCTAGCGGGCGCGCTGGTCAACGCCCACGCCCACCTGCTGTTCGCGCTGCTCGCCGTGGTGAACCTGGGCGCTGTCGCCGCCACCCGCGCGCTGAGCCCCTGGCTGGCGTCGCGCCCGGCCGGACCCTGACGGCGGTCACCTGGCGCTCCCCTGTGGAGCCGGCCGTCAAGGGGGGTCCTGTGGTTATCTGGTCCAGAAGAGCGATGGGACCAGGGCAAGCACAGGTAACGCAGCATGGTTCGTCGTGCCCAGCGCCCCGACAAGGTAGTCGTTCGCGTTGACGACGACGGCCTCGTGCCCTGTGTCGGCTGATGTGTCATGGAGGGCGGTTCCTAAGGCCCGATTCCTGCCTTCGAAGCCCCAGTTTCCCGGCAACTGCCTCGCTGGTCGACAGCGAAGCCCTGCTGATGAGGAGCCACAGTCGTAGCTAATACGAACTTTTGCCTTTTCGAGGTGTTGGTCAGAAATAGCCCTATTCGTGTTTGCGGGTCACCTGTTCCAAGCCGCTCATCTCCACGATCGGCTTTCCGTCGCGCTCAGCCCAAACGCCGCAGCTACCGCCGCCGCTGCTCTCGTCCAACTCCAAGGGGGTGCCATCCATGTGTAGCGCTGGATGACAGAACTTCGTCACCTGCTGAGCCTCGCCGCTGATATAGTGGCCGATGAGCGCCCGCCGAAAGCGCTTCGCACTGCTGTTGGGGAAGCTGCCGTGCACAACGGAGCCGTTGAAGAACAGCACGTCACCTGGGTTCATTCGCATGGCATCTACGCGCTGACCCAGGGGCAGTGGTACAGTCACATCGGTGAAGCTCAAGGCAGTGTCGGCCTTTTCTGTGCAGAGCAAGGGCCAGCGATGGCTGCCGGGGACGACCTGCATGCAGCCATTCTCTTCGTCGCAGGTGTCAAGGGCCATCCATGCAGCCATACAGGTGCCCGGCTGCGCCCGCAGATAGAAGTTGTCCTGGTGCAGTGCCTGGCCCCGCGCCCCTGCTGGCTTGAAGTACAGCATCGTCTGTACGGCGTAGGGCTCGCTCCCTAACAGCGCGGTCATACAGGTGTTCAGGCGGTCGTCCAGCATCCAGCGCAGCGATGTCTCGTCCCAGCGATGCATGTGGATCATGCGCGGGTACTGCTTGAGGGGATCTGCACTGGTGGCCTCCACTGCGGGGTAATCGCCTGGGTACGAACCATGGCGGCGCAGCGTCATGTAGTGCTCGCGGTAGCGCTCGACCTCCTCCACACTGAACGCTCCCTCAATCAATACATATCCGTGGTCATCGTAGTACCGCTTCTTTTCTTCCGTGATGAGATCTCGCTGCTCTGCAATCATACCTTCGCCTCGCCTTCTTTTCTACGCGTCGTGACCATGCAGATCGTGTACAGACCGCGCCCACCGGCGCTACTATGGAGCGGCTACGACGTGTTGCTCATCGTACGACTGGCACTGGCCATTCAGAAATGGTTCATGGCCACTTTGGAGTAAACGCGACAAAGTCTTGGGGTGAGGCGAGAAAGAAGCTGGTTCTGGTCACGCTGGTGACAGCGGTCCTGGACGGTGATCCCTCCCACTCTTCTAGAGGTAGGGGTAGCCTCCCTGCGCCGTGCTACGCCTGCCCTGCCAGGACTCCCGACCACTTTCTTTGGGGCCACGCCCCAGGGCTTTGTCGCGCTTACCGCTCGGGCGATTCCCTCTCCACCGTTAGCGTTCTGCTCGCGCTTGCCTACAGAACCTCACCAGGGCGTACTTTAACCGCAGCGACGAGAGACAGTCTACCGTGTAGCGTCGCTCCCGTCCACTGGGAACAGCCGAGGCGTCCCGACCAGCGCGCTACTCACGGGTAGCCGGGAGTAGCGCAAAGCCAGTGCCCAGGGCGGGGCCGGCTGCATATCAGCCCACGTCGCGCCGAAGGTGTTCGTGGTCACATCAGCGCTCAGAGTGATGTAGTCGCCCAGGAAGCGGCCTGGCGCCACGCACGAACTGCCGGGGCGGATGTAGTACAGGAGGGTGACGGGAGAGGACCGCTGGGTTAGCCTGCGATTGGGGTAGAGCGCCAGCCGCGACCCAAAGTCGCGCACGCCTGCTAGGTAGACGTCGAAGGCGCGGCCGTCCACCCGGCGATCATAAAAGATGGCCGCCAGGACGCCGCCGGGCAGCAGGGCCAGTGACGGCATAAAGCGGTCGCCGGCCGGGCTGTCGTTCAGCGCCACGGGCGCACTCCACGTCACACCACCATCTCGTGAGCGGCTGAGTACCACATCCGCCGCCATACCCACGTAGGTGCCGGGCGCCGCCAGCCGCGCCCGCGCCCAGGCCACGTATACAGTTCCGGTAGCCGCATCCACGGCCAGCGCAGGCATTGCAAAGACCCGCAGGTTGCCGTTGGGGAGCATCGTAGGCAGGTCCCAGGTAGAGGGCAGTGAAACAGGATGGCTGAATGTCACGCCGCCGTCAAACGAGCGCGCCACCTCAATGTGGATATGCTTCGGCGTGCGCGCGGAGCGCTTGGTAAAAGTCTCCCAGGCTACGTACAGCGCGCCATGCGGTCCCGCGGCGGGCAGCGCGCCCAGGTTGGGACCAGCAGAGGTATAAATCACTTGGGCGGGCGCAAAGGTGCGGCCTCCGTCCTGCGACCGCGCGATCATGATCTGGCTGGCCTCAGCCGGCAAGGAGCGCGTCCATACGATAGCGACCACCGCGTGCGCGGCGCGGTGCGGCGTGGCCGGTACATCCCAGGTCGTTAGATAGGGCTTGTCGGCGCTCTCCCCCGCCGCATTGGAGTCCACCACGGCCGGCGGGGACAGACTGCGCCCTCCATCGTCCGAGTGTGCCACCAGGATCGCCGCAGTGTGTGCCGCCCGACCGCAGAAGCTGTTGTAGCCCTCCCCGACCATCCCGAGATAGGCCGTGCCGGCGCTGTCGAACGCGACGCTAGTGTCGGCTCCCGTTCCATACTGCGGCGGCATGGCCACCACAGCGCCCCGCCAGATCTGGCCTCCGTCGGACGAGAAAAAGAACCCGGGTGGGTACCGGTACAGCACGTTAGAGGCGTAATTTGGGTTCGAGGCCAAGACGACGTTTAACGGCTGTCGGGGGTTGATGGCCAGGGACGGCTCCGTGCGGTTCACATCGACGAGGACATTCGAGGGCAGGGGCAGCGCAGCAGCGGCGCCCTGAGCCATGGGGCGCGCAGGGGCCTCTAGCGCCAGAGCACACAGGACAACGACCAGCACGGGCAGCCACGCGGAACGGTATCGTAGGACGCCATGCCGTCTCTCACCCTGCTCTCGCCGCATCTTTATGTCTCCCTGACCGCCGTGTCGCCGGCAGCAGATCTCTCTTGAACCATCCACAACCACGCTCCCGAGATGCATTGGCGTATCAAGTGTAACACAGCCCGCTCAAACGACTGGTAGAGGTTGGGAGACACGCAGGCGCCCTGGCGTGGGTCCGTGCGCTTGGCCCTCCCGCGGCGATCGTGTTTGGGTAGCTACCTGCTCCTCATCTCGTGCGGAACACGCCTCCCATAGCAGACCGGCGTGCGGCCTGTTCTTGCAAGATCTGGCACAAAAGCACTCGGTTCGCCCCAGCCTCACACAGGAGAAGTGAGCTAGACAGGTAGCGTCACCCCCTGTGCATTTCGCACAGTTCCATGGGTGCCCGGTATGGAGAACGCACCACTCCAATCGTACCTTTGGCGTGTGATAAGAATGCCAAGTATCCCAATCAGGCAGACATTTGGAGATAAGCATTCAGAGTTGATGAAGGCATGATTTTGGCCCCGGAAGAGCCGTTTGGACCTGTCCCGCCCAGATGCCAGCGTCGTGTCCGTGGCGGTAGGGACTGTGCAGAGCCCTCTTAGGTGCGCCATCGTGCCTGCGGGAGCCCCCCGACAGCTCCGCAGACAGCAGCCAGGGGGCGGATGCTGCCCTGTGGCTGGCCGCACAAGGCCATTTTCCATGGTGCAACAAACAAGAACACGCACTTGACATATTTATCTCCAAATGTCTGCCAATCAGGCGCTTTCATTGACACGGACAGGAAACAGTGCTACGATGGGGCTCATTGTGGCAGAGGCCGAGAGGTCTAGACAAGTAACGCGGGTTTAGAGCGCATGTCACACGGTTCTACTGTGCACCATCAGCCCGAAGAGAATGTGCCGCACGTGGCGGCTAGAGCCAAGCGTACCTTGCGCTGGCACCTTGGCAGCCGCGCTTTCCTGCTCCTGCTGGTGCCTGGCTTGGGCATCTACCTTGCGTTCATTGTCTATCCGTTCCTCACCAGCTTCGCATACAGCTTCTACAACTGGAATGGAATCGGACCGCTGACCGGCTTCGTCGGTCTGGGCAACTTCATTTACATTCTGACCTCGCAGGCCTTTGGGATCTTTTTCTATCGGGCCATCATACACAATCTGTATTTGTTCGGCATGACCACACTGCTGACCACGGTGGTCGGCATGCTTGTAGCCTACCTTCTGACAAGCATTTCCGAACGTGCCACGCGCGTCTACCAGGTCATCTATTTCCTGCCCTATGTGATCCCTGCGGTTGTGGTAGGCTTCCTCACCAGCATCTATCTCGAGCCGAACTTCGGCGTCGTCAGCACTGTGCTGCAGCAGCTTGGTCTCTCGTCATTCGATCTGCCCTGGTTGGGATCGGAGACGTTGGTGCTGCCAATGATCGCCCTGATTGGCTCGTGGGCATCGATCGGCTTCGCCATGTTGATCTTCCTAGCGGCCATGGTTGGTCTCCCTACCGAGGCGCTGGAGGCGGCCCGCATCGACGGGGCCAACCGCGTCCAGCTCTTCACCAGGATCGTCTTTCCACTCGTCCGCCCGACCTTTATCACGCTGATGACCCTGACATTCATCAGCAGCTTCGGCACGTTCGACCTGATCTTCGTGCTCGAAGGGACCCAGGCGGGACCAAACTATGCCTCCGACGTATCGGGAACCTTATTCTACCGCACGGCGTTCGGCGGCTTTGGTGCGACGGCGCAGAATATGGGACTCGCGGCGGCCCTGGCTGTCCTGGGCTTCATTATCGTCATCGCCGTCTCTGCTGTCTTTGTCTGGTTACAACGACGCTATACGGTGCAATATTAATGATTGAGCAACAAGTGTCCTCCCGCCGTCGTCGACCTCCCGCGTGGGGCCAGGCCGTGATTTATCTGATCCTTACGGTCGGCGCCATCATCATGATTTTGCCGCTGGTCAATATGGTGCTCATGTCCTTCAAATCGATGAGTGAGATGGGTTCCAGTCCGATTGGCATTCCGCAAAATTGGCAGACGGACAACTATACGACCGCCTGGCAGGAAGGCAACCTCGGACAGTATCTCCTTAACAGTGGTATCGTCAGCGTGGCCAGCGTCTTTTTTGTGATGCTGCTCTCATCGCTGGTCGCCTATGTCCTGGCACGCTTCGAGTTCCGGGGCAATACGATGATTTACATGCTCTTCTTGGCCGGCCTGGCTCTGCCCATCCAGCTCATCGCTGTGCCGCTCTTCATCATCATGAAGAACATGAATCTGCTCAACAATCTGCTGTCAGTCATCCTCGTCTACGTTGCCAGTGGTATGTCTTTCTCTGTTTTTCTGCTGGTTAACTTTTTCCGTACGATTCCCGTGGACCTTGAAGAAGCGGCGCGCATCGAAGGCGCCAACGTCATGCAGATTTACGCGCTGATCATGCTGCCGCTCGTGCGTCCCGCCCTGACCAGCGTAGGCCTGTTCAACTTCGTGAGTGCGTGGAACGCGCTATTCTTCCCCCTCATCTTCCTCAGTGCCAAGAGTCAAATGACGGTGACGGTCGGCGTCTTGTCCTTTGTGGGCCAATATAGCACGCAATGGAACCTACTGCTGCCTGCCCTCGTTATCGTTATTCTGCCCACCGTTGTGGTCTTTTCCTTGGCGTCTCGGCAGTTCATCCGCGGCCTCACCGCGGGCGCTGTCCGCACCTAGCGCGTTCGCTTTTGAGCTGGAGGGAGGCCTATGTAAAGAGCACACGTCGTCAGAGTTGGTTCGTTTCTGGCGGCCTCGCACAATGCTGCCGCCGTTCTAAAACGTACGCAGGTCACGAAAGGACACACATATGCAATCGTTGAGGTTCCTGGGCTGTTCGAAAGCAGTCCGTCTTCTGGCGGCGGTTTTTTTGGTCAGTGGCGCCGCCGTCGCCGGAGCTGGCCGCGCGGCGCACGCCAGCTCGCCGGTGACGGTCACGGTGTGGACCTGGCGCAGTCCGGACGCACCGATGTGGCAGCAGGTGCAGAAGAATCTGCAGGCGAGCGGGCAGAATATTCATATCGACTTTTCGGCCAAGATCTCCACGCAGTATGACGCTGTCCTGCAGACAGCGATGACGGGCGGCAAAGGGCCAGATATCTTTTATAGCCGCGCCGGGGCGGGGACACAAAAGTATGCCGCGGCAGGGCTGATCGCGCCTCTCGACGGCAAGGTCGACTTTTCTAAGGTTGCGCCCTCGACGCTGAGTCAGGCGACGTACCAGGGCAAGCGCTACGGCGTGCCGTTTGCCACCGAGACCATCGCTGTCTTCTACAACAAGGCGATCTTCAAGCAGTACGGCCTGACCCCTCCAGCTACGTGGAACGACTTCATCAAGATCTGTGAAACCTTGAAGTCGCATAACGTCACGCCGCTGTACATCATGGGCATCCAGCAGTGGATGCTGGGACTCTCCGTGGACGCCATCGGCGCGAGCACAGTCGGCAATAGCTGGGCCCGAGACCTGGTCAATCGCAAGACGGGTTACAACAGCGCGCCGTATGTCCGTACGCTGCAGAAGTTCCAACAGCTTGTGCCCTACTTCGAGCACAACTACAGCGCGGTGGGGTCAGGGGGGCAGGAGCAGGAGCAGGCCCTAGGCCTCAGCCGGTCCGCGATGATCTTTGACGGCATCTGGGCTGTGCCGACCATTCAGCAATTCGACAAAAAACTGCAGATCGGCGCCTTCCTCGTGCCGCCGGATAGCGCGTCCCAGAAGCCACAGGTCGATTGGTACGTGGATGGCGATATGGCCCTCAACGCGCACATCTCGAACAGCGCAGAGGCGGCTGCCGCCCTCAAGGTGGTGCAGTACACGGCGACAACGCCGTTTGGCCAGCTTTTCTCCAACGTTGCTGGTGAGATCTCGCCGATTAAGGGCGTAGAGATCCCATCCCAATACAACCTCTCTGTGCAAGCGTACAAGTGGTTCCAGCAGCAGCCAATCAACCCTCCTTTCGGCATCCGCAGCCCGATGGACACACCTCCGGTCATTCCGGTGACGTCAAAGCAGGTTACCGGCGGCGACAAGGGCATCTTCGACGCGGAGCAAGCGGTGGTCCTGCCTCTTATCACCAATAAGATGAGCGCGCAGCAGGCGGCGGCGCATATTCAGAGCGCCTTGGCGTGGTATTTCAAGAGCACGAGATAGTCCTGACGCGCTGCGCGCAGCGCGTCAGGGCGGGATGATCGGGATCGACATGATGCTGTGGGGACGAGGGGCTGCGGGTTGCAGTCCGCAGCCCCTCGTCCCCTCGTAGGCCATCCCATTGGAACCTGACCATTGAGTGATGCGTATGATCATCCTCGTCCTGGGGCAGAATAGTGTCAACGATCAGTGGGACACTGTACTAGTTTGGAGGCTACCATCGACCCATCGTCTTCTGTCGCGATCGACAACGCACTCCATGCAGGGCTAGAGCAGGGCGTCTTCACGGGCGCCGTTATCCACATCGCGCGGGGTGGCAGCGTACTGAAGCACGCGTCCTACGGACACAGTTTGTTCTACCGCGACCGCTCGACGCGTGTGTCTGCGCCCATCGCGACGACCACGGCCACCATCTTTGATCTGGCCTCGCTGACCAAAGTCGTCGCCACGACGACGGCTGTGATGCAGCTTGTCGAGGCCGGGTATGTCGCGCTCGGCGCACCGATCTGCAGGTATCTGCCTGGCTTCGAGCGTGCAGGCAAGGGGGGTGTGACCGTGGCTCAGGTGCTGACACATACGAGCGGGTTACCTGCCGGCCGCCTGTTCTATCAGCGTCTTGAAGGGCACGATACGATCGTGGAGGCTATCAAGCGGGTACGCCTAGTCAGCGCACCGGGAGCACAGGTGATCTACAGTGACCTCGGCTTCATCACGCTTGGAGCACTGGTTGCCCAGGTTGCCGGTGCATCGCTCAATGTGTACGCCGCCACGCATATCTTTCAGCCGCTCGGCATGGGTGATACGGGCTACCAGCCTGCGGAGGCACTGCGGCAGCGGATCGCCGCCACCGAGTATCAGCCTGGCCGCGGAATGGTTTGGGGGACCGTGCATGACGAGAACGCGGCAGCCATGGGCGGCGTGAGCGGTCACGCGGGCCTCTTCGCCAGCGCCGCCGACCTGGCAGCGTTCACTGCCATGCTCCTCGGCGAGAGCAACTCCAGCTCGACACTGGTTCTTAAACCCGAGACTGTGCGCCAAATGTTTGCTTTACAGACCGGCGGGTTGGTGGCGCGCCGTGGCTACGGTTGGGAGGGCGGCCAGCTATCTTACATGGGTAGACTGGCCGCCGGGAACGCCGTCGGGCACACCGGGTTTACCGGCACCTCGATCGTGCTGGATCCGGAGCGGCGCCTGAGCGTCATCCTGCTGACCAATCGTGTCCACCCTATGCGCACCGGGCCGGACCTATCACCCATTCGGGCGGCTGTGTCAGACGCCGCCGCTCTGTGAATCAGGAGAGTATTGTGCAGACACTCGGAGGGCGCGCGCCGGTGCGCGTAGGGCTCGAGTCATTCGTGCAAGGCAATCATGCAGGGCTGCGCGGCAAGCGCATCGGCCTGATCACCAATCATTCGGCCATCGATCATAACCTGGACCACGCCATTGATCTGATCAACGCCTCTGAGGATGTGCATCTAGCCGCTCTTCTCGGCCCCGAGCACGGTGTGCGTGGCAGCGCACAGGCGGGGGAGCATGTCACATCAAGCGTGGACAGCCGTACGGGGCTGCCGGCCCATAGTCTCTTTGGGGATACGCGCCGGCCGACCCCGGAGATGCTGAACGGGCTCGATGCTCTTGTCTATGATGTGGCCGACATTGGCGTACGGTATGCGACGTATATCACGACACTGCTCGAGGCCATGCGCGCCGCCGCTCAGGTCGGGCTCGCTTTCGTCGTGCTTGACCGCCCTAACCCACTCAATGGGATTGGCCGCCAGGGCAATATCCTGGAACCAGGCCATGAGTCATTCGTCGGTGCCTATCCGCTGCCGGTGCGACACGGGCTCACCGTCGGTGAGTTCGCCCGGCTGGCCGATGAGCGGCTTGGCCTGGGCCTCGACCTGACCGTCGTGCCCATAGACGGCTGGCGCAGGACGTACTGGTACGATGACACCGATGTGCCCTGGGTGCCGCCATCGCCTAACCTGCCCACGCTCACCGCGCTGGCGCTCTACCCTGGAACCTGCCTTATTGAGGGGACGAACCTGTCGGAAGGGCGCGGCACGACCACCCCATTTGAGATTGTTGGTGCGCCCTGGCTTGACGCCGAGGCGCTGGCGCAGCGGCTGCGCGCGGCCAACCTGCCGGGCGCCGGCTTCCGCCCCACCACCTTCGTGCCCACGTTCTCGAAGCACGCCGGCCAGCAGTGCCAGGCTGTCCATATCCACGTTCTGGACCGCGCTGCTCTCAACGCTGCGGCGCTCGGCGTGCATCTGCTGGCGGCGATCCACGACCTCCACGGGCGGGAATTGGTTTGGACTGTAGCGCAGGGTGCGGACGGCAATGGCCTTTTCCTGGATCTATTGGCTGGCTCGCCTGAGTTGCGCAGTGCCTTGGAGCGGGGCGAGCGGCCAGAGCACATCGTCGAAGCATGGACCGCAGGCCTACGCCAGTTTGCCGACGTATGCGCCCCTTACCAGATCTATGACGTGTAGTCTGAATTACGGGTGACAAAGTAGACTATATGGGGGCCAAGGCCAAGATGACGACCGAAGCGATCAATCGCCAAACCGTCGATATCGATATGCTACCAACCGCCGAGATCCTGCGACGCATTAACGTGGAGGATGCCATCGTGCCTGCGGCTGTGGCAAGCGAGCTGCCTGCGATCGCCGCCACCGTGGAGCGCGTGGTCGCCGCGTTTCAGGCTGGCGGCCGCCTCATCTACGTGGGAGCAGGTACTAGCGGGCGTCTAGGCGTGTTGGACGCGGCGGAATGTCCGCCAACCTACAATACCGATCCACGCCAGGTGCAGGCTCTGATTGCCGGCGGCCAGCGTGCAGTCACCAACTCAGTGGAGGCGGCCGAGGACGATGAGACGCAGGGCGCCCGCGAGGTGGATGCGCTCGCTGTTAGTGGCCTTGACGTCGTGGTGGGCATCGCGGCCAGTGGGCGCACGCCGTACGTGGTTGGGGCACTGCGGCGGGCACGTGAGCGGGGCGCCTGCGCGGTTGCGCTGGTGGGCAATCGGACAGCCTCCGTTGCTGCTGCAGCCGAGATCGTCATCTCACCGCAAACAGGACCCGAAGTGGTGGCGGGCTCCACGCGCATGAAAGCAGGTACAGCGCAGAAGCTCGTGCTTAACATGATCTCTACAGCGGCTATGATCCGCACCGGTCATACCTATGGGAATCTCATGGTCAACGTGCGGGCCACCAACGGCAAGCTGCGGGAGCGCGCACACCGTATCGTGGCCGAGGCGACGAGCGCCAACCTCGACGATGCCGGGCGTGTGCTTGTCGAGGCAGATGGGGACGTGAAGACCGCTATAGTGATGCTACGCGCCGGTGTGGAGGCCTCCGAGGCGCGTCGGCGACTGATTCATGCCCATGGCAGGGTACGTGGAGCACTGGCTGGCACAGAGGCCTCCACGGCACGAGGCACGATGTAGAAACAGGCGAGCAGGATGGTGAAAACGGGACGAGACGAGAAGAGTCAGCCCAAGTATGTGCAACTTCAGAGTCTGATCCGCGAGTACATAAGCGCAGGCCGTTGGCAGCCTGGCGCGGCGATTCCCGCGGAGCAGGCGCTGGGACAGCAGTTTGCCATGGCCCGGATGACCGTACGTCAGGCGCTTGATGGGCTTGTTCGCGAGGGGCTGCTTGTGCGGATACGCGGCAATGGAACGTTTGTGGCCACGCCACGGGTCGAGCGGGAGTTGACCCGCCTGCGCGGTTTCAGCGAAGATATGCAAGCGCGGGGGCTTATGCCAACGGCACGTGTGCTTGCGCACCAGGTGATACCGGCGCCGGACGAGGTGAGCGCCCATCTATCCATAAGCCCCCGCGAGGCAGTCATCTACTTACAGCGCTTGCGTTTGGCTGATGGTCTGCCGATGGCACTAGACACAGCCTATCTCAACTATGCGCTGTGTCATAGTGTGCTGGGTGCTGATCTCAACATGGGCTCACTTTACCAATTCCTGGAACACATAGCGGGTTTGCGCCTTTGTCACGGATCACAGGAACTGCGAGCCACGCTGCCTAACAGGATAGAGGCCGAGTTATTGGAGATGCCGCGCCGTCAACCCGTGCTGATCATTCACCAGACGACCTACGTTTGTGCCGACGACCACGAAAGACCGGCTATCCGTGGCCAGACAGTTTACCGTGCTGATCGCTACCGCTTTCGTCTGGAGGTGCCACGCTAAGCATGACCCCTGAGCCCGAAAGGGGCGGTCGCGAAGAGCCACGCTTCAGCTATTATTCTGCTCTCGGCACTTCACTGAGTTATCTCTGCCACACATCACCTGGTAGCACCCCATGGAAGCGTGAAGGCGGTAGTACGCTGACAGAGCGAGGGTCCACAAGGCATGCTCTAGTGGTTCGTCAAGCCCTTTTTGACACATGGCCTGAAGCCTCTGCCTGAGGCCATCAACGTCTCAGATAACAATTGACAGACCACTAGAGTGCCGTGGCTAATCCCCACGGTCAGGAGAGCGGGCGCCATGGACCCGCAGAGTCAATTCTGCCCCACTGAGCAGTGTCGGCACAGGGTGTGCTGGCCTCTTAGCTCATCCGGGCCTACTCTAGGGCTTTGGGCCATCCATGTTCATGTTCAGAAGCAGAAGAGTCACACGCTAACAGCGCACCGCTTGCACGAGGCTTGGGAGCCAGCGCCACTCTGCTGGTTCCCCATGCCGCATAAAAATCCAGCAGAGTGGATACTCATGCATCGCCCGTGCCTGACTTTGCAGCGGTTGTTGCTGGATCGGCGTGGTGTAATAGGATGCACGCGAGGAGCGCGCACCGCGTGCTGCAGGAGAAATCCTGATGCGCAACGGGCCTCCTGCGACAAGCGCCGATCACACGACCCGTGGGCCCAGGGCTATACTTGGGATAGGAGGATGCCTATGTCAGAGGATCTCTGCTTCCTGCCTGCGACCGAATTGGCTGCGCGGATCAGACGCGGCGCCGTGTCCCCGGTCGAGGTGGTGGACGCCTATCTGCGCCGGATCGGCCAGCGCAACGCCGTGATCAACGCGTACGTCACGGTGATCGCGGACCAGGCGTGTGAGGCAGCCCGCCAGGCTGAGCGCGCCGTCAGCTCAGGGGCCCCTCTAGGCCCCCTGCACGGCGTGCCCATCGCGATCAAAGACCTGTTTGATTTCAAGGCAGGCGTGCGCACCACCTTTGGCTCGAAACCGTTGGCAACCTATGTTCCCGACGAGACGACCACCTATGTGGCGCGGCTGGAACAGGCCGGCGCCCTTGTGCTGGGGAAGACAAATGTGCCCGAGTTTGGGCACAAGGGGGTCACAGACAACCTGCTGGTGGGGCCGACCAGTACACCCTTTGCCCCCGGCTGGAATGCCGGCGGCTCCTCAGGGGGTAGCGCTGCTGCCGTGGCAGATGGGCTTGCCGCGCTGGCCCAGGGCACCGATGGCGGCGGGTCGATCCGCATACCGGCCTCGTTCTGTGGCGTCTATGGGTTCAAGGCCTCCTGGGGTCGGGTCGCCGTCGCCACGCGCCCGAACGCCTTTGCCTGGCACACCCCGTTCGTGCATAGTGGTCCGTTAACGCGTACGGTGGACGACGCAGCTTTGATGCTCAGCGTCATGAGCGGTCCGCACCCGCGCGATCCGTTCAGCCTCCCCGATGATGGCATGGCCTATCAGGCGGCGACTCACCGCCCCATCAGCGGCCTGAGAATAGCGTACAGCGCCACGTTTGGGGACTTTCCTATCGATCCGCAGGTCCGGGATGTTGTCCGCACAGCTGTCTCTGCGTTTGAGGTGGTCGGGGCACACGTCGACGAGGTCCAGGTCGATCTGCGACATTCACAGCAGGAGTTGTCGGCGCTGTGGGTCAAGCAGATGGGGCTCCTGTATGACGGCACGGTCGCGGACTTCAAGAAAAGCGGGATTGACTTGCTCGGCGAGCATCGCGCGGAGATGACACCAGAGTTTGTCGCCATGGTCGAGGCGGTCCAGGACCTCCGCGCTGTCGCATGCAAGCAGGACGACATTGTGCGCAGCGCTGTCTTTGACGGTGTGCAGGACGTGTTTGACACCTACGACCTGCTCATCACCCCCACGCTAGCCGTCCCACCGTTTAGGAATGCAGGTGATGGACGCACGGTGGGGCCACGCAGGATCAATGGCCAGGATGTCGATCCCCTGATCGGCTGGTGCCTGACCTATCCCCTTAACTTCACCGGCCATCCCGCCGCATCCATTCCAGCGGGGTTTACCCCCGACGGGCTCCCGATTGGCATGCAAATCGTGGGGAGGCGCTTTGCCGATGACGTGGTGCTCGCAGCGAGCGCCGCCTTCGAGCGTGTGCGGCCCTGGTTCACCGCGTATCGCCACGACCATGCGGTGCAGGACGTCACCAGCGGCGCCCGGCGATAGCACACACCACAGTTGGCCTATCTGTGCCCACCAGGGGACACACCACGTGGGGAGGCGTATGCATCAGCGTCGCGTGACGGGTCGCCCCGCCTCTGTTTTTGCCGGTCAGCCCGTCCCCTTGATCCTGCTCAGCTTTGGCACTGGGACGCTCAGCAGCCCGGTGCGCGCGCTGCTCTCTGTCTACGTCGAGGCAGCGTTGCATCAGCCCCCCTCCTTCACGGCCACCTTGCTGAGTGTGCAACTGGCGGTCAATGGCGTCTTCGCGCTGGTCGGCGGAGCCCTGGCTGACACCCTGGGCCAGCGGCGAGCCTACCTGAGGGCAGACAACGATTACTTGGTTTTTGGGCCATTTGGTCTTCAGTCCGTCTGGAGGGGCCAAAATAAGGGGTCATCCAGCCTCTGAGTCTTTCTGTGACGAGTTTTGGCCCCTCATTTTGCGCTGCGAGGAGGTGATTCCTGGCCGCGGAAGGGGAAGACGACGAGTTGGCGTCAGTCTCTCGTCACGAAAGGAAGATTCTGGACAGACTTTTCTGTGGCGAACAGCCTTTAATTCCCTCTCTGAATCAAATGGCCCAAAAACCGAGGAATCTGTAAGGAGCAAGAACACGTTGCAGAGTGCCAGGCTTAGGATAGCCAGAGACGCTGGGCGAATTCGGTGGGCGATAAGCCGGGGATAGGCAGACCCTGATGGGGACGCGCGTTGTAGGCGGCGTGGAAGCTTTCCAAGAGCGGGGCTAGTGGTCTGTCAAAAAGGAAGTGAGATGTTGAAAAGCGTATGAAACGCGTGGACTCAGGCAGCGTGCTTGCGGTCCGTGGGCGTAGACGCGGTGCTCTGCGCAGCAGGCAGGGTGACGAGGGGAT
>JAABUM010003402.1_pt1 | contig 19547 bp, 24 predicted proteins | sample 5559161 | NCBI WGS metagenome assembly JAABUM01 (sample SAMN10711868, study PRJNA513369) | rock metagenome | isolation source: Antarctica rocks | place: Antarctica: Victoria Land, Siegfried Peak nord | reverse complement strand
TATGTAACGGGGTTGGACACCACCAAAATGCCGACGGCCTCTCCTCTCCGGCGCCAACACTAGCACACAGTTTCTATCCCCGCAGGCGGGGCGCCGACCCGCGAATAGTTATGTAGCAGTCACACCTCACGGGAATGCGAGGGTCGCACTCCTAGTAATCCTGGTCGTTAGCATCTTCGCGACGGCAACGCCTAGGTCCGCGATCGGGGTCGCTCCATTCAAAGCACACACGCACGCTATGTGGATCATTGAACACATCGCGATAGCAAACGGTGCCATAAACGACGACTTTGGTGAATTTGCGGAATACCTCGTCCCAAGTTTGCAGATTCTCTGCCGGAGAACTAAGGCCGGTAGCGTCATCGTTTGTCGTCTTGCTGAAAGTAATTCCTGGGCTTCCCATACGGCCGATCGGAAACATTGCTCGGCAATCGATCGCAAGGAAGCTAGGCACAGCAACGTCTTTGTAGCCTTCAATGGCCGAGTTCCACGTGTTGAACGTGAGATTGTAAACTGGCGTTTGTCCCATGTTCTCGGCGCTCAACTTGATCGAGGGTATCGCGTTGTCCACTCTCCTCTGCAGTTCAGCATTCACGAGGACGTAAGCCCGCAGCGCGCGGTGTTCCTGGTCCCGCGCGATCCAGGCTTGCCAGCCGGTGAAGCCCGCCGCGCATCCAGCCGCTATGAGCGTGGCGGCGAGAATATAGGTGTTCGCCTTGTCATAGGCATCACGGCGGTTCTGGCTGCCTTTGGGTTGGTCTGGCGCAGTGTCTGGCATGGCACCGTGCTGGTACGAGATAGCAGGCCATTCTACAATAACGTGGTCGCTATCGTCCTCCTGTTGCTTGGTATGGCGGCGCTGTGGACGGGCATTTGGCTGCTGTTCCCACTTACGGCGAACTACGCCATGGCGGAGCCGCTATCGGGAGCGCATTGCCTCCGATGGGAGGGCGGTGAGGTGTAGCCGCCGTGGGTGGGGCGCAAGCGCTTGGGTTGGCGGCATTGCTGTCGTCCAGTGCGCTACCCGTTCGCGTTACAGCTTTTTGTTCTTTAGTCTGTCCGCCCTTCCTGGACCCATCGTTTAAGATAGAGTACTTCAAGGGGCACGTCGCCGCGGGTGGGCGAGATAGCTACAGAGTCGTTGACATCAGGTCGTCGTCGGACCTTGTAGATAAGACCTGTTTGACAAACCGTGTCGTCAATGGCGGACCAGTACGTCACGCAACCGAAAAGCGTCACGAACAACTCGTCTCGGTTTACGCCCTTCTTATCATGCCAATAAGACTTAGCTCGTGCGATTTCGGTCTGGCTTATGTGGGTTGTGTACTCCATGACGACTGGATCGTTTGGAAACATAGTAAAGCCAATGTTGCTTTTCCTTCTATACTCTGTCCACGTGAGAACCCGAAAATCGGCTGGCGAGTCGATCCTTATATGAGCGGCGTTCCGGGGATGCGAAGTTTTCGGGTTCTCACGTGGACGGAGTATAAATTGATCAGCAAAAGCAATTTGTTCGGCAGGAAGATCGCCTTCCATTGGGGAGCGAGCATCGATCTCAATGTCGACTCCAAGAGCTGGAACATTCCCTACGTTGATCATCTTGACAACGAGCATGATGCTGCCGCCCTGATCGGTCCAAACGATGGGGCCGCGCAACACGAGTTCTGCCTTGACCCAGGGGCGCAGGGATGCGGAGAGCGTCTTTCTAGCTATGTCGGCTTGTTGCATTGCGGCAGCAGCAGTGACCTCTGTATGGACAAGAGACTCTCGGAAGGCCACCAGTTGGTTTTCAGCGGAACGCCAGAGCTTGCTGGTAACTTGCCAGAGCGTGAAAGTGAAGATGGCGACAAGGGTTCCTGCCACCGCCGCAACAGCCCCGTTATGAGCATCAAGTGCTTTTCCTACCTTCCAAAGAAAGACAAGAAGTACATTGTCAGCGGCGCAATTTTTGTCTCCAGTATTCTTATCCTCGCGGCAGCGGGCCTCGTAACCGCGTGCATGCTGCGAAGACGAAATCGCAATGGCCGCCAGGCCTAGAATTAGAACAACTGCGAAGCCCAACACACATGTTTGTAGTCGCAGCTTTCTTGTTGTAGTTTTTTTGTTGCGAAATTGCTTAATCTCCAAGGCATCTTGAGTACGCTGCTGTCGCCGGTTTCTTCATCACGGCGAATACGCGACAGTTCCAAATGTTCTCAAATATCTTCTAGCTGTACCCCCTCCAATTCCAGTGCGGCGAGTGCGGCCAGTAAGAACGTTGCCGCGAAAGTCCCGCGTCGCAACTTTGCTTTAATAGATGCCTCAGTTTCAGCCGACAGACCATGCTCTTTGAGCCGTTCCGCCAAGTCATTATAGGTCAGACCAGCGCGCTTCAATTCGGCTTTAAGAAAGCGCGATGCCCTTACCTCCAATTCCTGTTCCGTTTCTGCTAAGCCCATGCAGCTCACTCCTGATCGGAAGGAAGCATATTCGCGTCTTTTGTGTTTGACAAGCATCCCTCAATGGGTTTATATGTGCGCCATAAGATGCACAAATGAGTCCAATGTCCCAGCACTTCCTTCTAACCGCCGCCGCTCGGAACCTAAGCCTCAAAGGCATCTTCCGCATGAGCGACGACGAGGCGCACAACACGTTCACGGCGATCCGCTTTGCCGACAACGGCGGTGCGGCGTTCTGCCCGCGCTGCCAATGCACTGCGGTTTACGCCTACACCGTCCGCCGCATCTGGAAATGCAAGGCGTGCGAGCACCAGTTCAGCGTCACGAGCGGGACCATCTTCGCTAACCGCAAACTCGCCATCCGCGACTATCTTGCGGCAACGGCGATCTTCGTGAACGCGGTCAAGGGCATCTCGGCCTTGCAGCTCGGCCGCGATCTGGATGTTCAGTACAAGACGGCCTTCGTCCTGGCCCACAAGCTCCGTGAGGCTATCGGCAAGGAGCAGAGCGAGGCGCAACTATCCGGCGTAGTCGAGATTGACGGCGCTTACGTCGGCGGGCACGTCCGGCAGGAAAACGAGAAGGCCGACCGCAAGGATCGCCGCCTCGCCTCAGAGCAGACCGGCAAGCGTCAGTCTGTCGTCGTCGCCCGCGAGCGGGGCGGCAAGACGCTGCCCTTCGTGGTCGCCAAGGAGGCCGACGCCGTTGCCCTGCTCCGCGAGCGGATCGCCATGGGCAGCATCGTGCATGCCGACGAGGCCAGTGGCTGGGACCGGCTGCACGCCTACTATGACGTGATGCGCATCAACCACTCGGTTGCGTTCTCGAAGGACGGTGCTTGCACGAACCAAGCTGAAAGCTACTTCTCCCGCCTGCGCCGCGCCGAGCTGGGCCAGCACCACCACATCAGCGGCAAATACCTGGTGGCCTACGCCGTCGAGATGGCTTGGCGCGAGGACGGGCGTCGGTTGCCGAACGGGGCGCTGCACCAGGCCGCTACGGCTGCGGCGCTGGCGCATCCGGTGTCGCGGAAGTGGGCAGGGTATTGGCAGCACGCATAGGCAGGCGTACGGTGTGCCATGTCAGTTTTTGCTGTGATGTCAATGGGCGACGGTGCATCTACATTGGAGGCAAAAATTGCTTCCGTTGTAGGTGAAGGTTCAAGATTTTTGCTCAGGGATGACGTCTGGCTTGTAGCTTATGACGGCACAACTCAGCTCTTGGCTGAAAAATTAGGCATCAGGTCAGGAGAGTCGCAGCCCGGGATTGTCCTTCTGGTCAGCAACTTTTCTGGACGGGCGTCGCCTGATATATGGGCGTGGTTAGTTGATCGCTTGCTCGTCCGGGCTGGTTGAATTGGTTGAGCGACGTCAGACATCTGGTCGGCCCGCCGTCGCATCCCCTCGCGTTGATGTGGATAGTCCAGATGATCGGCCGCATCCTGACAGTTTCATGTTGCAAACAATGATGGAGATGACCCGAAGTCAGGGTGCGATCACCGAAGCACTAAATAACTTAACAAAGTCAGTCGATAAACTGGCAGAAAGGATCGAAAAGATTGACGATCTTCGAGTGTCCGTCGGCAAGGTTGAAACCCAGGTCTCAAACCTAACCTCAGAACTGAAATCAACGAAAGATAAGTTAGACACCGTTCGGAACCTAGTCATTGGAGCTTCTGCCGTAATTACGGTTGCGGTAACCATCATACCGCTTGCTATCCGCTTCTGGCCAACCTCTAGCGCCACAATCTCTCAGCCTTTGCCCACGAACCTGCCACGTAGCAACGGGAGTTCGCCGGCTCGGTAGACCACTCGACCCATTTTCTTTCTGCATCTGCAAGGTTATCCCAACACGTCTTGTCATCAGCGAGCAATCTCCCACAACGTCACCGGCCCCGCGCCCTGAATCGCCCGCACCGTCCCAAGCGCTTTCTGCCGACTGAACGCCATCCCAACCCGCTTCATCGTCAGCTTCACAAGCCGGCGGTCTTCCGCGTCTTGCCCGCGCTCAGTCATCAGCCGCCGCACGACATCATGCGTTGCGACCGGCTCAGCCGCCTCACGGAGCACTTGCAGGACGAAGCGGCTAATCTCTCCGCGGCCGGCTGCATCATCAGGGCGCGCACGCTTAGGCCGGATGCTACCCAGATCATAGTCGGGATCAAACTGGCGGATCACCGCGTCGAGATGGCCCACATCGGTTGCGATCTGCGCCAGCCGGGAGCGGAGGGTTTCAGCCTCGCCGGACAGCTCGGCACGGCGTCTTGTGAGGCCGGCGAGAACGTAGTCGGTCATCGGATTGCCCTTGTGTGTGATGGGCAATCATTGTATTGAAATCAACAGGTTATCGAAATTGGGTTTTAGGTGTGACTGCTACATAATACCGGATCCCGCCAACAAGCTGGCCGACACCGACTGGCGTCCGCACGTCGTCGCCATCATCCGGGTCGAGCGCGACGTCTACACCCGCAATGCCAAGACCGGGCTGCTGCGCCATTCCACCGAGACCGCCTTCTACGTTTCGAACACGCCGGTGACTGCACCCTGCGCTGCCCAGGCCATCCGTGCGCACTGGACGATTGAGAATACCTCCCACTACAGCCGCGATGTCACCTTGGGGGAGGACCGCTCGCGCATCCGCACCAACCCCGGCGTGTTCGCCCGCTTGCGCAGCTTTGCCTTCAACATACTGCTACATAATACCGGATCCCGCCAACAAGCTGGCCGACACCGACTGGCGTCCGCACGTCGTCGCCATCATCCGGGTCGAGCGCGACGTCTACACCCGCAATGCCAAGACCGGGCTGCTGCGCCATTCCACCGAGACCGCCTTCTACGTTTCGAACACGCCGGTGACTGCACCCTGCGCTGCCCAGGCCATCCGTGCGCACTGGACGATTGAGAATACCTCCCACTACAGCCGCGATGTCACCTTGGGGGAGGACCGCTCGCGCATCCGCACCAACCCCGGCGTGTTCGCCCGCTTGCGCAGCTTTGCCTTCAACATACTCAAAGCCAACCAGACGGACACGCTCAGCCAGGACCGCTACCGAGCCGGTCTCGCAGGCATCAAGAACCTGCTCTCACTCACCGCTATTCGTCAGCGTTGAACAGCCCTGGCGCTCAACCGCACCCGCGAGGAAGCGCACGCGATCGGCTTCCGTGGCACGCCGGGCTTTGTGGTCGGATTGATGGCGATGCCAGGAGCGCTGACCGAGAGCCAGATGGCAGCATTGGTCAATCAGGCCGCCGCGCCTTGATGAGGCTTGAACAAGGGATGAAGGCAGCATGGCGAATATGATGGCGGTTGCGTTCGGCACCGTGGCAGCGGCCGGGGTCGCGCTTGCGGCTTTTGGACCTCCCGGATCCCGGGGCCCCGAAGCAGCGTCTGCCGCCTCATCGCCAGCGACCGCCAGGCCGGCCGCTGCCAACATTTCACCTGCGGCTGCCCCCACCGCCGCAGCCCCGGCAACAATCCCGACGCCGGTCGCGGTCACGACGGTGAGCAGTCCCGCGCAGCCTCCTTGGGTGATCCCGGATGCTGACAAGCTGCCGGACGATGCGTGGGGACGCACGGTCCGTTACGGCCGTGACCTTGTGGCGAAGACCTACGCCCTGATCGGCCCCGAAGTGGGCGACACGGCGCATCGCTTCGCAGGCAACAACCTAGCCTGCGCGAGCTGCCACCTGGAGGCCGGCACGAAGCAATACGGCTTGCCGTTCCAGGGTGTCTATGCCGACTTTCCAAATTATCGCGCCCGCTCCGGCGCTGTCGGCACCATCGAGGACCGGATCCAAGGCTGCATGACGCGCAGCATGAACGGCAAGCCGCTGCCGCCGGCCGGCCCGGAGATGACGGCGCTCGTCGCGTACATGAAGTTCCTTTCGGACGGACGCCCGGTCGGCGCGCCTACGCCAGGCCGGGGCGCCGGCCGCATGACCGAGCTGACCCGCGCCGCCGACCCAGCGCACGGTAAAGAAATCTACGAGCAGAACTGCGTCGCCTGCCACGGCGCGAATGGGTTGGGGCAAAGGGTGGGCGAGGTGGGTGACGCCCAGGGCTACACTTTTCCGCCGCTCTGGGGTGACGACAGCTTCAACGACGGCGCCGGCATGGATCGCCTGATCGGCGCGGCGAACTTCATTCACAGCAACATGCCGAATGGCACGACGTGGCAGGCGCCGGCGCTGTCCGAGCAGGACGCCTGGGACGTCGGGGCCTACATGCAATCCCAGCCGCGGCCGCAGAAGGCCAACCTCGATCGCGACTACCCGGTGGCGCTGCAGCGCCCGGCCGATAGCGGCTATGGACCCTACGCCGACGGCTTCAGCCAGCAGCAGCATCAGCTTGGGCCGTTCGCGCCCATTCGCGCGCGCATCAAGGAGCTGCTGTCACAATCCTCGAAAGCGGTGACGCAGTGATGCCGGGCGCGGGAGTGGAAACCTATTGGCCGTCGTTGGCCGGAGGCATCTTAATTGGACTAGCGTCCGCAGTGTTGCTGTTGCTGAACGGGCGCGTAGCAGGCATCAGCGGCATTGCCGGGAACATGCTCAGGCGACCGGATCGTGATACGCCGTGGCGCGCAGCTTTCCTCGTCGGCCTTATCGCCGGTCCATTGCTGTTCACCGTCATTGCCGGCCATCGCCCGCCCGTCCACGTTTTGGCATCTTGGCCAGTGCTTACCCTCGCAGGGCTCCTGGTCGGGTTCGGCACACGGCTGGGGTCCGGGTGCACCAGCGGGCATGGAGTGTCGGGCTTGGCCCGCCTGTCTCGGCGGTCCATCGCAGCGGTCGCAATGTTCATGACATTGGCGATCGCCACTGTGTTCCTGGTGCGCCACGTCTTTATGGACGGCGTGTCGTGAAGATCGCCGCGGCGCTGCTGGCGGGCGTGCTGTTCGGGCTCGGCCTTGCCCTGTCGGGCATGCTCGATCCCGTGCGGGTGCAGGGTTTCCTCGACGTCACGGGCGCTTGGGACCCAAGCCTGGCGTTCGTGTTGGGAGGTGCCGTTGGCGTCTCGGCGCTCGGCAATCTTCTCGCCCGCCATATGCATCATCCGCTGTTCGCGGCAGCTTTCGACATCCCGAGCAGCCGGCGAATTGACGCGAAGCTACTGGGTGGGTCCGCCCTGTTCGGCATCGGCTGGGGGTTGGGTGGCTTTTGTTCGGGCCCGGCCTTGTCGGCGCTCTCGCTCGCGCTGCCGAAGGCGTTCGTGTTCGTTGCCGCCATGCTGCTGGGCATGTGGGGCTACAAGATCATGACCTCAGAACCAAGCCAGCTCTCCAAGCGATAGCCTCCGCCCGGTCCCGTTCGTTCCAGCGGCTCAGCGAGAGCCTTTGCGGTTCAGGCCTTTGACGCTTTCGAGCCCAATTGCGTTCTTGATCTCGGCAGCCTCGAAGGTGGTCCCGGTTGCGTTGGCGCCCGTAAGCTGTGCCCCGGCGAGGTTCGCGCCGATGAAATCCGCCTGATGCAGGTCGGCACCGGTCAGGTTCGCACCGGTCAGGTTGGTGAAGCGAAGCAGCGCGTTGCCGAGTTCCGCTCCGGCAAGATTGGCACCGGTCAGGTTCGCGCCGGGGAACTCGGCGCGCATCAGCCCCATCGACTGGTTCTTCATGTCCGCGCTCATCTTGGGGGTGTAAGCCCAAACCGCCGAAAATTCCGGCGGGCGTTTCCAGGGGTGAGGATTGACGCATCGTCAAAGAAATCGGGCGACGGTACTGTGGACTTTCCGTATTTGGGTTGAAATACGGAGAGTTGGTGACACCCAGCCCAAGCCCGATGTCCCTTCCAGATCGACCTGACAGTCGCGCCAACCATCGAAATCTGGAAAGTTAGTGGTCGGCAGAATTTTCGGCGGTTTGGGCTTACATCCCCCTCATGGACATGCCTGATCGCATCCGCTCTATCGCAACCCGAGCTTGGACCAAAACGGTCATCGCATAAGGCGTCTGGTATTAGCGTTCGAAAGTCTCCGAAGGACGAACCCGCGGGCCGGTAGTGGTCGGTATGGGAATTTAGGGTGGCTCATGTCGGGTTCCGGGGTGTTGGCTTGCAGGGGAGTGGTTGGCGGTTCCGACGAGCTTCTGATGTGATGAAAGCGGCGGGATAATAGACCGCGCGTTTTCCTTCGAGGAGCTCTGGCGTTCATGGCTGCACCCGACTTGATCAACCTCTCCGGCCTGATGGACGATGCGAAGTGCTTCGCCTTCGTGCGCCAGCACCGCTGGCCAGACGGTGTGCGTTGCCCCGCGTGTGACAGCGGCGCCGTTGTCCGGGACGGATGCGACGACACGCAGCCCTGTCGGCAGCGGTATCGGTGTAAGGCCTGCGCGTCCCGCTTCGACGATCTCACCGGCACGATGCTGGCCGGCCGTCACCAGCCGCTGCGTGTGTGGGTGCTGTGCCTTTACTTCATGGGGCTAAACCTCTCGAACCGGCAGATCGCCCTGGAGCTGGGCCTGGACGGGTTGGACGTGCAGGCGATGACGGAGCAGTTGCGCCTCGGGCTGGTCGCCAAAGCACCGACGATGGAGCTGACGGGCGAGGTGGAGATCGACGAGGTTTACGTCGTCGCCGGGCACAAGGGCCAGCCGGCGGCTGTTGCCAAAAGGGGCGGCTCGGGCGCTGTCGCAAGCTGGCCGGCGCGCCGGGACGCGGCACGCTGGACAAGGACAAGCCGCCCATCCTTGGCCTGATCCAGCGCGGCGGCCAGGTGGTGCTGCATATGCTGGCCAACGTGCAGCAGAAGACGATCAAGCCGATCATCACCGACGCTGTCACCCCGGGTACCCTTGTCCACACGGACGAGTATAGCATCTACGCTCGCCTGCCATCCTGGGGCTGCGGGCACAAGACGGTCTGCCATGGGCGCGGTGAATACGCCCGCGACGAAGACGGCGACGGCTTTTGCGCGATCCACGTCAACACGATCGAGGGTTTTTGGTCGCTGCTGCGCTCCTGGCTGCGTCCCTATCGGGGCATCTCGCAAGACAAACTGCCGCTCTGCCTCGGCTTCTTCCAGTTCGTGCACAACGCGCGCCGACGCGGCAAAGCCCTGCTCGACGCCCTCATCGCTGCACTCGTCCGATGATCCAAGCCAACACCCCGGAACCCGACATGAGCCTCAGTAGTTTAAGCGCCGTCAGAGATGCGTTCGAGGCCTAAGTTGGAACAATTCGTATCGGAACGAGCGCAATTTGCCTGCCAGTTGCGAGTTCTTATCATCTAGGCCTCGTCCACGCGGAGCGTAAACGGCTGCAATCGCTCCAAATTCCTCCCGAGCTCAACGGCCGATCCGTGCACCAACGCCGCGAGGTGAGCCGGGCTTCGGACCACTGGCTACTCGGCGGCGCCTCCGCCTCACTCGGCATCAGGCTGGTTCTCCGGTGCCGCCGCGACGAAGGCAGGATGCGACCCCGCGAGGGCAGACGCGCGCCCGATCCGGGGGAAGGCGTCCAGCGGCACCTTGAACCGGAGGGCGGAAAACAGCTGCGGCGCTAGATAAACATCTGCGAGGGTTGGGGCGTCGCCGAAGCACCAGCCGTCATCGCCGATCAGCGCCTCTACTGCCGCCAGCCCGTGCGTGACCCATTGCGTGATCCAGGCGGACACGGCCTCGTCGTCCAGCCCTGCGCCGCGCAGCGTGCTGAGGACCGCGACGTTGTTCAATGGACGGATGTCGGACCCGATGATCTCGGCAACGCCGCGTACCCTCGCCCGCAGCACGGGATCAGGTGGCAGCAGCGCCGGGTTCGGCACGATGTCTTGCAGGTATTCCAGGATGGCGGATGATTGCACCAACGCTGTCCCGTCGGCGCGCTGCAGCACCGGCACCCGCGCTTGCGGGTTCAGCGCGCGGAAGCCGGGTAGGAGTTGCCCGCCGCCACCGCACACCAGATGCACCGGGACGCTCTCATAGGCGACGCCCTTCAAGGCCAGCGCGATCCGCAGCCGGTGCGCGGTACCGGAGCGGAAGTAGGTGTTAAGCCGAAGCCCGCCCATGCGTCACCCCCACGCGGGGGCCGGCCGGACGGTGCCACGGCATTCCCCGAACCCGATCGAGGCATATCCGTCCCGGGTCGCCCGGGCGCGCAGTAGCACCTCGTCGCCGTCCTCCAGGAAGCGGCGCTCCTCTGCATTGCCCAGCACAACCAGCTGCTGGCCGCCAAGACTCGCTTCCAGGATACTGCCGCAGCTCCCTGCATCCGGGCCTGAGATCGTCCCGGTGCCAAGCAGGTCGCCGGGCCGCAGGTCGCAGCCGCCGCAGGTGTGGTGCGCCACCATCTGGGCGGCGGTCCAGTACATGTTGCGGGCATTGCTGACCGAGATGCGGTGCGGCGCAAGCCCGCCCTCGCGCATGGCGGGCGTCAGCAGCAGAACCTCCAGCTCAAGGTCGAGCGCTCCCCCGGCTTGGTCACCCTGGTCGAGCAGGTAGGGCAGCGGCACCGGGTCGCCCGGCGGACGCGGCGGCTGGGGAATGCTGGAACAGCCCTAGCGCCTCCGGCGTCACCACCCAGCACGAGACCGTGCTGGCGAAGTTCTTGGACGTGGACGGGCCAAGCGGCTGGTATTCCCACGCCTGGAAGTCGCGGGCCGACCAGTCGTTCAGCAAGCAGTAGCCGGCGATGTGCTCGGCTGCGGCGGCAACCGGGATCGGTTCGCCTGGCTTGTTGCCCGGCCCGACCCAGACGCCCAGTTCCAGTTCGTAGTCCAGCCGCCGGCACGGACCGAAGCTGGGGCCCGCGGCATCCGGCGCCTTGGTTTGCCCATTGGGCCGCTGCACCGGAACGCCGGACGCGCGCACCGACGAGGCGGGCCCGTGGTAGCCGATGGGGATGTGCTTGTAGTTCGGCAGCAGCGGGTTGTCCGGCCGGAACTGCTTGCCGATGTTGTTCGCGTGGTGGATGCCGACATAGAAGTCCGTGTAGTCGCCGATGGCGGCCGGAAGATGCACGGCGCAGACCGTCGCGTCATGCAGGAACGGCCGGACCCGTGCCGCGGCGCCGGCATCGGTCAGCAGTCGGAACAGCTCCGCCCGCAGCGCCCGGCGCGGCCCGGCGCCCAGCGCCAGCAGCGGGTTCAGTGTCGGGCCGCTTGCGGCCTGGGCGGCTTCCCGGGCCTGGCCGGACAACAGCCCCGCGTCCACCAGCCCAGCTAGGTCAAGGATGCCGTCGCCGATGGCCACCCCGCCGCGGGGCGTCCCACCTGGGGGCGAGAACACGCCCAAGGGCAGATTCTGGACGGGGAAGTCCGCATGGCCGTCCGCGCCCGGCGCCCAACCGCGCTGGGCTGGGTCGTGCGTCTCGTCGGGGCCGGTCATGGTCGGGTCGGATCGAAGTGCCGGGCCAGCTGCTGGCCGTAGTCGCCGTAGCCGTCCTGCCGTTGCGGCGCCTCGGCAGCGAAGGCCGTCACGTATTGCGGGAAGCGCGTCTCGAACATGAAGGCCAGGGTGCCCTCAAGCTTATGCGGTGCCAGCGCCGCGTTGCTGGCCTTCTCGAACGCGTCCCGGTCCGGGCCGTGCGGCAGCATCGTGTTGTGCAGCGAAACCCCGCCAGGCACGAAGCCCCCGCCGGTCTTCGCGTCGTACACGCCATGGATCAGGCCCATGAACTCGCTCATGACGTTCATGTGGTACCAGGGCGGCCGGAACGTGTTCTCGGCCACGAGCCAGCGGTCGCTGAAGATAACGAAGTCGATGTTCGCCGTGCCCGGCGTCTCGGAGGGCGAGGTCAGCACGGTGAAGATCGAGGGGTCCGCGTGGTCGAACAGGATCGGCCCAACCGGCGAGAACTTACGCAGGTCGTACTTGTAAGGCGCGTAGTTGCCGTGCCACGCCACCACGTCCAACGGCGAGCGGGCGATGTCGGCCTGCCACAGCTTGCCGCCCCACTTGACGAACATGGTGCCTGGCGCGTCGCGGTCCTCGTAGGCGGCAACGGGCGTCAGGAAGTCGCGGGGGTTGGCCAGGCAGTTGGCGCCGATGGGGCCGCGCTCGGGCAGGGTGAGGGCGCCGCCGTAGTTCTCGCACAGGTAGCCGCGCGCCGGGCCGCCTTGCAGCTCGACCCGGAGCTTGACGCCGCGGGGGACCACCGCGATCTCGCCCGGCGCCACGTCGATGATGCCGAACTCGGTCCACAGGCGCAGCCCGCCCTGTTCCGGCACGAACAGCATCTCGGCGTCGGCGTTGTAGAAGTACTCATCCTGCATGGAGCGGGTCACGAGGTAGACGTGGCTGCCCATTCCCGCCTGGGCGCCGGCGTCGCCTGCCGTGGTGATCGTGCGCAGCCCTTCCAGGAACGACAGTGGCTCGGCCGGCAGCGGGATCGGGTCCCAGCGCTGCGGCGCGATGGGCAGCTCGGCCTCGGGCGCCGGCGCCGTCCGCCAAAGGCCGACCGGGGCGGGCCGGAAGCGGTTCCAGTGGGAGACGGTCGGCAGGATGCGGTAAAGCCAGGACCGCTCGTTGGTGGTGCGCGGCGCCGTGAACGGCGACCCACTGAGCTGCTCGGCGTAAAGGCCATACTGGCACTTCTGCGGCGAGTTGCGGCCGACCGGCAGCGCGCCCGGCAGCGCTTCCGTCTCAAACCCGTTGCCGAAACCGGACATGTAGCCGGCGTTCGCGCTCGTCACCGATGCGACGCTCGTCATCATATTCATCGCAACCTCCCAGCCCTATTGGATGCAGTCTCGTTCAGCCACTCTCGACCATGACGTTACCATCAGGCGTGACCCGGACCGGCACCTTCGTGAGTGCGCTGCCGTTGCCCGGTCCGGACAAAGCCCGTCCGTCCTCCACCGCGAACTCCGCGCCGTGGCTGGAGCAGCGCAGCCGTTCCCCATCCTCGCTCAGCACCTGTGCGCCCCGGTAGGTCAGCGGCAGGTACTGGTGCGGGCAGCTATCCTCGTAGGCGCGCAGCTCCGTCCCCCGGCGGACGACGAGGATCGACCTTTCCCGCCGTCCGTCGTGGAACCTGGCGGGTGTCGCCGCGCCGTCCGGAAAGCTCTGGAGCACCCCGAGGACCGGCACTACTCCGCCGCGGTGGGCTGTAGTACGCCGCGCCGCAGCTGGTCCTCCTCGATGGACACGAACAGGGCGCGGAAGTTGCCCTCGCCGAAGCCCTCGTCGCCCTTGCGCTGGATGAACTCGAAGAAGATCGGTCCGATGGCGTTGGCGGAGAAGATCTGCAGCAGCACCTTGGTCATCGTGCCCTCCTTGGCACCGAGGGCGATGGCGCCCTCGCCGTCCAGCAGGATGCCGTTCTTCTCCAGACGCGCGAGATCCTCGCCGTTGCCAGGCACGCGCTCCTCCACCTTCTCGTAGTAAACTGGCGGCGGCGACGGCATGAACTTGAGCCCGCGCTCCTTCAACGACTCCACAGTTTTGTAAACGTCGTGGCAGCCGCATGCCATGTGCTGGATACCCTCGCCCTTGTAGGCGTGCAGGTACTCCTCGATCTGGCTCCGCTCGTCCGCGCTCTCGTTGATCGGGATGCGTATCTTGCCATCCGGGCTGGTCAGCGCGCGGGAGAACAGGCCTGTGTACTCGCCCTTGATGTCGAAGTAGCGGATCTCTTTGAAGTTGAAGATGCACTCGTAGAAGCTGGACCACACGTTCATGCGGCCGCGGCCGACGTTGTGGGTCAGGTGGTCGAGGTAGTACAGGCCCTCGCCCGCAGGCATCGGGTCGCGCTCGCCCAGCCACTCGAACTCCGCATGGAAGGCCGATCCCTTCGCGCCGTAGGTGTCCAGGAAATACAGCAGCGAGTTGCCGATGCCTTTCACGGCCGGCACGTTTATCGCCAGCGTGCCCAGCGTAGGGTCCGCCGGCTCGGCGCCGTGTTCCAGGGCGCGCTTGTAGGCATGCTGCGCGTCCACCACTCGGAACGCCATGGACGACGCGCAGGGGCCGTGCGCCGCGGCGAAGTTGGTGGCGTGGCTGCCCGGCTCCTCGTTGACCAAGTAGTTCACGTCCCCCTGGCGATACAGCGTGATCGCCTTGGTGCGGTGCTTGGCTACGGCTTCGAAGCCCATGGTGCGGAACAGGCCATGCAGCTCGGCCGGGTTCGGGTGGGCATACTCCACGAACCCGAAACCGTCAGTGCCGGCGGGGTTCTGCTCGGTGATGGTTGCGGCAGGCGCCTCGTGCGGGAACGGACCCATCCCTCGTCCTCCTTGTTGCTTGACCTTTGCGCGGCGGAACCGCGGGCACGGCGAAACTGCATCAGGGTGCTGGGCGGGAGAAGCGGTGATTCACGCGGGCAGCGTCCGCCGTCCGCGAACGCTGGGCGTCTTGCGCGCGATCCGGCGCAGGTCCATGCTGCAGTGCAACAAAGTCACTCTGGAGCCTGCATGCCGACGCCATTACTCTTCCCCCTCAATGCTGGCGAACACGGGCGGTGGACGGCTGTCCTGTCCCGCCGCGCCTTCCGGCTCGGCCGCGGCCTGCTTCGCTTCCCCGACAACGCCTTGCAGAACGCTCCTCGGAACCACCCCCTGCCGTAGCCGCCCTTCCGCTCCTCCCGCGCCAGGATCATAATTCCCTGTGGGAACGTTCGGGAGCTTGGCGGCATGTCGTCCGCCAAATTGGGTCACGATCAGGATCATCCTGGCGTCGATCGAGACAGGCAGCGTTACGCGGGCGGCAGACCGCTGCGGCATCGCGACCTCCGCTGCGGCCAAGCGCATCCAGATGCTGGAACTGGATCTCGGGACCACGCTCTTGGAACGCGGCGCGCGTGGCGTCCGCCCGACGCCGGCCGGCGACGTGTTCGCGCACCACGGCCGGGCACTTCTCGACCTTGCCGCCCGCCTTTCGGGCGACCTGGCGGCACTCGCCGCAGGCGGCCTTGGCAGCGTGCGCCTGCACGCCACCGCGTCGCTGCTGGCCGGCTCGGAACTGGCTGAGGCGCTGGCCAGCTTCAACGCCGCCAAGCCCGGCATTGCCGTAAAGCTTCGGGAGGCGACGAGCCTCGCCATCCTCCAGGACCTGGTTGACGGGCGTGCTGACCTGGGCCTCATCACGACGGCAGCCCAGGTGCCGTTAGGGCTGGAAGCGCAACTCTGGAAGCAGGACCGGGTGCTGATGGTGGTCAGGGCCGATAATCCGCTCGCCTCCAAGACCGCCATTCCTTTCAGCGAGGTGCTCGACCAGCCGCTGATCGGGGTGCTTGAGAGCGGGGCCATCACGCTGCTGCTGGAACAGTCGGCGCAGGAACTCGGCCGCCGGCCGCGCTACAAGTTCCGCGTCGAGAGCACGGACGCGGCCCGGCGCCTCGTCGCTGCCGGGCACGGCGCGACGGTGATGCCGGACGGCGTGCTGCGCGGGCACGAGGCAGCATTCGGGCTGCATGGCGTCCCACTGACCGACGACTGGGCGCGCCGCCGGCTCCGCCTGGTAAGCCGCGAGAACGGCATCCTGCCGGCGCCGGCGCGGCTGCTCCGCGACCACCTGCTGAGTACCTGTCCCGAACCAGCGTCCGCCTAGCGCGGACGCTGGCTTCGCCAATCACCGCTTCTCCCCCGCTCGGCGGGAAACGCATTCTCGCCTCGGCAAGAGAAACATCCGAGGCGAGAATGCAGAACAAGCCCGCTGTCACCGTGCGCGAGGTCGGCCCGCGCGACGGGTTGCAGATGGCCAAAACCATCATGCCAACCGATGCCAAGCTGCGCTGGATCGCTGCCATGGCAGCGGCCGGAGTGCGGGAGATGGAGGTCGCAAGCTTCGTCCCGCCTGCCGCCATGCCGCAGATGGCCGATGCCGCCGCCGTCACGGCCGATGCTCGCGCGGCCCATCCGGACCTACGGATCGTGGCGCTCGCGCCGAATCTCCGCGGCGCCCAGAACGCGGCCGCGGCCGGCGCGCAGTCCATCATCATGCCGGTTTCCGCCAGCGAGGCCCACAGCCAAGCGAACGTCCGCCGCAGCCAGGCTGACCAGCTCGCCGAAGTCGGGCGGGTCGTGACTTGGGCGCGCACGCTCGGACTGGCGGCGCCGCGCATCGAGGGCGGCATTTCCACGGCGTTCGGTTGCTCGCTGCAAGGGGTCGTACCGGAGCGCGACGTGGTGGCGCTTGCCGCTGGGCTGATCGAGGCAGGCGCCGACACGGTCGCCTTGGCCGACACCCTGGGCTACGCCGGGCCGAGCCAGGTGCGCCGCCTGGTCCGCGCGGTGCGCGCGGAGGTGGGAGCCGAACGCTTCGGCAACCTACACCTGCACGACACGCTTGGGACCGCGCTGGCGAATGCGCTTGCATCGCTGGATGAGGGCGTGCGCGGCTTCGACGCGGCGCTGGGAGGCCTGGGTGGCTGCCCCTTCGCGCCGGGATCGGTCGGCAACGCCGCGACCGAGGACTTGGTCTACCTGCTGGAGTCCGAGGGCTTCGACACCGGCATTGATCTGCCGGCCCTGCTGGAGGCCCGCGCTGTCCTGCACGAAGGATTGCCTGACGAGCGAGCCTCTACACGGGCGCGTCGCCGCCGCCGGCGTGCCGCGCACCTATCGCCTGCTCATCGCCGCCTGAAGCCCGACAAGAACGGAGGCTGTCATGTCACACGCCGCTACCCACGCTCCCACCCAGAATACGACGCAAAGCCCTGGGCCGCTCGCCGGCATCCGCGTCCTTGAGTTCAGCCACATGGTTATGGGACCGAGCTGCGGCATGGTGCTCGCCGACCTCGGCGCCGACGTTATCAAGATCGAGCCGGCGTCGCGCGGCGACAACACGCGCCGCCTGACCGGGCCGGCCATCGGCTTCTTCCCGACGTTCAACCGCAACAAACGCAGCCTGTGCGTGGACCTGAAGCGCCCGAGCGGCGCCGCACTGGTACGTCGCATGGCGGAGAACGCCGACGTGGTGCTGGAGAACTTTCGACCCGGCGCCATGAACAAGCTGGGCCTGGGCTACGCCGCGCTGTCCGCCGTCAACCCGCGGCTGGTATACTGCTCCTGCAAGGGCTTCCTGCCCGGACCCTACGAGCACCGCGCCGCGCTGGACGAGGTGGTGCAGATGATGGGCGGCTTGGCTTACATGACCGGGATGCCGGGCAAGCCGCTGCGGGCCGGGTCGTCGGTCAACGACATCATGGGCGGCCTGTTCGGCGTCATCGCCATCATGGCGGCGCTGCGCGAGCGCGAAGCGACTGGGTTGGGCGGGCTGGTGCAGTCCGGGCTGTTCGAGACCAACATGGTCTTGGGAGTGTCAAAAACCTGGGGCGCTACGCCGCGAGCTGGATTGATTGTTGGCCAAGGCGTCCGTCCAGCAGCGCGGCTCTGACCTGAAGCACGCGATGGGCGCCTCGGGGCGACCAGCGCATCTGCCGGCGCTTGTTCATGCGGGCGTTGACCAGTTGGTTGACGGTGCCCTCGGCCCGTGAGGTGGAGATCGGCTTGCCGGCCCGGTAGCGCTGGCCGTAGTCGATCAGCGCGCCCTCGTTGTTCTCGATGTAGCTGCGCAGCTCCGTGCAACGCGCGACCAGGCGCCTGGCCTTGGCTTCGACGCCGGGTTCGTTCAGCACGATGGCGTCCGTGGCCTCGCTCGTGATCCGGCCCAAGGCCTCGCACGCTTTCTCGTGGTGGCCGTTCCAGAGCAGGTGGCGCAATCGTTCCACGTCGATCTGAGCTGGATCGAGCGAGGCAAGGGGCGGCGGCTCAATGGCACACAGGCCTTCCATGACCTGCTCGACATGGTGCATGCGCATGGAGAGATGAAACCAGTTGAGGATGTGCTCCACCGGCCTGCCCGTGGCCGAGCGCACCAACGCCGGCAGCGCGGGGTCGCCGTCGCTGATCACGGTGACCGCGTCGCCCTCCCACCAGCCCTGGTCCTGCAGCGCCGCGCGCAACAGAGCATGGGGCTGCTCGGCCACGCTGCGCACCAAGGCGAACCGTCGGGTAGAGTGGCCCTCATGCTCGACCTTGCCGCAGATTGCCTCGAAGTTCCGAACCTGCTGACCGGGCACGGCACGTATGTAGGCGCCATCAAGCATGACGATGGGCCGATGTTCATCCGCTACTGCGGCCTTGTCCGGCTCGTTCCGGACAGCCGTGATCTCCGCTGCTGCTTCCCGGTCGTCCGCCTCGATCCGTAGGGCAACGGCATGGGTGCGGGTGCGCACGCTCTCCTGGTTTGCAGGCGAGGCCGGCAGCAGGGTGTCGAGGATACGCGCCGCGTCCCGAAACGAGGTGCGCGCGCCCAGCTCGGCCTGCACCCGTTCCAGCTCCGGCGTGCAGCGGGCGGTCAGCAACGCGCACACCGGCGAGAACGTCCTCGCCTCTACCATGGGCGCAGATGGGCGGCAGCGGCACAGCTTGAACCGCGGCGCCTCGACTTCCACCGTGCCGAACAGCGTCTGCAGCCGGCGCGTGCGCCGGTCCTTGAGCGGCTGCAGCACCCCGCATGTCGCACAAACCCGGTGATGAGCCGCATACGCCGCCACCTGGCCGCACAGCATGCGCGCCTGCAGCTTGGCCAAAAGCGCCTTGGTCTCGGCGAGCACGAGGCCGACCTCCGCGAGCGTGCCGACTATCGCCGGCCGGCTCAACGTCACCAGCTCCGTCGACTTCACCTCCCCCGCGCTTGTCGTCATCTCCAGTCGCACCGTCCACTGCATCACGCCTGCCGCCCTCGTGGTCAGGCATCAGCCAGGCCGATTAGCCCAAGACAGGCAAGCAGGCTTCCCCAGGTTTTTGACACTCCCCATGGCGACGATCCCGCGCAAATCGCTCCGCGATTTCGCAGGGCTCGGCGTGCCCGGGGTCATAGATGATGCCGATGTTGGTGCTGACGCGTTTGGCCGTCAGTGCCACGTCCTCAAAGTAATGCGCCCCCGACAGGGCCAGATCGCCCGTCGTCGCCTTGCGCGATCCGGTCCAGGTCAACAGGTTGCCCTTGAGCCGCAGGCGGTAGTCCCATCCGCGTTCCTGGCACCACCTGATCAAGTCTGGCATTCCGTAGAAGCGGTCGCCGTGCAGGGTCACCCGCGCCTCGGCAGGCAGCCATCCGCGCACCGCGTCGAGCAGGTCCTTTTGCACGGCAAAGCCGATGGCGCCGTCGGTTTCCTCAACACGCCACGCCACCGGCAGAGCGCGCTCGCCCCACCGCACGCTCAGCATCAGG
>JAABUM010003400.1_pt1 | contig 19549 bp, 22 predicted proteins | sample 5559161 | NCBI WGS metagenome assembly JAABUM01 (sample SAMN10711868, study PRJNA513369) | rock metagenome | isolation source: Antarctica rocks | place: Antarctica: Victoria Land, Siegfried Peak nord | reverse complement strand
CCGCCGGGGTTGGGGGTAGGAACCGCGGGGTGGGTGGGGTTCGGGCCAGTTGTGCCATCCACCAGCAGCCGGCGATGTAGATCAGGCCGGCGAGGGCCAGCACCGCCTGCCCAGCCGGGGTGCCGTAGCGACCGGCATATCCCGGGTTCAGCACCTCCAAGGCGAGGGTGAACCCGATGGTGATGGCGATGACTTGCCGCATCGAGTTGCGAGGCTTGGCCCGGTCGGCTTCGACTTCCCGGCGGGCCGCCACCGTCTTGGCGACCGTGTCTGCCAGATCGGCTAGCACTGTGACTACTCCGCGGCCTTGGCGGCGGGCAGCGAGCAGCAGCGCGGCGGCGACCTGGTCGCCTGCTGCGTCGTCGACGTCGTCGGCGAACGCTCGCAGGGCCAGTTCGGTAGGAAGATGCGCCTGTAGCCGGTGGGCCAGGGCGCCGATCTCGACCGCCAGCGGTGCGGGGGCGGTCCGGGCGCTGCGAACCAGCGCGTCTTCTAGCCCCGCCCCGGCGGTGATGCTGTCAGCGAGCCGGCGGGTCCAGTCCGCCAACGCCTGCAGCCGGGCGTTGTTGCGCTCGGCGGCTTTGCCGCCGCCTAGCAGGCGCGGCAGGGCGGTCGCCGCTACCGCTGCCAGCACGGCGCCGACTGGCCAGCGGGTGACGCCGCCGACGACCCCTGCCGCCAGCACGGCAGGCAGCAACCGGCGGAGCATCAGCGTGGTCGGCCGAGCGGTCACGGGTCGGGCCGGTCGACCCCTTCGGCGCCTCGGGGGCAGCCCCGCGGCCGCTGGGTCAGCCTGGGAAGCCGGCCGGGTGATGGCTGTCAGGGCGGTGAGGATCAGACCGAGGCCGGCCAGCGCGCCGCCGAGGCCGGCGAGGGCGCTCACCAGCGCCTGCCAGCAGCCGGCTGCCGGGCATCCGGCTGTCGGGTATCCGGTGGTGGCCACGACGTCGGCGCAGGGTTGGGCGCGGCGATGGACACCTGCGGGCGGGGGGTACGTGGTCCGGTCGGCTGTCGGCGTCCATCTGTTCCCCGCGGGGGGCTCGCGGCAGGGGCGGACAGGTCGCTGGGATCAAGCCCGGCGTGTACCAGGTCGGGTAGGCAGGCGATCGCACAGCCCGGAACCGCCCGCCGGTCGGTGCCGGGGACGAAGATTTCATTCAGGGCGGGAAGCCCGGCGTCGCCGACCTGTAGCACTTCCAGCACGCTGCTGACCACCCGGCGCCGGCCGGCTGCCGACTGCTGGTCGGATAGTTCGAGGTGCACGATGAAGTCGACCGCGTCGCTGGTCAGCCGGTAGGCGGTGTCGGCACCCAGCGGGGCAGGTCCCATACCGGCTAGGGACACGATCCGGTTCAGTACCGCCCTGCCGGTGGCGGCGTGGATGGTGCTCATCGACCGGTTGCCCGCCGACATGGCTTGCAGCATCGGCACGATCTCGGCGCCGCGGGCCTCCCCAACGATGGTCCACTGCGCTGAGGTCCGCAGCGCGTGGGTGACCAGTTCGGGCAGCGACAGCCCGCCGGCGGCTTCAGCGTTGTCCTGGATCTCCTCATAAGCATCGACCCGGCCGTGCCGGTGGGGCAGCTGGTGCAACGCCAGTTCGTACTCGGTTTCCAGCGTTGCGATCTTGACGGTTGGGTCGAGCTCGTTCGCGAGCGCCCGCAGCAGCGTCGTCTTGCCGACGTTCATCGCCCCGCTGATCAGCAGGTTCTTACCGGCCCGTACACACGCCCGCAGAAAGGCCGCCAGGGCGGGGTCCAGGGTGCCCAGCTCGATCAGGTCATTGAGGGTGACGTCGACGAGTAGGTGTTTGCGCAGGGTCAGCTGCGGACGGGCTGAGACTGTCATGGCGGCGGTGAGGCGATGGCCGCCGGCGACCCGCATCCGCAGCAGCGGTGTTGCCGGTGAGAACGTGCGGGGCGTGTGCCCCAGGTAGCGGGCGAAGCCTTGGATCAGCTCGACGAGTTCGCTGTCGGTGTCGGCGACCGGCTCGCCTTGTTCGACTCGGCCGTCGGAGTAGGACAACCAGACCGGGTCGGTTCCGTAGACGTCGATGTTTTCGACGTCGGGCAGGTCGGCGTAGGGCTGCAGCCGGCCCAGCCCGAACATGGCATCGAACACGGCACGTGCCAGGCGCTGCTCGAGTGCTGCGGTCGGGGTGTGCCCGTTGCGGGCCTGCTCGGCTACCCATGCTCCGAGGGTCTGGGCGATGCAGTCGGCTGCGAGCGCCTGCCGATGCTCGCCCGAGAGCCGGTCAGCGCGGGCGGACTCGGCGGTGGCGAGCAGCTCGGAGGCGGCGTCCCGAAGCGTCCGCACGACCTGCCGGTCGGCAAGCTCCGCCCCGTCCAGGCCGGCTCGACCGGCCGGTGGCCCACCGACCGGTCCCCCGCTAGCGGCCGGTCCGCCCTGGGGCCGGTAAGCCCCGGGCAGGGCGGGCAGGTCAGCGGGTCGCAGACGCCTCGCTGCAGGCTGAGGGGCGCCGTCGGTCTGGGCGGGGAACGGCCAGCCGGTCATAGCCGTTCCGCCAGCACCGGTTCGGCTGTGATGTTGCCTTCCGACGGATCCTGGTCGTATGCAGCCGACTGCAGGTTGGCGTGGACGGCGTGGTGCAGGTCGGCTGCGACCCGGTGGGCGGTGCGCATCAGCGGTGAGCGTTCAAAGCGGGAACGATGCCCGGCCAGGCCGGCCAGTACCGCGGCAGCGGGCGGGTCGTCTGCCAGGACACCAGCGACCGGCAGGTCCAATGCGGTCGCGACCTCGGCTACCGGATAGGGGCTGGTACCCACGAGCAGCAGCTTCAGCTCAGGGGGCGGGCCGTCGGCATGATCGGCGATTAGGCTGCGCAGCGCGCTCAGCCGGCTGCGGGTGTGTGCGACGTGAGCCAACCGCGGCCGCAGGACCAGAAGGATCAGGTCGGCGGCGCCGAGCAGCCCCATCGGTGTGGCGGGCGAGAGCCGGCCGCAGTCCGCGAGCACATCCCACCCGGCGGCAGCAGCTGATCGAGCTGTGTTGGTGGACCCCGCACAGTCAAGGGCGTGCAGCATGCGGATCAGCAGCGGCCACGCTGGAGTGAGGGCCGGGTGCTGGGCCGGGTCGGCCAGCCCGGGCAGCAGCCGAACCGATCCGTCGTCCGACAATGCGACGGTGTGGTCCCAGAACTGTGCTGGGGTCAGTCCCCGGCGGGTCGCCAGCCCAAGGTCGAGCAGAGCTCCGGCCGGCTCGGCGCCGCGCAGCAGACCGGCGTTGATGTCGCCTCCGGCAGGGTCGCACTCGGCGAGCAGCACCGGTGTTGGCCACACTCCGGCTAGGGCGAGGGCGCTGCTGGTGACACCGGCGGACTTGGCTGCTGTCAACGCGATCAGGCTCATCGGCAGCTCATCGACGGGGAAGCAGCAGGACGGCGATGTGGCCACCGGCGGCGTCGGCCGCCAACGCGGGGGCGGTGTTCTGCGCGGCGACGACGTCAACGACGGTGCTGCCGTCACCGGCGGCGGTTGGCGCACTGTCCTGCACGACGGCGCCATAGGTACCGACACGGCCCGGTTGCGCCGGGTTGGCAGGGTCTTGCTGGCCGGGGGTAGCCACGATCAGCACCCGGTCCCCTCGGGACAGCTCCCGTGCCGGTAGTTGGCCCGCTTTGAGCGCCAGACCGACCAGGACGGTGCCGGCCGCAGGGGTGGCGGTGCCGGTCAGCTCCGAACGGGTTAGCAGGCTGCCGGCTTTGAGGTCGACTGCAGCGACCGAACCCACCAGCGAGGGCTGGTCACCGGCTGGCACGGTGCGCAGCCCGGGATCGGTGGACACGTGTACGACGGCCACATCGGCGGGGGTGATCTGCTCGCCGGCGCCGACGTCGCGGACGGCGACCAGGACCGCGCTCTTGTGACCGGCTGAGCGGGCCGCATCGACGGCCAGCAGAGCGCCGCCGGCGACAAGGGCGACGCTGAGCATCCACAGCGCTGGGCGACGCCGGGGCGTTACAGCGGCGAGACGTGTCGCGCTGGCGCTGGCGCTGGTGGCGTCAGCGCCAGCAGTAGCCGACGACGAACCGGCGCGTCCGTTGCTGGGCCCGGCCGGTGCCTCGGTGGAGCGGAAGAGGGCGGTGCGCATCCAACTCCTTCAGGTCAATCCGTTGCCAGAGTTACGAGTTGAGCGTTTGGACCTCAGCGACCCGAAGGCTGCCGGCCGCGGTCCGTGACAGCTCGGGTAGCACACCGGCTTGGCCGGCACCGGCCCAGCTGATCTGCCAACGTGTCGTCACAGTCACCGGGTAGCGGCCCCCGGGCTGCCCCACCGAAGGCCGCAAGTAGGTGTGGCCACAGTCCGGGGACGCAGCGGTCGGCGTCCCACCAGGGGTGTATGGGGTGCCAGCGCCGGTGCAGGTCAGCGTCGAACCGTCGCCCAACACCCAGCTGGTCGACACTGGTACCGCTTGGGCCGTGACCGACTCCCCCGGCACCGCCACCGTTCTGGTGCGCGGTGTGAACGAGGCGGGGTCAAGCCACAGCCACGTCGGGAAGCCCACGACCTGATCCCGGTCGGCGGCCGGACTCATCTCAAGGCGAGGAGCAGGCAGCAGCAACTGGTCCGCTGCTTCACGAGCCAGAACCACGGGCGGTGGCGGCAACGCAACGGGCGCCGCCGCGCCCCTGCCAGCACCCAGAGGCCCATTTGGAACCCACACGGTGCCCTGGGACTGCAGGCCAGACGGCAGGTTGCCGTCCGCCGCAGGGCATGCGACGTCGTAGTAAGCCCCTCCGGGCTGGGTCTGCGGAAGATCGGACAGTGTCAGAACACAGCCGTTCCCGGACCCAGCCGCAGGTCCGGAACCTGCCGGTTGCGCGGGAAACGCGGCCACGGGCTCCGGAGCGCCGCCGTCAACCGCCCCCTGTTGCCCTTCTGTTGCCGCTGTCCCGGCCGCGATCGGTGCAGATGCTTCAGTCCCGACAGTCAGAAGGGCGCCGGCCGGTAAGGGACTCACGCTGCCAAACCCGGCCGGGTTGTACCCATCGTGCGCCCACGCTGGTTGGGTCGCTCCGCTACCCAGGCCGACTGCCAGGCCTCCGACAAGTAAGCCCAGTCGCCTTAGCATCTGGTAGCTCCTGGTGGCGTTACCAGATCGCGTACTCGCCACCCAGCAGGAGTGCGAGCAACTGTTGCCTGCAACGGGTGCTTGAGACCCGGCTGGTTGTCGGTGAGTGCTCCAGTGGACCGCGTGTGCACAAGCCAAGTCGTGGCGTCGACGCAATCGGATAGTCGCACTTGTGTGGGCGCGGTGGGTGGGCTCGCGCTTCGCACAAACGGATGCAGCTTCAGCTCGCCTGTGGTGAACTCACCGCTCCTGTCGGCACGATATATCGCGACTCGTTGTTGTTCGAACGCGCCGTCGCTGGCGTGCCGGGAGAACAGGGTGAACAGTGTTCCGCCAACTCCGAGGCTCGCTCGTTCGGCGGCGTTCCAGTAGCCGGCGTGGGCGTTGGCGTATATGGCGTCGTCCCAGAAAGCCCGGTACGCCAAGACCGCTGGCGCGGTAGCGCCGATCACATCAGTTACGGGCGGTGACGTTGCCGGCGGGCTGGGAAGGGCGGGCAGCGCCGGCTCCGGTGTGGCGACAGAGGCATCAGTCAGATGAGCACTACCACATTCCGCGGTGAGAAGCATCGCCAGCGCCGCCACAGCTGATACTGCTGCTGCCTGGGGACTTCTCGCTCCGGCTGTCGAACGAGGACGGGGTCCGCTGCGATGCGGCTCCCGGGCTGCGAGCCGCATCGCAACATCACCCCCCGTGCGCGTGGCGTTGTGTCGTGTGGACCCGCTGAGTTCACACCGGGCACACGCTGCTAGCAAGAGGCAATAGTCGTACGCACTGTGCGGCAAACCGGTCAATCGCTCGAAGGGCGATCTCCCTACCAGTTCGCTTCGTCCAACAGGCAGGCAACCACGGCGGGGGGAGCCCCCGCCGCCCAACTGATTCCAAGATCGACAGTGAGGCCGCCAGCACCGAGGCTTCGGTAGCAAACGCCACGCCAGGTGACTGTGGACGTGACAGCTTCCGGAAGCAGAGCCACGGCCCCGCCGGCGGCCACGGTCATTAGCAGGGCCTCGAGAGAGTCCGCCGTTTCCACTTCCGCAGTCGGTGATCCACAAACTTCACTGATCAGCGTCGGGCCGAGTGCTGGGCTCAAGGTCCGGTCAAGCGCAATCAGGGAGAGCCCGTCCAGTTGACCGAGGCTGACCTGGTCTTGTCCCGCAAGCGGGCTGCCCGCGGGACAGACAAGCTGCAGTTCGACCACCGCGAGACGCTGGTAGCTCAGGCCACTTGTCTGCTCAGGAGCCCCGAAAACAACAGCGGCATCGAGTCTGCCGGCGAGTAGCGCCTGTAAATGACGCGCGGAATACCCGCGATGGGCATCCACCCGAAGAGCCGGATAGCGCCGGCTGCAACTCTGCAAGGCGTCATCCAACTGCTGCGGGTTGCCGGTAATTGGCACGCCGAGTCGTAACGCTCCCTGCTGGCGCAGCACAACAGAACGAGCCACCTGCTGAGCCCGGTCGAAAGCCAGAAGACAGGCACGAGCTTCGACAAGTAGAGCCTGACCAGTCTCGGTAAGACTCACTCGCCTAGTTGTGCGATTGAACAGCAGGCCCCCGATCTCGCGCTCCAGGGCAGCGATCTGCTCACCCAAGGTCGAAGGGGCAACCTTCTCCCGCGCTGCCGCTCGAGCGAAACTTGACTCCTCCGCCACGGCGACGACGTATCTCATCTGGCGAAACTCCAATGGACCTTCTTCCGAAGCACCGACTTGTGCCCCTGACATCGACCACTGCTGGAGCCAACTTGAAGCCGACGTTCATTTCGTAGCCGTCCAAACGACAACGTGTGAATAGCCATGACGAATACCCGGTACATCAGATCCCGTGGGGTTTGCACCTGCCCAGGGGGTCGCGGTGTTCGGTAGGGCAAACTTTGGCTGGTTCGCCGCGTCGCAGCCCAGCACGATCTCGGCGAGGGACCGGTCGACGGTGGACCTGTTCCGCGACGTCGCTGCGCTGCTGCCAGCGTTCGAGCCGTGCACCCTCGACCGCGGCAGACAGCTGTTCGCTCAACGCGACGTCGACCAGACCGACGTGTTCGTCGTCCTTCACGGGCGGTTCACCGTAGCCCGCGAGCACCGCGACCGGCGGGCCGTGACCGCGGTCCTCGGACCGGGGGACATGGTCGGTGAGCTCAGCGTGTTCGACCCCGGTCCGCGCACCAGCACCGTCACCGTCGTCACGGGCGGCCGGGCAGCGGTGCTCGCCCGCGCGGACCTGCTGGCCTGGGGGACATCGCGGCCGCACGTCGCCGCCCGGCTGCTGCAGGTGCTGGCCCGCCGGCTGCGTCGCACCAACAGCACCATCGTCGACCTGATGTTCGTCGACGTCGCCGGTCGGACGGCCAAAGCGCTGCTGGAGCTCGCGGCCCGGTTCGGACAGCGACACGGTCCCGAGGTGTGGGTACCGCACGGGCTGACCCAAGCCGAGCTCGGCCAGCTCGTCGGCGGCTCCCGGGAGACGGTGGAGCCGCCCTGCCAGGCTGCTGCTACGTCCCGCCCGCCAGCAGTCCCCTCACGGTTTACCGCTGTCGACCCAGCCGGTTCCAGCCGGGCTGCTCACTCTGCTTACGCAACTGAGCGAGCAACACCCACAAGCCGGCGCTCGCCGACCACAGACAACGGCTGAGAGACTCAGCTGGCGGACGTCGCTGTTGAACCCGTCGCATACCCGCACCAGACCAGCGGCCCGATCGAGCTCGAGCAGCTCGCCCGCATCGCAACAAGAGAACGACTGCGACCCGGAGGCACCTGTTGGCACGCACCACCACCGTCCAGCTCATCGACGACATTGACGGCTCCCAGGCGGCTGAGACAGTTTGCTTCGCTGTCGATGGCCGAACGTATGAGATCGACCTGTCCACCGAGCACGCCGAGGGCCTGCGGCACAGCTTGGCGCAGTTCGTTGCCGTGGCACGCCGGGCAGGCCGGATAGACGCGAGCTCCAGGCGTGGCCAGAGCCGTCATGAGCGGCCACACGGTGCTGACTCCTCGGCGGTTCGGGCATGGGCGGTCGAGAATGGCGTACCGGTCTCGCCCCGGGGCCGAGTGCCCCAAGCCGTGGTGGACCAGTACACCAGCGCCCAGCAGGCACCCGTGGCCGGAACAGCACCAGCCGAGTCGGCGGCAGCCGAACCAGTCCCAGCCGGGTCGGCGGACAAGCCGAAGCGGAGCCGACGCAAGCGCGGCTGACCCGGTCGGACCCACTGCACGCGCCCACCGGGAAGCTGCCCTCAGCTCGAGTAGCAGCAGGGCAAAGGGAAGCTGACAGCACGCCGTGCACGGCGGTTGAACGAGCCGCGACGAGAACCACACCCACCGTGCCCCTGTGTGGCTGGGGGAGTGGCGCCGGCCGGCGGGGCTAGCGCTGTGACGTCAAACCTCGGTCGTCACCATGCAATGCAGGCGGCGCTTGGCCGGGGCGACCCCGCCGCGCCTGCAGCACACGATCAGCTAGCGCGGCCCTCTAGCGAGCGGCCCCCGAACACGGACCATCACATGGCGCCAGCCTCGCGCAGCTCGGGGCCGGCGGCTGCCTGGGTGGTCGGCAGACCCCTCGAGGTCGCGTACTGGTCGGCGTAGCAGAGCAGCCGGCGCAGCCGGCCAGCGACGGTGTCTTTGGTCATCGGCGAGGTGGCGAAAGCGCCGAGCTCTTCCAGCGAGGCCTGCGGATGCTCCAGCCGCAACCGCCCCACCTCGAGCAGATGCTCCGGTGCCTGGCCCGCCAGCAGCGCCAGCGCCTCCTGCACCCGGGCGACCGCGGCCGCAGCCGCATAGGCGGAGCGGCGCTGGTTCGCACTGTCGAAGCTCGCGATGGTGCTCGCCGTCGCATGCCCCCCTCGGCGCAGCTGCCGCTGCTGCCAGGCCAGCACACCCTGGGCTGCTCCCAGCTGGTTCAGCAGTGCCTCGATCGCGTCGCTGTCGCGGACCACGACCCGCTCGACGCCGCGTACCTGCCGGGACTTGGCGACAACACCCAGCCGGCGGGCGGCACCCACCAGCGCCAGCGCCGCCTCGGGTCCCGGGGCGGCGACCTGCAGCACGGACGACCCGCGAGGCTCGCTCAGCGAGCCCTGTGCCAGGAACGCCCCGCGCCACGCGGCGGCAGCATCACAACTGCCCCCCGAGACAACCTCTGGCGGCAGTCCCCGCATCGGTCTGCCGGCCCGGTCAACCAGACCGGTGCAGCGGGCCAGCACCGCACCATCGCGCTCCACCCACACCACATACCGCGGACCATCACGCAGGCCAACGGACGGCAGCATCCGGACCCTGGCAGGCTGGCCGTAGAGCTCGACGATCTCCCGCCGCAGCCGGCGAGCGGCAAGTCCGCTGTCGAGCTCGGCCTCGATGACCACCCGGCCGCCGGACAGGCGCAGGCCGTCGCCGAAACGCAGCAGGGCGGAGAGCTCCGCCCGGCGGCAGCACGCCCTGCCCGAGGGCAGCCGGCTCAGCTCGTCCTTGACGATGCCGGTCGTAGCAGCCACCGACAACCAGCTCCTCCCGGGTCCGCCAGAGGGGACACTACGGAGCGCCGACCGGTGCACACCTTGGGCAACACTCGCGGCCCCCAGGTCCGGCTACGGGATGCCGGCCCTTGAGGGTCAGGACTTCGTTGGCGGCGGTGCTGAGCTCGTCGCCGGTGAGACCGGGAACAACCTCGCCCAAAGTCTCCACAGGGTTCTGGGACCGGGGGAGGGCAGAGGCCGCAGGCCGGGGACCGCCCTCGGTCGCGGGTAGTGGCGGCTGGTACAGGCGTCCCTCGCACCAGTGGTACTGCCCTCCGACGAACACGAGCTCGAGCAGGTCATCGTCCTGGCCAGTGCAAGCCAGGGCAGCCTTCGCGGGTGGTCGCTAGTGTCCTGCCGGACAGCATCGGGCGGTGGCCCGCAAATGAGGAGGAACCGTGTCCCTGGCCTCACCTGCCCTGCTAGCCCACCGGCGCCGGCTTGTCCTCGCGGACCTGCTGCCCGGTGCCCGGATCCGAGACGCCGCTCTGGTGCTCGGCGCCGCCGCGTTCGTCGGACTCAGCGCGCAGATCGCGGTGTCGCTGCCGTTCACCCCGGTGCCGCTGACGATGCAACCGTTCGCGGTGCTGCTCGCCGGCGCCACCCTGGGGCTGCGCCGCGGCGCGGCGGGGATGGTGCTCTACGTACTGGCCGGGATCGCCGGCGTCCCCTGGTTCGCCCAGCACCACGGCGGCGCCGCGATCGTGCACGCCGCGTCGTTCGGCTACCTGCTGGCCTACCCCTTCGTCGCAGCCCTCGTCGGCGCCCTCGCCTCCCGCGGCGGGGACCGCACCGTGCTGCGCACCACCGCCACCATGGCGCTGGGGTCGCTGGTGATCTATGCGTTCGGGTTGCCCTGGCTGATGGCAACGCTGCACGTCGGGCTCGCCCGCGGGCTCGCGCTGGGAGTGACACCGTTCCTGGCCGGTGACGCGGTCAAAGTCGGGCTGGCCGCCGGGCTGCTGCCCACCACCTGGCGACTCACCGGACGCCGCTGACGCCTTTCGTGTCTTGGCTCAGCCGCCGCTACCAGAAGCGTGCTGGGCGCCGGAGCCGGTAGCCGGCCAGGCAAGGACACTATCGCCCACGCCCAACTGGCCGCCGGTGACCACAGTGGCTCGCAGGCCGCCCCGTCCTGCCAGCGCCGCCTTGGCCGGCTGGCCGGTCACCCGGTCCAAGTAGCGGCACGGCTCACACGGCCGGTTGCCGTACAACACCACCTCCCCGATCTGAAATGTGCACCCGACCAGCGCCTGCAAGTCGACCCCGGACGTTTCCACGTTGCGCCGTGCCTCGCCGGCGTGCAGGTGCACCCCGTGTTCGGCGCGGGCAGCGTCCAGCGCCTCGGTAGCGACGAGGGTGACGTCGTCGTACAGCCGCCGGTCATAGCACCACTCGCCGGTGCCGGTCTGGTAGCGGTCTCCCACCAGCCCCTGGCCGGCTACCGCCACAGCCGACTGGACCGACCGCATCGCCAGGCCGCCGGCCTCGGCGAGGTACACCCCCACAACCAGACCCATCCCTTGGACGCTAACCGCCGCAACCGGCCGCCAGCAGCCGTTGCGGGTTCTACCAAGCAGCCCGGGCATGGAATGATCCACCTCGTGGACGGTCGGGACGCCAGGTCCGGCCTCGACGGTCCTGTCCAGGAGGACTGGCGGACGGCGTGGTCCGGCCGCGACGAGGACCTGGACGTGCTGTGCTCCGCTCCGTTGCTGCGCGGTCTTGACCCCCGGACGTGGCGGCGCTGCTGCCGGGTTTCCGAGCCACAACAGTCGACCGAGACCAGGAACTACTCACCCAGGGCGAGACCAGCGCGCCGCAGGTGCTCGTCGTCCTGGCTGGCCGATTCGCTGTGACCCGCCGGCACCAAGGTGGGCGGGCGGTGACCGCAGTGCTAGGGCCGGGTGACTCCGTCGGCGAGCTGGGCGTGTTCGACCCCGGCCCCCAAACCAGCACACTGCGCGCACTTACGGCGGCTCGGGTAGCCGTGCTTCCGGGTGCGGACCTGCTCGCGTGGGCAACCACGCGGCCGCACGCCGCTGGCAGGTTGCTGCACGTGCTGGCCCGCCGGCTGCGCCGCACCGACGCCGCCGTCATCGACCTCACTGTCGTGGACGTGCAAGGCCGGGTGGCCAACGCGCTGCTCGACTTCGCCACCCGCTTCGGTGAACCACATGGGAGCACTGTGCAGGTGGCGCACGGGCTGACCCAGGTCCAGCTCGCCCAGCTCGTCGGAGCGTCCCGCGAGCGGGTCAACAAAGCCCTGGCCGACTTCTCCTCACGCGGGTGGCTTCGCCTGGAGCCCCGCTCGGTCGTGCTGACCGACCTTCTCGAGTTGCGTCACTGGGCCCAGGCAACAGCCAACCCTTGACCTCTGCGGAACCTCTGCGGGACGCGCAGGCGCGACCTTTCTCGATCCCGCGCCCCTCCACACCACACGGGATAATGGATGGAATCCCGCTTGATAGCCGATCTGAGATGCGGGTGAGCGCACCCACGGGAGCCCCTCCTGCCGATTCGCGGCAGTACTACCGGCGAAGCAGACGAGCGCGCCGAATCAGGCGGTCGACGGTGACTTCCTCGAGCGCGGGCGGTGCTTGGTCGTCGTCGCAGCAGGGCGGCTTGGTCCGGGGCTGTGTGGGGCGGGGAACGCCGGCGAGTTCGTACAGCACCCCGTACACGTCGGCGGCTGCGTCGCCTGCGGCGTGCGGGCCGACGAGCAGCACCCAGGCGTCATCGTCGGCGAACGCCACGACGGCCCGGTCGCTGCTGCGCAGGTGCTTGGCGCACAGGCTCGGCAGCGGGCCTGCTCCGGTGAGCCGGTAGTCCAGCGCGGCGCAGCCGCTTTGGGCGAGTGCCTGCTCGAACTGGTCGTACGCCTTGCGGCGGGCGCCCCGTAGTCCGGCGATCTGGCGTCCGGCGACGGGGGTGGCTCGGACGGAGTACGGCACCTGACGGCTATGCGGATTGTTGGGGGACCCGCAGAGTCCCTTCGCGGCGCCGCAGTTGCGCCAACGACTCGCTCAGGTCCTCGCGCTCGAGCCAGGTGGCGTCGACCAGGCGCCGGTGCACCTCGTCGAGCAGACCCGTCGTCCGGCCGGCAGCCCGAAGGTCCTGCACCAGGTGCAGTACCTGGTGCACCCGCTTGACGTCGAGCAGGGTCCGCGAGGACGGGCCTTCCGCCCGCTGCAGTACGCCCTCCCGGGTCCATGCCTGCACTGTCTTTTCAGACAGCGCGAGCAGCTGCGCCGCGATCCTCGGCCGTAGGGGAGGTGCCGAGGCGAGGTCTTTCTCGACCAGGCCCAGCAGCTGCGAGCGGCCTTCGTCGTGCTCAGGCAGCGTGCGGGCCACCCGTTCCAGGGTTTCGACCCGGTCCAGCAGGTCGAAGGCTCGGCTTGTCTCCTGCTCCACAGCCGCCATTTCAACCTCCGGTCCTGATTGGTTTCGACTATAGGCCTATTACTCGGTACCCAGGGTAACCAATGAGCACGAGCTCTGCCAGGCGAGCCTCTGGCCGCTACAGCGTCAGCCCGTCGGTGGCGTTGTCGCGAAACAGGCTGCCCTCGCGGATGTAGCGCCGAACCATAGGCAGGCTCTTGTGACCGGTCTGCTTCATGATCGCCCGCTCACTCTTGCCGGCCGCGGCGGCGCTGGTCGCGAACCCGGCCCGCAGGCTGTGGCCGGCCAGGTCCAGTTCGCCGAGCCCAGCCCGCAGCGCGGTGCGCTGCACGACGCGGGCGACCGCCTTGTCGGTGAGCCGGCTACCGGCGAGCTGGCCGTGCCGGTTGACCGGCCGAAACACCGGGCAGCGGGGGCGGCCGTCCTCGAGCACCGTCCACCGGTCACCGCCGTCCAGGCCCAGCAGAGGGGGCAGCGCGGCGTCGAGGGCATCTTGCCAGGCGCGGTAGACCTCGGCGGGGCAGGAGTCGGCGGCGCCGGTGTGCAGCATCGCGATCCGCCGGCCCGCGGCGTCCTGGTCGGTCTTGGACCGGCGCAACGTGACCACCAGGCCCTGGTCGTTGACTTCGACGTCGCTGGTGTCGAGGGCGACGAGCTCGCTGCGTCGCAGCGCCCCGTAGAAGCCAAGGACCAGCAGCGCCCGGTCCCGCGCCGCCAGTAGCGCCTTGGCCGGCTCGGTGGGCAGCGCGTCGAGCAGCCGGCGGACCTGGTGGGCAACCAGCGGGTCCTTGGCGGCCGGGCTGATCCCGTGCACCCGGCGGATCCCGGCCAGGGTGGTGCGCACCAGCGGACTCGCGGTAGGGGAGGGGTGCGCGGCGGCCTGGTGCACCGCGCTGATCGCCGAGCAGCGCCGGATCAGCGTCGCCACCTTCAGCTGCCCGGCATGCTCGGCTAGGTAGACCGCGACTGTCTCCGGTGCCGCCGGCAGATAGCCCAGCGGGGCACCTGTCTCGTCCTGCTGGCTGGTGCACCAGTCGGTGAAGTGCACCCAGTCGTTGGCGTAGGCCCGCCGGGTGCTGTCGGCACGGGCGGCGAGCAGGTAGGCCTGAGCCCGGTGCTGACCGGCCTGCACTAGCAGGGAAGCGGGCCGTCCGGCGCCACCGGGCGGCAGAGCTGCGAGCGGTCCGGTCATGGGTCGAGCCACCCTCGGGCCTCGGCGACCAGCTCGTCGTAGTGGCGCTGCCGGTCGGCCGGGCTGTGCGGATCGACAGGGAGGCCGAGCTGGCGGGCGTGCTGGTAGACGGCCATCCACTCGGCCCGGCCGGCGGCGAGCGCGTTTAGGGTGCCTTCGGGACGCAGCACGACCGTGTCCTCGACGCCGAAGTGCTCGAGCAACTCGACCGCGAGCCGGCGGGCGGTCCGTACCAGCGCCAACGGGTCGGCCAACTCGGCCGCGGTCGTCACAAGCACCTCGGTGCTTGGCGTTATCGAGGTCAGCGGCAGGTCGATTGCCTCGGGCGGCGGGTACTCCCCGATCGGCGTCCCGTCCGAACCGCGCTGCTGGTCGACGATGCGCACCCCGAGCTGTCCGGGCTGGTGCGTCTGGGCAACTGTGACCTGCGAGGCCGGCTCCAGCCGCGCCAGCAGGTGTACCTGCCCGGCATCGCCGCCTAAGCAACGCAGGTGGTTGACGGCAAGCTCGAGGCCGGTGAGCAGCCACGTCTCCAGCGTGTCCCGCCGTACCGGCAAGAACACCTGGCCGTCGAGCAGCGTGTGTCCGGACTGGCCCGGCCAGGCCACTTGGCCGATGCCGGCCACCAGCGCAGGAGCGTCGGCGACGTTGGCTGCCAGGATGGCGCTGCCGTCGTCGGCGACCTCGATCCGCCACTGGCTGGAACGGTCGGCGTGCGGACCGGTCAGGTTGCGCTCACCGGTGAAGGCCACCCTGCCGGGCCGGCGGACGGCTGCCGTCGTCACGTCAAGCCCAGGGATGGGAGCTATCTGCTCGACCCACTTGCGCAGCTCACGCTGCCGGCGGTCGCGCGCCGACTCACCAGCAGGCGTGACGCCGTCGCCGTGCGGTAAGGCGGGTACCGCAGCAATCAGCAACCAGCAGCTGTTGCTTCGCTCAAGCTGGGGGGCGACCTGCTCGACCATGCCGGCCAGCCGCTCTACCGGCGGCGCGAGGGCAGGCGGCTGGGGTTCCGACTCGGTCAGTTTCAGCTCGGTCAGCTGACGCTCGGCCGCGGCCAGCAGCCGCTCGAGCCGACGCACGTCGTCGTCCGGGTCTGTGCCGGCGGCAGTCTGCGCGCTGCGGAGCAGGGCGATGCCCGTCTCCACCTCCTCCCGCTGCCCGACGTTTCCGCCCAGCTCGAGGTGCCCGCCCGCCGAGGCGGAGCCAGGGGCAGGTCGGCCGCCCAGCTCGAGGTGCCCGCCCGCCGGGGCGGCGCCGGGGGCGGGTCGGCCGCCCAGCTCGAGGTGACCGAGGGCAGTTGCAGGCTCGGAAGAGGACACCCGGCCGCCCACGGTGAGGCTGGCCTCTGCGGCCAGGGTCACGGCGTGTTCGATCTCGTCCAGCGTCCGCTGGGGCAGGACCGGCACCGTTCCCAGCGGCGGCGGGATGTATTCGGGCTGGTTAGTGAGCGTGCGTAGCAGGTCCGCGAGATGGGCCGGGGTCAGCTCGCCGATCGAGAACCGCTGCACGCCGGACAGACGTCGCTGGCGCTGGCGCCGGACAGCAGCACCGGCTTCACCTTGCGGCGGAACTCGGCCTGATCCTCGGCGAACAGTCCCAGCAGCTCGTTGGCCTCCGCAACTGCGCCGGCACCCACAGTCACGTCGTTGGTGCCCTCGAACCGCTCCCGCCAGGCGGCGTTGACGGCGACAAGCACGAAGTCCAGGCTGCGCACCTGCTGGGGGCCGTACCGGGACCAGTCCACGTCCGGCTCCTGCGCGTGGTAAAGGTCCAGATCGACATCAACACCGGCACGTCGAAGCCCGGCGGCGAGCTTCAGCACCTGGGACTGCCAGACGGCCGAGTCCACGCCCGGGTTGGGCTGGTGCGCCCAGCTAAGAAAGGCGGTGACCGGAGCGCCAAGCGCTGGCATGGCCAAACCCTACCCTGAGGTCCGGTACGGTTACATTATCGGACTTCAGAAACGTGGTGCTCAACCCCCCGGCTGGCCGTTATCCAATCGCTCCTGAGAGAACCAGGTTCGCGCCCTCATCCACGCCGGCTACCGCGCCCTGACCTATAACCGTCGCGGGTTCGGGCAGTCGTCGCATCCGTGGGACGGCTACGACATATTCGCCGCAGATCTGAACGCACTTGTCGAACACCTCGACCTGCGCGACGTAACGCTGGTGGGCTGCTCGATGGGAGGCGGCGAAGTCGTCCGCTACCTCGGGACCTATGGCCCCAGCCGCATCGCCTCTGGCCGCGGCCGTGCCGCCCTACCTGCACAAGTCGAATTGGCGCATCAGGCCCGTCGTTTAAGAAACGATTGTAGGCGGGTCCTTTCGCCAGATCAGTTCTCCTCTCGGTAGTCGGATTTGTCTGAGTCGCCGATAGCCGGTGGCTTATCGGACGTCGCCTCGGGAAGCCGGCCGGACTGCCAAGTAGCGAGCCTCATGGCTGACGCTTCGTTCAGCCATGACACCAGTGAACCGACTTCTAACTGTTTTCCGGATGCCTCTCACCTGCGCATCCATCTCGATCGCACCCGTCATGATCGCGACGTCATCGAAGATGCGGATCGTTACATCGGAGGGAAGGATAGAAAAGCAACGCATTTCACCGGTGGAGAACTGTTCCAACATCGACTGCTTGGTATCTACAACACCGGATGCGTGGACCCAAAGCAGGTCGTCCGAAAACACCATGTCAAGTCGCTTGAGACCGCCGTCGATCATTGCGTCGATCCGCTCAGCGCCGGCTGCTTCGACCTGATTCTTCGTGAGCAAAATGTCGCCTCCTCCCGCGATGTGGTGAGCCTCGGTCCAGTCAGATCATGACCCCGGGTCACTAGTTGACTTGGATTCGGCGAGTAGCGTCGGGGTATGTCAAGGGCTGCGACGAGTTCGCCCAGCAGTCTGAATCGCCCTGGGTCGGTGGAGGGTAGGTCTTCCAACCGGGCGGTCCGCGGTGTCGTAGTGATCTAGCCTGCCTACAAATCCCACCGAAAGGATCCCCGTGCGTCAGCGACGATCGCTTCGCGAACTGCTCGACCAGAAGACCGTGCCCATTGGGATGCAGTGCTTCACCGGCGACCACACCTTGATCGAGGTGCTCGGAGCCACCGGGTTCGACTACGTCTGGCTCGACAGCGAGCACAGCGGCCTGAACCCGCGGGCGCTCGAGGACACGATGCGCACCTGCGAGATCGCCGGCCTCATCCCACTGGTCCGCATTCCCGAACCCACCGACACGACGTCGGCCCGAAGGGCACTGGAGGCCGGTGCCCAGGGAGTGATCGTGCCCATGGTGCGGTCGGCGGCCGACGTCCGAGGCATCGTCAAGGCACTGACGTTCCCGCCCCGGGGGACGCGCGGGCTGTGCCCCGCGACCCGGATCCCGGGCTACACGGTGGCGGCCTTCAACGGCTACATGCGGGAGAACGACGCCGATCTGACGATCATCCCGATGATCGAGACCGTCGAGGCGCTCGAGCACATCGACGAGATCTGCGCTCTCGAGCAGGTGCAGATGCTCGTCTTCGCCGCCGGCGAGCTCGCCTTCGCCATGGGCGAGGGCGCCAACATGCACAGCAGCGCGACAGTTCAGGCCGCTCAGAAGACCGTGTTCGCCGCTGCCGGCCGGCACGGTGTCGCGCTGATCGGCGGCCCCATCCTCAACCCGACGCGGGACACCTGCGCCAAGGCCCTCGACGACGGGATCTCGATGCTCTGCATCGGGCTGGACGTGCTCGCCTTCCGTTCGCTGTGCGAGACCACGGTGGCCGTGGCGAACGCCGCCGTCGGCGCGAACCCCTCGTACAACCGTCCGCCGGCCCCGCCCAGCGGTTTCCCTGCCGCCTACTGACCACCGACCCCCCACATCCCGAGAAAGAGGACCGAACCATGGCAGACCTGAAGCGCTACGTCATCGGCCTGAGTGAAAAGGGCAAGTCCGCCGTGCTTATGACCGACGTGCCGAACCAACAGGAGAAGAAGGACTTCTTCTGGCGCGCCACCCTCTGGAAGACCAGAGAGACCCCCGTCGACAACAGCATCCCCGGCGACCGGTCCCTCGACGGCGGCGCCGCCCGCTCACCGTTTCCGAACGGCATGCTCGTGCGGACCCTGGAGCTCTGGCCGGACCAAGACGAGGAGACGCTCCAGAAGTCCTTCGCCGACCTCAACAAGGAGATCGGCCACGACCAAGAAATCAGCGAGGCCGACAGGCAGCGCAGCGCCACCATGCACCGCACCGACACACTCGACGTGATCACAGTCCTCCGCGGCGAGATTTACCTAATCCTTGACGAGGAAGAGATCCTGCTCCAGCCGACCGACACGGTGATCATCCAAGGCACCAACCACGGCTGGAGCAACCGCGGCACCGAACCCTGCCTGCTCATGGGCTCAATGATCGACGCGCTCCCCCAGCAGACAGCCCGCAGCTGACGTGCTGTCCCTCGACACAGCCTCCCCTAGGAGAAAGCGATGAGCACCGTCCGCCTCGAGCAGGGAGCGCTGGCCGGCGCCGAACGCCACGGCGTCCACACAGCTTCCTCGGCATTCCCTACGCTGCCCCGCCCGGTCAGGGACCTGCGCTGGGCGCCCCCGGCACCCCCCAACCTCGTGGGAAGGCGGCGGCAACGGCACGGGGGCGGCAGCGGTAGGCCGCTCGTGGTTTACGGCGACGCGGCCTACGGCGCCGGTGAGCTGCTGCAGGCGCTCGACGCGGCCGGCGTCAAGGCGATGTGCAAGGTGCAGCCGCCGGTCGCGCAGTCCCCTCGGTTCCGGCGTTGGTCACGCCGGTGGTGAGGAAGGCGTGGATCTCGGGCCACCAGGTCTGGATGGTGCCGGCGAGGCGAGCCAGCTCGGGGATGTACCGGCCGGGGCCAGCGCACCAGGCGTAGAAGCGGGTGAGGTGGTGGGCGACGTCGTGGCGGACACCGCCGCGGTCGCGGTGGCCAGCAGGGCGCGTAGTTCTTCCTTGGCAATCCAGGTGATGACGATCTGGTTGGAGACGTCGCCGTCGGCGAGGGCGTTCCACATTGTGGTGAACGCCTGCTGCGAGAGCCGTTCCCGGCCGCGCATCAGCTTGCGACGGTTGGCCCAGACCGGGTCGGTGGCACGGCCCCGCCGGCCGGTGGTCTGGCGGGTGACGCGCTGCCGGACCTCGGTCAGCACCTGGTTGGCCAGACGCACGACGTGGAAGTGGTCGGCGACCACCAGCGCACCGGGCAGGGCCTGCTAGTGTCCTCCGTCGTTAATTCGCTTGAGAAGTCGGGCGATTGACTCGAGGATCTGGTCGGCAGTCTTGGTCCAGATGAACGGCTGGGGGTTGGCATTCCAGTTCTTGATCCAGGCGCGGATGTC
>JAABUM010003399.1_pt1 | contig 19559 bp, 13 predicted proteins | sample 5559161 | NCBI WGS metagenome assembly JAABUM01 (sample SAMN10711868, study PRJNA513369) | rock metagenome | isolation source: Antarctica rocks | place: Antarctica: Victoria Land, Siegfried Peak nord | reverse complement strand
TTCGACCTGCCGCAACTTGGCAACGATCTCCTCCGGCTTGTGATGCTTGCGCGCCATCGCAGTCCCTTCCGTGTTCACACCGAAGTCTCACCTCCGGCGGGCCACTTCTAGGGGGTCACGTCAGCCCCAGGTATCGGTGCGGAAGATATAGGAGGACAGGCATACGCTGTGCCGCGCCGCCGCGATCGCCGCCAGCATGGGCGGATATGCTTCGTCGCCGTCTTGATAAACTTGCACCAGGCCGGGCAGGAGCTGGCTGCCGGTGATGCGGCCGATGCCGCGCTCCAGCAGGTGCAGGTGGCCGTCGCTGCTGACCTCGGGCCGGTCAGGCAGGCCGCCTCGCTTGTTGCCGGCCGGGCGGAGCCGTCGTGCCCGGCGCTCCACGCGGTTGACGCCGAACATCAGGTAAAGGATCGCGCCCGTGACGGGCGCTAGCCAGGCCAGGCCGATCCAGCCCGTGGCCGACGCAGGGCCGCGCTTGCGCAGCAGCGCGTGCACGGTGACGAGCGTAGCGAGCGCGAGATGGACTGCGAACAGCGCCTCCGGCCGGATGCGGAGCAGGTAGGCCCAAAGGGTGTTCATCATGACGCCGCCACCCTGCCCTCACAGGCGACTCTTTCCAAGCCGAGGTGCTGCACTGCCCGGTCGTGCACAGCGGCTGCGTGCCCTGGCGGCGGGGATGTTCGGGTCCCCGCTCTATGTGTTCGCCGGCTAGGTCTTTCAGGGGCAGGACCGCCTCGACATGCTTGAGGGGGCAATCCCAATCCCAGGGCACCGGGACGTTGGCAGCGTCGGTCGGGCTGGGCCTGGCCTCGATTGCTGCGCTGCTGGCGCTACGTACGACCCGGACAGTCGCCAATCCAGGCCCGGCCAGGATTGAGCGTCACCGTGCTTGAACCGACGCAGGGCCGGAACTGGCTGCGGATGCTCAGGCGTTTCCTGCTCGCGTCGGCCATCGGGAACCTTGTCTGGGAGGTCGTGCAGTTCCCGCTCTATACGCTGTGGCACATGGGCACGGCGTATGAGATTGCCCTGATGGTTTTGCACTGCGTGGCGGGAGACGTGCTGATCGCGCTCCTTGCTGCCCTGCTCGCAGTCGGCAGCCCATCCTGGCCCGAACAGCGGTTCGCAGCGGTGATGCTGGGCACCGTGGCCGTGTCGGTCGTCACCACGATTGCCGTCGAGTACCTGAGCACCGTCGTTTGGCAGTCCTCGGCCTACACGGAGGCAATGCCGACGCTGCCTTGGCTCGGCACCGGCGTTTCGCCCGTGGCGCCGTGGGTGATCCTGCCTCCTCTAGCCCTCATGTGGGCCAGGCGCCAACCAGCACCGCAATTGACTGCGGAAGGCCCATCACTCAGCCGGGATGTGGACCCTCTTGCGCTCGGGGACCTCGGCCGCGGCTTCGCGGGGCAGCCGCCGTCCCTTGACGATCGCGTAGATCGCCGGGATGACGAGCAGGGTGAGAACGGTGGAGGAGACCATGCCGCCGACCATCGGCACGGCGATGCGGCGCATGACCTCCGAGCCGGTGCCGGTGCTCCAGAGGATGGGCAACAGCCCGGCCATGATCGCGACGACGGTCATCATCTTCGGCCGGACCCGCTCGACGGCGCCGGACATGATCGCGTCCTCAAGGTCTGTGTGGACGAAGGGCTTGCCTTCCTGCTCCCGCAGCGCCCGGCGGTCCCGCAGCGCGTGATCGAGGTAGATCAGCATGATGACCCCGGTCTCGGCCGCGACTCCTGCCAGCGCGATGAAGCCGACCGCGACCGCGACGCTGACGTTGTATCCGAGCCACCACAGCAGCCAGACGCCGCCCACCAGGGCGAACGGCACGGACGCCATCACGATCAGGGTCTCGGTGATCCGGCCGAAGTTCAGGTAGAGCAGCACCAGGATGACGACGAGCGTCGCCGGGATCACCACCTGGAGCTTGGCCTGGGCGCGCTGCAGGTACTCGAACTGGCCGCTCCACTGGACGTGGTAGCCCGGCGGCATCTTGACCTGCGCCGCGACCGCGCGCGCCGCTTCGGACACGTAGCCGCCGAGGTCGCGGCCTTGCAGGTCCACGTAGATGTAGGCGACCAACTGTGCGTTCTCGGTCCGGATGCTGGGAGGACCCTGGGTGACCCGGACCGTGGCGAGCTGGCCGAGCGGGATCATCGCGCCTGACCCGGTCGGCACCAGCACCTGGCCGGCGATCGCCTGCGGGTCGTCCCGCAGGTCCCGCGGGTAGCGGACCACCACCCCGTACCGCTCACGGCCTTCGACCGTGGTGGTGAGTGTCTCGCCCCCCAGGGCGACCGACACGACCTTCTGGATGTCGTCCACGGACAGCCCGTAGCGTGCGGCGGCGGCACGGTCCGGCTCGATCTCGATGTAGCGGCCGCCCTTCAACCGCTCCGCGAACGCGCTGGTCGTGCCCGGCACGGATTTGACGACCCACTCGACCTGCGTGGCCAGCCCCTCCAGTGTCCCCAGGTCAGGCCCGAACACCTTCACGCCGACCGGCGTGCGGATGCCGGTGGACAGCATGTCGATGCGGGCCTTGATCGGCATCGTCCAGGCGTTGCTCACCCCGGGGAGCTGCAGGGCCTCGTTCATCTCCGCGATGAGCGCGTCCACGGTCAGGCCGGGCCGCCACTCGCTTTCCGGCTTCAGGTTGACGATGGTCTCGCTCATCTCGACCGGGGCCGGGTCGGTCGCGGTCATGGCGCGCCCGGCCTTGCCGAACACCGAGGCGACCTCCGGAAAGGCCTTGATGATGCGGTCCTGCGTTTGCAGCAGCTCGGCCGCCTTGGTGACCGACAGGCCCGGCAGCGTCACCGGCATGTAGAGCAGCGTGCCCTCGTTGAGGCTCGGCATGAACTCGCTGCCGAGCTTCGACACGGGCCAGACCGTGATCGCGAGCACCAGCACCGACGCCAGCACGGTCGGGACGGGCAGCCGCAGCACGAGGCGGATCACCGGGCGGTAGAGCCGGATCAGCACGCGGTTGACCGGGTTCCTGTGCTCCGGGACGATCCGTCCGCGGACGAAGTACAGCATCAGCACGGGCACCAGCGTCACGGCCAGCAGCGCGCCGCCCGCCATGGCGAAGGTCTTGGTGAAGGCCAGCGGCTTGAACAGCCGCCCCTCCTGGTCCTCCAGCGCGAAGACGGGCAGGAACGACGCCACGATCACCAGCAGGCTGAAGAACAGCGCCGGGCCGACCTCCTTGGCGGCGGCGATCAGGGCGGGGCCGCGCGGCTCGCCGGGCTTGAGCCGTTCCACATGCTTGTGGGCGTTCTCGATCATGACGATGGCCGCATCGACCATGGCGCCCAGTGCGATTGCGATGCCGCCCAGGCTCATGATGTTGGAGCCGATGCCGAGCGCGTGCATGCCCGCGAAGGAGAGCAGCACGCCGACCGGCAGGGTGATGATCGCCACCAGCGCGCTGCGGACGTGCAGCAGGAAGACCACGCACACGGCCGCGACGATGAGGCTCTCCTCAAGCAGCGTGTGCTTGAGCGTGTAGATCGCGCTGTTGATCAGGTCCGACCGGTCATAGACGGGCTGGACCGACACGCCCTCCGGCAGCCCCGGCCGCAACTCCTCCAGCTTGTCCTTGATGTTGCCGATCGTCGTCAGGGCATCGGCGCCGTCGCGCTTCAGCGCGATGCCGCCCACGACCTCGCCGGTCCCGTTCATCTCCGTGATCCCGCGGCGCTCGTCGGGGCCAAGCTGGATGCGGGCCACTTCGCGGAGCAGCACCGGCGTGCCCATGCCGTTCGGATCGGCCTTGAGCACCACGTTGGCCAGGTCCTGCGTGCCGCGCAGGTAGCCGCGGCCGCGCACCATGTACTCGGCCTCGCTCATCTCGATGGTGCGCCCGCCGACGTCGCGGTTGCTGGCCCGGACCGCGTCGGTCACGCGGTCGAGGGAGATTCCGTAGGCTTGCAGCTTCCGCGGATCGACGACGATTTGGTACTGCCGCTCGAAGCCGCCGACGCTCGCGACCTCGGCCACGCCCTTGGCCGTGACAAGCTGGTAGCGCACGATCCAGTCCTGGATGCTGCGCAGCTCGGCCAGCGTGCGCTGCGCGCCGACCACGACATACTGGTAAACCCAGCCGACGCCGCTCGCATCCGGCCCCAGCGCGGGCGTGACCCCGGCGGGCAGGCGCTTGGCCGCGAAGTTCAGGTATTCGAGGACCCGGCTGCGCGCCCAGTAGAGGTCGGTGCCGTCCTCGAACACGACATAGACGAAGGAGACGCCGAAGTTGGAGAAGCCGCGCACCACCTTGGCGCGCGGGACGGCGAGCAGCGCCGTGGTCAGCGGATAGGTGACCTGGTCCTCCACCACCTGCGGGGCCTGGCCGGGATATTCGGTATAGACGATCACCTGGGTGTCGGAGAGGTCGGGCAGCGCGTCGAGCGGGGTGTTCGCGACGGACCAGACACCCAGGCCGACCAGCATGAGCGCGATGAGCAGCACCATGACGCTGTTGCGCGCCGACAGCTCGATGAGGCGGCCGATCATCGGGACGCTCCCGGCTGGGGTGACGCTGCCGGGTTTGGGGCGCCAGGGGAGAACCCCTGGAGCGCTGCCCGCAGGTTGCTTTCGGCATCGATCAGGAAGTTGGCCCCGACCACGACGCGCTCGCCGGGCTTCACGCCGTCGAGCACCTCGACCCAGTCGTCACCGTGCGTCCCGAGGCGCACCGGCCGGGGTTCGAACCGGCCCTCGCCGCGATCGACCAGCACGACCTGGCGGGCGCCGCTGTCGATCACTGCGGAGTTCGGCACGGCCATCACGGGGCCGCTCCCGGCCGGGGCGTCGATCTGCACGGCCGCATACATCGCCGCGCGCAGGGCCAGGTCCGGGTTGGCGACCACGACCCGCACACGGCCCGTGCGGGTGGCAGCGGACAGGGTGGGGTAGATGAATTCGACGGTCCCCTTGAACGGGCGGCCGGGATAGGCCACGAACGTCGCCGTCGCCCTCTGGCCGGGCTGCACGACGCCGAGGTCCTGCTCCTGCACGTCGGCGATCAGCCATACCGTCGAGAGGTCGGCCGTCTTGTACAGCGGCTCGCCGGGACCGATCCGCATGCCCTCCTGGACCAGCTTCTCAGTCACCACCCCGTTTGCCAGAGCGCGCACCGCAATGCGGCGGGAGACGGCGCCCGTGCGGCGCAGCCTGGCGATCTCATCCTCGGGAACGTCGAGTGCCCGGAGGCGGCTCACGGACGCGGCCTGGAGGTCGCCGCCCATGCGGGCCGCGACCAAGTACTCTTTCTCGGCCACGACCAAATCGGGAGCGTAGATTTCGGCCAGCACCTGCCCGCGGCGGACCGGATCGCCCATCGCCGAGACGGCCAGGCGCTCGACCCAGCCAGCCACCTTCGTGGTGACGGTCGCCAGGCGGCGCTCGTCGAACTGCACCGTGCCGGTCGCGCGCACTGACCGGGCAACAGCTGGCCGCATCTCGACGGTCTCGGTCCGCACGCCCAGGGTCTGCATCCGGCCAGGGGTGATGCGGACCGTGCCCGGCGGGTTGCCCGCCGCGCCCTCGTCGGCGAAGACAGGCAGGTAGGCCATGCCCATGGAGTCGTTCTTGGGCGTGGGCGACGTGTCGGGCAGGCCCATCGGGTTGCGGTAGTACAGCGGCTTCTGGTCCCGGCCCGGCGCCTTGGGTGCGGGCAGCGTGGCGGCGGCAGCCTGTGCCACCGGGGCGTCCTCATAGACAGGCTTGTAGTCACGCCCGTCCAGGGTCCGGGTCGGACCGGCTGCGTAGGCCGGCTTGCCGTCCGGGTCCTGGTAGTAGAGCGGAGTGCCGCCGGCTGCGGTAGCTGGCACCGCACTGATGGCAGGCAAGCCTCCCAGGACCGAACTGGCAGCAACGACGGTGCAGGCCAGCGTCGCAGCCAGCCGGACCCTGACCCAGGGCCGGCTCATAGGTCACCCCCAACCAGCCGCTCGATCCCGGCCAGCTCGGTTTGGGCAGCCAACTCGGTGCGCAGCAGCGTGAGCTGCACGTCATGGATGCGGTGTTCGGCCGCAATGGATGCCGTCAGGTCACCCTGTCCCTGGCCATAGCTGGCCAGGACCGCCCGGAAGGCCCCCTGCGCCTGCGGCAACGCCTCGCGGCGCAGCAGCGCCTCCGTGCGGCGGGCCGCCTCCAGCCGGGCGATGCCCTCTCCAAGGGCGCCCTCGACCTCCAGGAGCGTTGCGTCGTAGCGCTGCTGCGTCGCACTCAGGCGGGCAGCGGCCTCCTGCTGGCCAGACGCCGTGCGGCCCCACGGGACCGGGATGTTCAGGCCGACTGTGGCCGCGAAGCCGACCGGACGGTTGTTGGTCTGGATCAGAGGGCCGGCTCCGACCGTGATGTCGGGATACCAGGCCTTGTCCGCCAACGTGCTGCGGGTCCGGGCGGCAGCGATCTCAGCCGCCTGCGCCGACATGGTGGGGTTGCCGGCGCGGGCGCGCCCAAGCAGGGCTGCCAAGGTCAGCCCTGCTGTTGGCAAGGGCCGGGGACGCGGAGCGGCAAGGGGCGCATCTGCCGGCCGGGCAACCAGCGAGTTAAGGCGGGCACGGGCCGCCGCGCATTCTCCTTCAAGACGGATGATCTCCAGCTTGGCCGTCGTCTCCTCGCCGAGAACCTGGATAACGGCCGCCTGGTCGCCGCCGCCTTGGCCGTAACGGGCGACCGATGCGGCGCGCATACGGCGGGCAAGCTCCTGCACCTCCCGGTTCACCGCGATGGACCGGCTGAGGACGTCGTATTGGGCGAATGCCACCTTGATCTTCTCATCGAGTTCGTTCCGGGCCGCCTGCTCCCGCCCCCGGGCGGCGTCCACGTCGGCCAGCGCCGCCTCGCGCCGGAGGCTCCGCTTGCCCCAAAGCGGAAAGGCCTGGGTCACCATCACGCTGTGGCCGCTGAAGACGCCGGGGTCCCGGTAGTATGAGTAGCTGTCGGAAATGGTCGGGTCATCGAGCGCGGCGGCGCCCCCTGCCTTCGCAGATGCTGCAGCGGTGTCGAGCGCCGCGGCCCGCAACACCGGGCTTAACTGGCGGCCCGCGGCCAGCATCCCTTGCAGCGTCGCACCCAGTGGGCCGGCGTCAGCCTGGGCGTCCGCCGACGATGGCACGGAGGCGGCCAGACCGGCGGCCAACACGCCAACGGCGCCGAGCCGGACCCACTGGGCGCGCACGTCACTTCACCAGGTCGGCGGTGACGGTGCCGCGGACCGTCTCGGCCTCACCCTGGACCTTGGCGGCCAGCGTGATGGCCCACGTCCCGGCCATGCCAGGCTCGACCTCGAAGCGATAGATGCCGTCTCGGGCGGGTGGCACCGGCTTAATGGGCGCCGTCATGGTCGGCATGGCCATGGGGGACATGTCGGCCTTGCTTTCGAAAATGACCGCGTCCTTGAGAGGCTTGTTGTCCGGCACATGCACGACGCGCACGGACACGGTACTCTTGCCGCCGCGGGCGGCCTGCGGCTTGCCGACCAGCTCGAAGCGGTAGTCCTGCGCCGCTGCAAGCGCTGGGGAGAGGATGGCGGTGCCAGATACGACGGCGATGTTTAGGGTGAGCGCGGCTGCGCCCGTCATGAGGTGCTTGCAAGGCATGGTGCTGCATTCCTTCCCGCCCCGGCGTGCCGGAACGTTCCTTGGCTGACGACGGCCCGGTTCAGGTCACGGCGCTGGTCCGCAGAGGGCGCGGGACAAGGCGGTAACCGGGCGTGGCGAAGCGGCGCGCACAGGGCGCGCCGGCTCGGTCAGGCGGGTCTGGGCGGAAAGGGGACAGGTTCGGGCGACAGGCCGCCCAGCACGCGGTGCGGTGTCCAGTAGCGGACGGCGGCGTAGCGGATGCGCGCCTCGTCCAGCCTCACCTGCTCCGGCAGTGCGGGAATGCCAAGGCACTGCATCAGCTTGATGCAGTCCGGGGTGATCCCGCGGTGCTGAACGGAGCCGTCAGCGTCCTGCATCATGGCCGCATCAGCGCAGCCCGGCATGGGGCTGTCCATCACAGAGGATAGCGCCAGGCTGCTGGGCGGCAACGCTTGCACCGTCGCCCCGCCCAGGAAGGCGAGGCCGGCGATCAGGAGCACAAGGCATCGGAGTAAACGCTGCCACATACCATCTACATCGGCCCCGCCAGCCAGGAGCGCAAGGCCAGCGTCTCGAGTGCCTGAAGTCCCGGCCGAGGTTGGCCGGACCATGAACATCCCGGCGGCATGTGGTGGCCATGCGCCGGCGGCGGAGCCTGCACGCCAGCATAGCCGCGCAGCTCATCGTAGGCGGCGACCTGCGCCAGGGTCAGCACGGCCCGCATATCCAGGTAGACTGCCATGCGGACGGCCTGCAGCCGGCCCTGCAGTGCATCGATCGCCTCAGCGTCCGCAGCCATCCGGGCCGTGGTCACGGTGGCGTCCCGGAATGCCGCGTCCAGCTTGCGCTCCCGCGCCAGCAGGTCCGCACTCAACGGTTTGGTGATGGCCTCCATGCGGCGGAAGCTGGCCTGGACGGAATCCAACTGGCCCGGCGAGAAGGCCGGCTTGTCGCGGAGTTGAGGGACATGGGTGGGGCCGGGGGAGTGGTTCAGCTCGTCCACCCGGGCCAGGCCCATGCCGCGGCCCGCTAGCAACTCCCTTCCCCTCAGCAACGTGCAGTCCTCAATAGGAGGGAACCCGCATCCGTTCGGGTTCACCAGCATGTGCCAAGGCCATGGCCGACGGGCTCCGCCGCGCCGTCGCTCGAAAGCCCCTCCGATAAATTCCACCACACGCGATAATCATGCCTATCGCGCGTACAACGGGCGTGGAAGGGCGTGGCGAGAGATGGCCGGAACTGGCCGACCCGCCTGCTCCTCGCCCCGGCGCCAGCCGCATCCCCCTGCCCTGCTCGCTCCGACGCCGGCATATCAATCGAGCGCAGAGCCGGCAGGCGGTGTCCGTGGTCCCGGCAGTAGGCAAGCACAGCAGGTAAGGGCTGCCGTCAACGCAACGGAGATCCGTTCAGGGCAAGGCTGGGCCGGCCAGGATCATGGCAGGACAAAACCGCGGCGTGGATCGGCCGGCATGGTCGCCAGGTGCCTACCTCTAGCGGGCGGCAGCCTCGTCATGGTGCTTGAGACAACCGGACCATACTGGCGCGTATGGATCATACCGCTCCTGCGGCGTTCTGTGCCGGACCTCGTGGATCTATAACTCTGGCGTCGGCTTCGGGCGCCCGCAGACGCTGCCCCCGAGGTCGACGTTGAGGACGGACAAGGCGACCATGCAGCACCAATCAATGATTTCGGCTCTGACCACCGAGGAACTCGTTCTCGGCCTGGAATGCCTCACCACCGAGGATCCGAAGATGAGCCCCACTGGCCTTCTCCGCGCGCTGGTACAAGCGACGCTGGTCATGGGACTATGCGGGGTCGTGAACTTCATTGCGAACTGACAAGGCTTCTCCGGGACTGGAGTGGCAACAGACTGGGTGACGGACGCTTTGGGAGGGACAGAGCCAGCCTGGGCAGGTGCGGTACGTTCCAGCGGAACGCCTCCGCCCGGCGCAGGACCAGGCGGAACGCAAGGTGCCACGTCGGCACGAGTTCGACGGCCAGCTCGGAGGGGAGCGGCTGCCGCCGGGACGGCTCCGCCGCGGCGTCGCAGCCCAGCCTAGTGCGCCGGCCAGTTCGCGACGCAATAGCAAGCCCGCGTAATATGATGGTGGCGGGCAGCATCGTATCTGAACGGCTTGGAAGAAACGTAGTCTCCCTGCCGTCACCAAGCTACCGGTTTGCCTCCCTGCGCCAACATCTCCCGCATGGTGATCAGGCCGCCTCATCCTCTGGGGTGGACCGTCGGGCGTCACGCAAGCGGAACACTTCAGCCGGGGCGGCGGAGGCGAACCCGTCATGCGACGCGCGTCCGCCGGTAATGCGGGCGAAGTCTTCACGGTTGGCGCGGGCAATGCGGCGGGACGCGTGGACCTTGGCCATGAAGTCAGGGCTGGCGCTGACGGTGAACACGATGTCTACCTTGCGCTGGCCTTCCATCACCTCCTCCGCGTCCACCTTGTCCAGCACGCCCAGGTCCCGCAGAACCTCCACCGACTGGGACACCCGGCGCAGGAGGTTGCGGGTGGTCTTCCACTCCGGCATGCCAGAATCGCGGCGTATGCCGGTGGCGGTCATCTGCTGGACGGGCTGCCGGGCCACCGCGATCTCGTTGTGTAGGCGCTTCAGCAGCCAGCGCGCCACGGGGTCGCGCAGCTCCATCAGGGTCTCGTAGTCCACTTGCATGAAGTCCAGCAGGCGGATGGCGTCCGCCACCAGCGGGTTAAACTCCACGAAGCTGTCGAAGTCGTCCCCCTTGCGGCGCAGGCCCATGACGGGAAACGCGGCCGAGGACAGCACGGGCGACCCCTTGGCATCCAGGTCCTGGATCACCAGGCGAACCTCGTTCAGCAACGTGATGGCTTCCCGGATTTCGGCGAAGCTGTAGGAGTGGCGGACGCGGCTAAGCTCGTCCCGGATTTCGCTGACGGTGAAGGGGAAGCGGACCTTGACGCCGTCGTGCAGGCGCAGGCGGGAACGATTGCCGGCGATCCGCCGGATCACCTCCTCGACGATCTGCTCACGTTCACCCAGGTAGCGGTCCACGATGGTTCCGTCGGACGTGCGGACCTGGGTGGGCTTCAGGGTAATCTTGTATCGCTTGGCCGCGAAGGTGAACTCGCGCTCGATTAGCTTGCGGCTGCCCTCCCCGCCGTCGCGCGTGTCGAAGCAGAAACGGGGGGCGATGTCATAGAGCGCCACCATGTTGGTGCGGTCCGGCTCCGGCACTTCCCACAAGGCCAGTTGCAGGGGGATCGGCGCGCCCGGGCTGCGCCGGGTGTCGGGTTTACTCATGGGGGCCTCCTGTGTTCCAGCCTGGGGCGTGCGGGAGGATTCGTGCAAGCCCGGTAGGCCGAGCCGTGGGAGGTTGCCCGTGCAGCGAGGAAGGTTTGCCGTGCAGACGTGAAGGTTTGCGGTGCGGCACTCGGCGGTGCTACGGCGCGGCGCACCGGAAACCTCCCGATGCCAGGCGCCCGGAGTTCCGGCCGGCGGTTTCCTTCAACAGTGCGGGCCGCTCGTGCGGCGTGGCAATTCAGGCTCTGCGCGGCCCGCGACGACAGGTGCCAGGTGTGGCACAGGCCCGGACTTCGGCGACTGGCATACACCGGCCCGGTGCATCCGCCGGGCACGGCGTCGTGGCGGCATCCCTGGGCCTTGCGGCGCAGCCGATGGAGGATGCCGGGCAAGGGCCGTCGAAGGGCTGGGTGGCCGCGGCCCCATAGGCGTCGCCGCACGTGGCCTGCCGGGTGGTGGCAGACGCACGAAGCCATTGGCCTGCTGAAGGATTCCCGCGTGTCGCTGACGTGCATCGCAAACCTCCTAGCTCACGAGACCAACGGCAAGGCGCACTCCAAACCTCCCGGACATCGCTGAAACCAGGAGGTTTGCGGTGCGCCCCAGTGCCTGGCCACACCAGCAGCCGCCTCGGGGCGGCCACGGTGGGAGGTTTGTGGTGCAGCGCAAGGCGCCAGGCGTGGAGTCCCGGCAAGGGCGCACGGGAAACCTCCCTCGCTGCACCGGCAACCTCCCGTCCTGCACCGCAGGGAACCCCCATCGCACCGTCAACCTCCCTTGCCGCACCGCAAACCTCCCGCCGCCGCTTTGCCAAGGGCGGCGGCAAAGCTGCTTCCTGCCCGCACGGGTGCCCTGCACCCCTGGACCTGAGAGGACACGCCATGACTGAGCAACGTTCAACGACGCGCTGGGGCCGGGTGCCCGCGTGGTGGCTGCTGCACCCAGATGTAGACGCCGACCGCTTTTGCGTGCTTGCGGCCCTTGCAACCTATGCGGACGAGCATGGGGTGTGCGTCCCGTCCCAGGCTACCCTCGCGCAGCGCTTGCACCGCAGCCGGCCCTGGGTGAACCGCGTTGTGGCCCAGCTTGCCGCCGAGGGTTTTTTAAAGAAGGTGCAGCGGTCGCGCGGCAACGGCGGCACCACCTCCTGCCTGTACCGGCTGTGCTTGACGCTACCGGACGGCCCGGCGCTTGACGCCGGTGAGACGGGCACCCACGCCTCGCCGCCGCCCAAGCCGGCCCAGCCTGCCCCTGCCCCCACCACCGACCCCGACGTAACAGGGCTTGTGCTGCACGCTGACACCCCCTGTCAGCCCTGTGACACGAGTCACCTCCATCTTGAACACAACAACACGCCCGCCCCATGCGCAGCGGCGATAAGCGCTCGCAGTGGTGCCAATGAAGTAGGTGCCGAGGTCCCCGCAGACTGGGAACCGAGTGCGGCGGAAATCGCCGACGCCCGGCGGCTGTGCCCCAGCGTGGACCTAGCTGCCCACACCGCCCGCTTCCGCGCCCGCTGCCGTGCCCGTGGCTATCGCTACCGCGCGGGGCACCTGGGCGATGCCTGGCTGGCTTGGCTGCTGGAGGACCACGGCACTCTATCCCACCGCGGCAGGCGGGACGCGCCGCCCAGCTCGCATCCCGCCGCCAGTGGCCCGGCCCGTGTCTTGCCCTCCCCCACCCTGCGCTTCGCCGCCTGGGCCGCCGCCGCCGCGGCGCCTCCTGCCCCGGCGCGTCCCGCCTCACCTTGGAGCTGATGCCCATGCACATGTCCAAACGCCCCCTTGCGGCCCGTCCCGACCCCTTACTCTTGCCAGCCGGGGATGCCCCTGCCCCAATTCCACCCTGCCCCGTGGCAGCGGCCGTGCTGGAGCGAGGCGTCGCGGAGCGGCGCTTCCTGTTTCCGGACGCCGGCCCGGCCCGCCGTGTCGAGCGCTGGACGCCCCCGGCCCTGCGCAGCCAGGACGAAGCAGCGGCGGTGATGCGGCGCCTCCTCGCTCTGGATGACGCCCTGCTACCGGCCCACCGTGGGGCGCTGCTCGCGCGCGTGCTAGCGCTGCTGTCCCACTACAGGATGGACCCGCACCCGCCGGAAGTGGAGCAGCGCCTGGCCGATGACTGGGCCGAGGACCTGGGCGGCTATCCCCTATGGGCCGTGGACGGTGCCGCGCGGACGTGGCGCCGGACCCGGCGCTTCAAGCCGCAGCCGGCAGAGATGGTTGCTTTGTGCGAGGACGCCTGCGGTGCCCTGCGGCAGGAACGCGACCGCCTGCGGCAGGTGACCGAGGATAGGGCAGCCGGGCGCAACCCCTTGTCACAAGGGGTTGCGGTCCTGGCGCGCGGCCTGTTGCGACCCATGCTGTAGGCGGGCGCCTGCATGGGCCTGTCGAAGTCGGGCGCACCGGAGGGGGGACGCAGCCTTGCATGGCCCGAATTTGCCGGGCGATCCCGCTTAGCGGCGCCGTGGCAGCCGGGCCACTTTCTCGGCGGCATCCTTTGCGGCCGCACGTTCGGCTTCTGCCACCAGCTCACCCATTCCGGCGGCGAGCGCCTGCACGGCCGCGTCCCCGATCCCTGAGGCGAAGCGGAACACCCACTGGCCCCCGTTCCGGGTCAGCGTCCCGATGCGCCGTCCCTCGTGCGTCACATGGCGGCGCTCAGAAATCCCGGCGGGCGCGCCCGGGCGGGCCTCGGCGGCGCGCAGCAGCACGGCCACCTGCTCGTCCCCGTCCACGTCGGCGCCGCGAGCGCGGCAGGTGCGGGCGTGGGCGTCCAGCGCGCGTGCCAGCCGCCCGGCGGCCTCCGGGTCGGCCTCCACCGCTTCCATCACCCGGCGCGCCCGCAGCACGCCAAGCCGGCGCGGCTCCTGCAGGCGTTCAGCGATGGCGCTGGGGAAGCGGGACAGGCGCAGGTAGAGGCTGAGCGTGGAGGGATCGAGGCCGAACCCAGCCGCGATGTCTTTGGCCGGCCGGCCCGTGCGCTGCTTCACGGCCGCAAACCAGTGGGCGCGTTCCAGTGCAGAAATATCCTCGCGTCGCTCGTTCTCGCTGAACTGGACGCGCAGCATGGCGTCGTCGTCCAATGCGCGCACGCGGGCTAGCACCTGCCGGCCCAGGCGGCGGCAGGCTTCCAGGCGACGGCGCCCGGCTGCCACCTCGAAGCCGCCCGCAGGGCTGCCGTCAGGCGTGCGGCGAACGGTGATAGCGTCGTTCTGGTCGTTGGCCTCAATGTCATCCAACAGGGCTTGGAACTCCGCACCCTCAAAGGCGCCCGCCATGCGGTCGCGCGGCAGCGGGTCATGTAGACTGGCGGGGTCGAGGAACAGGAACTCGTCCACTGCGTCGCCAGCGCTGGCCTGGACTGCGCGGGCCTGCTGAAGCTCGCGCTCCAGGCCAGTGTTACGACCTTGCGTGTCGGCCAACGCGGCTTCGAGCCGGGCGATGCGGTCACGCAGGCCCTCGGCTACGGCGCCCAGGGCCGCGGTGGGCTTGTGGATCCCACTTGCTGGGGCCTGAGGCCCGTCTGCTTGCGCGGCGGCTGTGCCGGCCTGGACCGCCTTGGCAAGCGCGCCAAACCGCCCCTTGCTCACGTCGTGCTCTCCGGCGCGGGCGTGCGGCCCCAGGCCCGCCCGATGTCCTCCAAGATGGCGCCGTTGACAGCGTTGGCGCTTGCTAGGACCCTGGAATAGGCGGCACGATCGGTGCTCGGCTCGTATTCGTAGATGGTTTCCTTGCCGAAGCCCGCGGTGCCCATGACGCGGGAGTGCAGAAAAGGGGAAGGGAGCACCGTTTGCCCGAATCGCTCCCGCAGGAGGCTGAGCAGCGCATCCTGGCTACGGTCCGTCGGATCGTAGGCGGACACCAGGATGCGGGCAAAGCGGACCGGCAGGGACTGCCCTAGCGCCTTCTCCACGCCTGACATGTAGGATGCGAGGTGGGCGAAGAATTCGCCGGTGGAAGCGAGGTCGGTCATAGTGGCCCTGGTTGGCACGACCAGCCCTGTGGCGGCGTGTAGGGCTGTCGTCATCAGCATGTTGACGTCGGGCCGAGTGTCCACCACTGCAATGTCGTAGCCGTCGGCGACGCCGTGCAGGAAGGCAGCCAGCTCGTCAAAGGGCAGCACCGGCCCAGTTGGGTCGGTGGCACGGCGGGACAAACTGTCCTCCGCGGCGGCCAGGGCGGCGCCGGCCGGAACTAGGTGGATGCCGGGCCAGTAGGTGGGCTGGCACAGGCGCCGCGGGTCTAGGGAGCGCCCGTCCTCTCGCGCGGCAGTCCAGGCGGCGAAGCTGTTGCCGACGCCGACCTCTTCGGACGGGTCTAGGCCGAACTGGGCGGTGGCGCTGCCCTGGCTGTCCAGATCCACTAACAAGATACGGTAGCCCTGCAGGGCGAGGTACTGGGCGCAGTGGACGCTGCCAGTGGTCTTAGCCGAACCGCCTTTGAAGTTGGTGAACGCCACGACCGCCAGTTCTTCGCCCAGCTCGGGGCGCCGCCCCGGCCCGACACCGTGTAGGGCCAGGCGCAACGACTGCATCTCGGTGAAGTTCAGGCGCGTCCGCATGGCCCCCGAGGTTCGGGCTAGCCCCGAAGCAGCGCGCCGGACGGCGGACGGCGACGCCTTCAGGAGATAGGCAGCTTCAGCTAGGGAGAATGTGCGGAGACGCTTGCGCTTGTCTGGCGCATTCTCGGATTCGATGGCTGCACGGCCTGCCGCCCGTAGCACGTTCGCGATCGTGCGAAACCCTTCAATTTGGCTTATGGTCATGGGCGCACTCCGTCAGGGGCAGGCGCGACCTGTCTTAGTTGCAATGCGACCGCGGCGGAAGACACCCTACGAAGGCAGCGTCGTGAGTGTGACTTGGATACATCCAAGTAGGCTGCGGCAGGCCGGACTTGGATGCATCCAACTTCCGCCCAAGCCAAGTGGCTAGTGGCTGTCTGCCTGGCCAGTTGGTCACTTCGGCTCGTGGCACTGAGCGGCGTCCTACTTCAAGGGCGGCTCTTGCCGGGTTCCAGGATGGTGGCAGGCACCTCACGCGACCAGGCCGGCGACGAGGGCGCCGAGCAGGGCTTTGCCGCGTCGGCGTGCGTTATGCACGACCTGGAAGAAGCCAAGGCAGAGCGGCAGCTTGTCCTGCGAGAAGCCCCGATGCGGGTGCAGCCAGGAGCATAGCAGCGACCAGAACTCCTCTGTCGTCTTGACGTGGGACTCGCAGAACCCGCCCCCGTTCTCGTCGCGGGCATACTCGTCGCGCCTATGGCAGACCGTTTTGTGCCCGTAGCTCTAGGCTGGCAGGCGCGCGTAAATGCGGTATTCGTCGGTGTGGACGAGGGCGCCTAGGGTGACCGCGCCCATAATGATCGGCTTGATTGTGGCCTGTTGCACGCGGGCCAGCATCCACAGCACCACCTGGCCGCCGCACTGAGTCAGGCCGAGGATGGGTGGCTTGTCCTTCGCCAGCGTGCTGCGGCCTGGCACGCCTGCCAGCCTGCGCCCGCGTCTGAGCCACCCCCTTTGGCAACAGCCGCCGGCTGTCCCGTATGCCCGGCAACGACGTAGACCTCGTTGGTTTCCACCTCGCCCGTCAACTCCACCGGCGGCGTTCTGGCAACCATGCATCGGCGCAGCTGCTCCATCATAGCCTGCACGTCCGAAGCATCCAAGCCCAGCTCGCCTGCGAGCTGCCGGTTGGGAAGGTTCGGCCCCATGAAGGGAAGGCATAGAACCCACACGCACAACGGCTGGTGGTGCCCGTCCAGCGCCATCGCGTAGCAATCTCCCGGAGGGAGATGCCGTGAGGCGGCATCAAGGCCAGTGAGGTCGTCGAAGCGCCCCATGCACGCTTTGCACCGGTAGGGCTGGCGACAGAGCTGCGTGTCGTCGTAGCCGTCCCGGGTCACTGCATCTTTGTCACAGCCAGGGTACGGGACGCCCTCCGGCTAGCGGTATTGGCGCACGAAGGCAAAGCACTTCGCGTCGTCCATCAGGCCCGAGAGGTTGACCAAGTCGGATGCAGCTATGATGGCAAAACCTCCTCGCGCGAGGCGGGGCGTTGCGCGCTCATCATCAGATCAGCGATCCTTCTGCCACGCCGCCTAGGCCCAAAAGCCACCACCCCGGAACCGAACAAAAGCCATCGTATTTTGTTGGATGCCGTTGGACCGGCGGCCTGGCCGCGGCAGGGCCGTCCATGTGGGATGCGGGGTGCCGGCAACCCGTCATCAGCAGCGTCCCGGCTGTCCGGGCCGCTCCGTTCAGGGGATCACGCCCATGGCGTCCATGCTCCAGATCATCTGCCGGCCCTCCGTTGGCCGGGGCAGCCGGGGGTGTCGCGGCGTGAGGACCAGCAGTGGTTCAAGCCTTCTGGCTAAGCCCAAACACACGCTGGAGCCAGCCATGCCGCAGGCGCCACCGGCGGTTAGCAGCGCCAGCCCGGCAGCAACGACCACCCGGCCGAAGCTGCCTGGCTCCGCGCCTGACCTTGCTTGTGCTGCCAGTGCATGACCACCAACTCCCGGTCGTGACGCAACAAGTCCCTGCTTTGCCATGCTGAACATCCCTGCTCCCACGAAAGGCCGGCGGTAATGGAGGCTGCCGTGGCCGCCACCGCCAGTCCGATGGTGCGGGCCTACGCCGCGGTGCGTGCTGCAGCACAGGGCCACTTCGTGCTCTACCGCGTCGGCGAGTTCTACGAGGTGCTGTTCGAGGACGCCGCGGCAGTCTCCCGCCTGCTCGGCATCGCGCTGACCCGGCGGCCGCAGAAGAACGGCAACGACATCCCGATGTGCGGCATCCCGGCCGGTGCGGCCGACGCGGCGGTCGCGCGCCTGCTGTCGGCCGGACGGAAGGTTGCCCTGTCCGAACAGCCCCCGGAGCCGTCCGGCGAGCGCCCGCTCCGGCTTCTGACGCCCGGCACCACCGTGGACGCCGGCGTGCTGGCCGCCGACAAGCCCAACAACTTGGTCGTCGCCCACGCGGAGGGAGCATGCGTCGGCTTTGCCTGGCTGGACCTGTCCACAGGCGAGGGCGGCACCTGCATGGCATCCCTCGACGGCTGCGGCCCGGCCCTGGCCCGGGCCACCGCGTCCGAGATCCTGGTATCGAAGTGGCCGGAAGCGTCCGACGCCCTGGCGGTTGCGGTCCGCGGCTCCGGAGTGCGCCACTCCGACCTGGACCTGGATGGGCTGTTACAGCCAGACGCGGACACTATCCTGGCCCAGGCGCACGGGCCGGGCTGGCGCGACGCGCTGCGGGGGGCCTCGCCGCCCGAGCTCACGGCCTACGCCGCGCTCCTGGCCTACGTGCGCGGTGTCCTGGGGCAGTTGCCGACGGGGCTGGTGCCGCCGCGGCGGGCGGCTACCGGCGACACCATGGAGATCGACGGCCCCACCCTGCGCGGACTGGAGGTGCTGACCTCGCCCTCCGGCCAGGACGGGTCGCTTCTGTCCGTCATGGACCGGACCGTGACGCCGGCGGGCGCCAGGCTGCTGGCCCGGCAGCTTTCGGCCCCCCTGACCGACCCGCGCGTGATCGGGCGGAGACTTGCGATGGTGCGCTGCCTGGTGAATGACCCCGCAGCCCGGGCCGACTGTCGGGACACGCTCGGAGGGATGCCGGACGTGCTGCGGGCTTGCGGGCGCCTATCGCTCGGCAAGGCTGGTCCGTACGACCTCGCCTCCGTCCGTGACGGCCTGGACCGGGCCGCGGCGCTGGCGCGCAGGCTCGGCACGTCGCCCGGCCTCGCGCCAGGGCTGTCCACGGTTGCCCGGGACCTGGGCACGGCCGCCGGCGCGGCGCTGGCCAAGCTGACCGGCACGCTCCGCCGTGCCCTCGCCCTGAAGCCGCCGCAGAGCACGAAGGAGCCGGGTTACATCGCCGCGGGGTATGCGTCCCGCCTCGACGCCGCCCGCGCCGACCTGGCCCGGACGTCGGACGCGATCGAGGCGCTGCAAGCGCGCTACGCGGCGGACACCGGGGTCAAGTCCCTCAAGATCAGGACCAACGGGGTGATCGGCTACCACGTCGAGATGCCGGCCGCCCAGGCCAAGTCGCTCGGCGCCGGGTTCACCCTGCGCCAGGGTCTGGCCTCCGCGTCGCGCTTCAGCACGGCCGAGTTGGACGGATTGGCCGGCGCGCTGGAGGAGGCCACGTCGCGGGCGGCCAGCGCCGAGCAGGTCGCCTTTGCGGACCTGTCGGCTGCCATCATGGAGCACCGGGAGGCACTGGCCCGCATCGCCCACACCGCGGCGGCGCTGGACTTGGTGGCAGGCTTGGCCCAAGCCGCAGCTGAAGGGCACTGGACCGAGCCGGAAGTCGTCGGCGCCACGATGCTGGACATCAAGGCCGGGCGTCACCCAGTGGCGGAAGCCCTGCTCGAAGCAGAGGGGCGGGCCTTTGTCGCCAACGACTGCCGGGTGGGCGAGGCTGACCGGATTTGGCTGCTCACCGGCCCGAACATGGCGGGCAAGAGCACCTTCCTGCGGCAGGTGGCCCTGCTTGCGCTGATGGCGCAGTGCGGCTCGTTCGTGCCGGCCGGCCGTGCCCGGATCGGCGTGGTGGACAAGCTGTTCAGCCGCATCGGCGCGTCCGACGACCTTGCCGCGGGCCGCAGCACGTTCATGGTGGAGATGCTGGAGACCTCGGCCATCCTGAACCAGGCGACG